>PJUF01000442.1_pt1 | contig 30135 bp, 30 predicted proteins | sample 1512191 | NCBI WGS metagenome assembly PJUF01 (sample SAMN08177673, study PRJNA422409) | Feces metagenome, whole genome shotgun sequencing project. | isolation source: Chicken feces (3) enriched on wood chips | host: Gallus gallus | place: USA: Madison | collected 2015-01-15 | reverse complement strand
GAGCTCATTGTTAAATTGAGCTTTTTTTATAAACTCTTGTATACAATTCAATGTGCTTTTCCAACATTTTATCAATATCGTATTCTCCAGCACGATCTTCACAGCGTTGCACGATTTGATTATAATAGCCCCTATCCTGCATCAGTCTATCAATTTCCTTGGCAAGCACCTGCTCATCGCCCTGAGGAAATAAAACACCAGCTCCATTGACCACCTCTGTAAGCCCTGGTACATCACTTGCTATAAAAGGTTTTCCGGATGCCATACCTTCTATACAAGACAAGGATAGCCCTTCATATTTGGACGATAGCACGACAATATCAGCAGCTTTTAACAATGCCGATACATCCATCCGTTGTCCCAAGAAGAAAACACGCTGTTCTAGTTTAAGACTAGACACCAATAATTTACAAGTCTGCAAATTCTCACCAACCCCAATTAATAGCAGTTTTACGTATTCAGGCAAATATAAGAGTGCTCTTATTAAAGTAGCCTGATCCTTTTGTTTCCGAAAGGCAGAAACCTGTACTAGCAAGAAATCCTCCTCCTTAATATTCGGTTCGATCAAGAGCCGAGCCAATGGTATAGATTCCCTAAACTTTGTAATATCTACACCGTTATGAATTATACCAATAGGAGACTTAGGAGTCAAATAATTCTTATAAATATCTTTTATTTCCTTGGTGATACATATAATTTCAGCATATCGCTTATATACAATCTGCTCGAGCGGTTTAAAAATTCTGTTCTTAAGCCGACTATTACTCGTACAGTGTTCCGTAAATACTAGCTTTGTTTTATTTTTGTTGAATACTGTCGCTAAAGCCACAAAATACTGTGCTGGAAAAAGATGTACATGCGCTATGTCATAACCTTTGAGTATTTTACGCATTTTAAAAATTGCAGAGGGGTTATATATATCTTTGTAATTTGTAGATTTTTTTAAAATATAAATCTTGCAACATCCCAACCCCCTTAAGGTCTTTGTAAAAGGAAAGTCATTATCCCACAATAACAGAATATCCATTTCTATCCCGGCTTTACGATAAAGTGGAATAGTATCCAAAAGCAGCTTCTCCGCACCTCCTGTTCCCAATGAATTGATGACTTGTAGAATCCTCATACTACGATTTTATGCGAATATATACATTTAACAATATACCAAAAGGAATGGCACAAAATACCAGAAACGGTTTATCGGACCTAAGCAACCAACGCCCGTCTTTTGCAAAAAAAGACGATGATACTAAATGAATAGCATTCTTGAAACGTTCCATGAACGTGGCACCATACCTGATTCGAGCCACACGTGAAAAAGCAAAACCATTGGGATGCCTTCGATATTGTTTGAGGATGTTCTTCGTCGAGCCATCTTGTTGATACTCTACGATACAAAACACTTCATTAACCGGCTTCAGATCATAATCCTGATCGATCAACAGGTACAGGTAATCCAAAGGCACAAACCGCTCCCCTGAATAAAGAGGATAGGGAGGGTATTGTTGCACTACATCCGTTCGATACACTAGCTTTTTGTCACCTGACACGCCATGTAGTGTATAAAGCTGATTAATTTTCACGCGCTCTAATGTATCAGGTATCACTGTACCAATGACCTCTCCTGTAATCTTATTCGCGTCCAGTCCAATGATACCAGCGAAATTTTCCGGCAGCTTCTGTAAGTGAAACAATATACGTTCTACCGCATCATCCGGCATATAATCATCCGAATCAACACATACATTAAAGGGTGTGCTGCAGTGCTTATAAGCCGTATTATGTGCACCATGCATGCCTTGGTTTTCTTGATAAATATATTGGATTGAGAAAGGTGCTTCCTCCTGCCATTGAGTAATAATTTCCTTTGTACTGTCCGTAGATCCGTCATCTACAACCAGCCAAGTGAAATCCTTACAAGTTTGCCTGCACAGGCTGTTATACAACTGAGGTAGCAAGTATGCTCGATCATAGGTCGGCGTAAAAACAGTTAATTGCATCAAGCTAAAATAACATTCATTAAAAATGTAAAACCAAAATAAGATAACAAGATATAAGCCATCTTTTGGGTCTGCTTCGGCATAAATTCTCGCTGTACCCAAGGGTAAGCAATGATTAAGGCCATCATAAACCAGGAGATATAGGCAAAACGGTTGGAAAAATTGGATTTGATGACCAATATCCAAAACGCATTACAAGTCAGGTAAATGCAAACAATCCGATTATAAAAAGCATTGCTCCATTTCCGTTTAATAATAAAGTAATAAGCATTATAGACGGGAGCTGCACTGTACAGCAGAAAATCCCAACGGAACCCGGTGTAGGAAAAGGCATCGTTGTTGATATTGCCGTCAGTGAGGTAAGACATCCGGTCATCCTCCATCATCCCTGCAAAAAGGCTTTGAAAAACGCCCCCTGCGATCAACGCCAATGGGATAGCTGATAACCAACCATAAAAATAATATTTGGGATTTTTGACCAATAAAGTGAAAAAATATGCTGTAGTAGGCAATAACATCGTCGAGTGCGTGTTGCAAGCCACGAAAAACCAAAAATAACGCCATTTCCAAGTGCGACAGGTCAATGCTAATAAAAAGATAGAGGTAGCCATTCCATTGCGGATACCGTTGGTTCCATAGGTCCAAAAGGAAAAACTGCCTATCAGCAAAATAAATAGGAAAAAAGAATAATTGCCTCCGTACTTACCAGCTAAACGCAGTAACGGGAATATGTACAAAAAAGCACATAGTAGAAACCATACTTCCACCGACATCCATTGTGCTGATTGATAAATAAACCAATCAAATAGCCAGTCGTTGGCATTAACCACCTGCACAGCCTCTTGATTCATAGCAAATATTTGGCTATAAGTATCCATATCACCAAAATAATACCCGTTTATTGGTCTTAAACCTATATATAGTGTCAAAAAAAATACTGAAAAAATATAAGGTTGTGCAGTCTCCTTTCTTTTATATGGATTGTAAGGCTGCTTAATCAATAATGATGCATAGTATAGCACAATAATAGCTGTACTGTAATAGAAAACAGGCGTATAGAATGCTGAGGGTATCCAGTCGAACATGCAATTTAATTTCTAAGCAAAGATAACCATAATTGCATCACAGTGTCAGTCGCAAAGCGAGAACTGCGTTGTTTCGCTTTGCGACCCAGATGAATTCGAAGGTGTCGATCATCAATAAGGCGCATTATTCCAGTTGCCAAAAATTCTGGGCGCCGGGTCCTAATCAATAGCCCCCCCTCGTTATGAGCAAGAATATTCCGGGGGCCGTACGGACAATCATAGGAAACAATAGGTAAACCCACAGATAAAGCTTCCAATAGCACCATGGGAAAGCACTCTGTAACCGAACTCATCGCATAGATACTATAATCCAACATCATTTTGGGAAGATCTGCTACGCAACCTTTAAAATGAACAACTGCTTGTAATCCATTTTGTTCGATTTGCTGCCTTAACTGTTCTTGTGTCCCTAAGTAATCCTGTCCATATATATGCAGCTGCCAGTCGGGGAATTGTTGGTATACCTCTTTCCAAGCTACGATGAGTTCATCAAAACCCTTCACGGGAGCGATGCGTCCGGCAGCAATAACTTGCTTATTTTCCAACAAGCAACAAGTTTCCTTTTTTTCAATCGGATTAGGAATCACTACTACATTTTCCGATTTAAAGTGACTAGCCTCATCTTTATTCAATACAACTAACGCATCATATTGGGCTTCAAACCAAGCATTGACGTTATTTCGAAAACTAGGCTCCCAATTGTATCTAGAACTGTGGATTTCTTTTATTTTCTTTGCTTTTCGCTGAATAAAAGGTAGCCAGTAGAAATCAAAATTAAGATTCGGTGAGATAATTGCATCAGGTTGTAGCTCTCTAAATAGTTTTTTTTGTTTTTTAAAATGTGTCAATGCTTTTCGCATATTCTCGATCGAAAAATAACTTTTTGTTCGATTATAGTTTACTCCTAAATCTATCAACTTTATTTTTGTATCCAAAGGATAACAAGATGGCCGATTACCTTGTTCCGTTGTAACGATATATACCTCCATATTTGGCATACTTGCCAGATAATTGACCTTGGTTGCCATTACCTTCTCTATACCACCGTACATATAGACCTGATCCGTATTGAAAATTATTTTCATGAATTTAATTCTTTAAACAGACTATTCCACCGCTCTAGTGCAGCCGGAACAGAGAACCTCTTAACACTTTCCAAGGCTACCCCCCCCATCTCCTTTCTCAATTTATCATCTTCGATAAGCCTTTGCATCTTATCAGAGAAGCTCTGTATATCCCCCATTTTGACCAAAAAACCATCTTCTCCATTAGTAATAATATCCCGAGGTCCAGAAGGACAATCATAACTGACACAAGGTATACCACAGACCATAGCCTCGACCAGCACCATACCAAAACCCTCGGAGCGGGAAGGCAAAACCATAATAGATGATTCCAAATATTTTTCTCGAATATCCTTGACGGGTGGATAAAAGAACACTTTTTTTAAACTGAGTTCCTCCTTTTGCTTAATGAACGTTTGCTCTGAATCAAATTTACCATAAATATTTAATTCCCAGTCGGGATATTTCGCTTCGATTAATTTCCAACTCTCCAACAGTAGATCATAACCCTTATTATAAGAGTGACTGCCCACTGCAATTATTCTTTTATTTTGGAGCGAATTAGTACTATTATTTTCAAAGCTAACAGGATTGGGAATCGCGATGACGTTATTGCCTTTCCATTCTTCAATATTCGAGTTGGTCAAAACAACAAATCGGTCAAATTGGGACACTTGTCTCTGCATCAACAACTTGATTACCCTTCCCTTAATAGAGTTATCTGTATTCAAATGTATAGAAGCATGTCTTTCATAGACCATCTTCGCCGTTGTTTTTATTAAGGAGGGTATAAAGAAACCCTTCAACCCATCATCACAAACTGAAATAAAATCGGGTTGGATATCATCTACTACTCGCTGAACCCCATTCTTATAACTTTTCAAATATCGGATAAGATTCCCTTCGACATCAATGGAGTAAAATTTGATCTTTGGACTAAATTCATAAAACGGCTCGTGATCTGCATTATTCAATACCAATATGGAAACATCATACTCGTAATGCTCCCCCAAATAAGAAGCTTTAATTGAAAGCACTCTTTCGAGCCCTCCCGATCCATTGACTCCATTAGTAATATAAAGTAATTTCACAACAATTTCTGAATTTTTTGATACATAAAATTTACAATATAAGAACTCCCTAAGCACATCAGCACCAATATTAAAAAAATCAGCGGAACATAATGAAACTCGTAAACAAATTCCTTAAAATAAATCATGTAAAAAAACATGTGGATTAACCACATATTGGTAGCATGAGGAGCTAAGAAATCCAATACCCTATTCCCTATCTTGCCTAAATTTATCTGCAAAAATAAAAAGATAAAACCCAATCCCGTAAAAGGAGCAACAATAAAATTAGGAACGATACCGTGCCAGATAATCAGCACGATGATTCCAACAATCGCAAGTACATTGCTATATTTCAGTTGACTGAATATATTGCTAAATCTGTGATGCCACTTATGCTTTAAGGCAAATGCTCCCAACATAAACTGGAACAAAGTACAGCAGTACAAGGCCGTTTGTGTATGGAGCCATCGTCCTACATTGCCTTCAAATACATCCGTTTTATACACTCTAAAATAAAAGGCTATAACGTACAACGACAGGAGAAATAAGATAAAAACATAAGGGTTCAGCCAATCCAACAGTCTAAACCAAAAAGAGGAAGTCAGCACAAACAAAACATATGTCGTAAAAAACCACCAGGCTCCGTTGTATGAGGGATCAAGACCTGTAAAATTCAAAAGAAACTTTACCCAACTACCCGGATAACCTTCTTTACCCAAAATAAACCCCAATAGTACGGCAAAAAGTAGCAGTACGACCCAATAATTGATATAGAGCTTTTGTAACCGTATAACGTTTCCTTTTTTATAAATCTGTTTTTCTTTGCTGTATTTATAATACAGGCCATACCCCGACACAAAAGCAAAAACAGGCACACAGGCATCGCAAAACAGGGAAATATAATAGGACAATGGTTGCGCGCCGATAAACAATACAGGTTGAAACAGTTCTTGGTAATCCCGGTTGAACAGATGCAAGCACAACATCATCAATATGGCGATAGCTTTGAGCTGATTGGATTTTTGGAGAGAAATCAATCTATTCACGATAATAATTTTTCGATTTGTGCTAAGGTCTGCTCTTTATCGTCATTCTCCTGTTTTTCCAAATTCGTTATCAACCGATTCTTTAAATTCTCATCACTGATCAATCGGCTGATCTGATTGGCAATAGACTCAGCATCCATCTCCACGATCAAACCGGTTTCGCCATCCCGAAGAATAGAAAAAGCCGTAGGAAAATCTGTACATACGATAGGTTTATTTAGATACGAGGCCTCTATAACGGACAGCCCCAATCCTTCAAACAAGGAAGTCTGTACATAGATATCGCAGTGCTTCATATATGGGTAGGGATTAGGTCTGGCTCCCAGCAACTTCATATCACTTTCTATACCTTTATCCTGTATCAAATGCTCTAAATAGGCACGCTCCCGTCCTTCCCCGACGACAAACCATTCTATTTGCAGTCCCCTTTTGACCAATCGCTCACACGCCTCCACAGCCAGATGAAGACCTTTTTGCTTAGCCAATCTGCATACAGTTACTATGGAAATTTTATTAGGCGAAAATTCGGTTGGCATATACCGATCGGCCTGAAGCTGTACGATTTTTTTATCCGTTATATCCTTTACGATAGCTACATCCAATCGTTTGCCGATACGGTCAAGCTCCTTTTTAAGCCCTTCTTTCACCTCCGGAGACACCGACACGACCTTGCTATATCGTTGATAAAACGGATAATCAAATGCCATATTGTATCCGGCCTTGGTATAGTCGATATTGATCCAGCAATATTTTACAGGAGCCTGTATACATTTGTCCACATAGTAGGTTGCAAATCCCTGGCTATAGGCTATCGCAACATCATACTTCGTTGGATACGACAGATAATTGTCTTTCGTAATGTTCCATAGCACCTGAGAAGCATGGAGCTTTCTGGTCATTTTTTTATGTAAAAAGAACCGTAACCGTTGAAACAAGGAAATTCTCCTCATCCTGATCGGCTCCCGGTTTACTTCTTCGGGCACCAATTCACTGAAAATACCATCCTCCACCAAGGTCAGCAGGTCTATCTCAAACCGAGAGTAATCCATATTTTGCAATAGCGTAACCAAACTCTTTTCTGCTCCGCCAAGATCCAGGGATTCAATGATAAAGGCTATTTTCTTTTTTTTCATATACTCTAAAAACTTGATCCCTTAATATTATCCGAAACGAAACAATTCCTTCAGTAAGGGAATCCGTAAAAAAAACAGTGTCAGCCCTAATGATATTAAAAGCACACAAAAGGCGTACAAAATATTTACCCATAGTACCGCTGGTATTTCAAATCTAAAATACCATGGGCGAAACAATTCGAGAACTAAAATATGTATTAAATAAATTCCCAATGAATTTTGGCCAATCAGACCAATAAAATATCCTATTCTACCTTTAGAACGATAGCCTATCACCATTACAAAAAGAAAACAGACATTCAATAATGTAAATACGGTATCATACCCATTCCACACCGAATCCCATATAACACCTGTCCTGTGGCTATAGATAATCCCATACAAAAAAAGCAATAGAGTAGAAAGCAATATTCCTATCATAGAAAGATTTTTATATTTTTTACTGTTCAAGACACTTGCTTTTTCAAACAATATTCCACCCAGCATAAAATACACCAAAGCATATCCATGTATTCCCTGCACAGGGTTAAAGATTCCACCATAATTAAAATCAAAATCGACAGTAGTAAACCTATTTGAAAAATAGCTAATTGTAGAAAATAACCCGTCTAAAAATGTCCGTCCAAATGTAAACAGCAGTATACTAATAAAGAAAAAGTAAAAAACAGGCTTAGATTTATAATACGCCAAATGGATAAATGGATAAAAAATATAGATAACCACGATTGTTCCTAAAAACCAGAGATGATTATTCCAATGCATTCTTAAAGAAATGTGCACATTCATTATCAATTGTGATATTGATAACGATTCATTACGTAAAAGTGACAAAGATCCCAACGTTATGAAACTCCAAACAACAGTCAAGATGCATATCCTCAGTACTTTTTTCGCATGTCTTATAACATCTATTTCTTTCTTTTTTAATAGCAGCAAACCATTGACAAAGAAGAAAACAGGGACACAGGTACTTAACAAAGATTTAATGTAATAATTCGCAAAAACCACCGGATTACTTTCAGACAAAAAATCTTCCGACACAAAATAGAAATGATAAAGCACTACAAAATAAATTGCAATGGCTTTTAACAGATCAACAAAATCAAGTCGATTCTCTAGGCGTGGATCCATATTAAATTCTTAATCTATATCCATTTAATTCATAAAAAACACTTTCAAAGTCACTTTAATCAACCATCTTCACTTTATTAAACAGGTCCTTAATCCATCTCCCGACATCGATCTTATGCTCTGTCGACTTTGGAGGCATCATAAACCGGGAAAACGCTGTCATCAGTGCAGGATTTTCCAATATTTCTTTGACCCCATGGAACAATCCGTTTTCAGAAATATCTACGATCAGACCATCTCCATTGTGCACGATCAGATTGGCCGCACTGGCCACGGCCGTAGTCACGACAGGTCTGTCAAAGATTTTGGCCTCATGAATCGTGATGCAATACCCTTCATGCAAAGAAGACTGTACATATAGATCGCAATCTTTCAGATACCGATAAGGATTTATTTTTGACCCCAACAGCACCAGTTCGTCCGAAATCTCCATTTCCCTGATTTTTTTTTCGATCACAGGACGCAAGTCTCCATCGCCGATCAGATACCATCGAAAAAGATATCCCTCATCCCTCAACCTACGCACGACAGCAGGTATCATATCCTGACCTTTTTCTCCGGACAGCCGACCAATTGTCAACAACCTAAATCCTTCAAAATCATCATCAAACGTATCTCCATGTGTGGACATTTCATCCAATTGTACTTTAGAAACAATATTTTCAAACACATACGTCTTGTCCTTATACTGAGGAAAGATATTGTCAAACACTTGTTTGGCATTTGCAGACACACAATATATGGCATCAAAATAGGTGTAATAAGTATTTCCAAAGTTAGTATTATAAACCACTTTAGAGACATCGAAATGTATCCATTGAATTTTCCGATCCGCTTTTACTTGCTTGTGAATATAGTAACTGATAAAATCAGAAGGACCGGCGAAAGCAATAGCAATATTTACTTCAAATGCAACAGGCTCATTTTTCAATGCTACTATATAATTCAAATACCATTTTTTACTTGCTTTAATAGTCAAGTATCGCTTAATAGTTTGAAATGCTTCAAAAATGGCACCTCGTCTTAATTGTTGTAGCGATAAGTGTTGCGGAGGATCATAGATAATGGGCTTCATCTGTTCAAATCGCGGTAGAATAACAACCTCAACCCAGCCGGGAATAGCATCATACAAAACCCCTCCTGACTCAAGCAATAACAAAATTACATGACATTTTTTCCCCTCTAACGCATTTATAAATGACAACAAGGCCTTCTCGGTTCCTCCCAAATTCATTTTATGCGCCATTAAAAGAATTGTTTTCAATGTTATATCGTCAAATTTTCAATAAAAAACCTATCTCTATAAAATTTATTTTCTAAAATATGCACTAAAACAAACCCAATTTACTTTTTCAAGTATTGCACAGTCAATAAAATATTAGTTTTGATAGTGGCCAATTTGAATAGCCAAGCAGGATTATGCTTCCATAAGGTTTTGTTATATTGCCATAACGAGTTCAAAGCCGCCTTTTGGTCTCCATTGACGGCCAAGTCTTGGCTACGAATTAAGTATTGTTCAGCTTTCCACTTTTGCAATTCTTGGACAGCAGTTCTATTTTGTAAGAGCATATAATAGTCAATCATATTATTATAAGAAGCCATACTCATTTCAAATCTCTTTTGTGCACCAACTTGGCTCCATACACCAGCATCACTTACACGATAACAAGCCGCATTAAGATCAAAGTATTTAGTTTCTCCTAGCTGGTGTAACCTATAAATTAAAAAAGTATCACCATTTTTGGCTTTGACAAAATATGTATAAAAAACATCGTCAAATGGCACGTTACGATACACTAACGATTGTACAAAAGTGTCTTTATCCACTTTTGTGGTTTGTTGATTATGGATTAAGACCTCATTATTATCATCGACTACATCTCTGTCATGACAACACATTATATAATCTGGGTGACTCTCCATAAAGTCAACTTGAATTTGTAGTTTGTTTGCTTTTGTCCAATAGTCATCTCCTTCGCACAAAGCAATATATTGACCCTTAGCTCTTTTCAATGCCCAAATAAAATTAGGCATCATACCTAAATTGGTTGAGTGCTTAGTATAATGTATAGTAATATGAGGAGGTATTGTTCGATTGGCTAAAAATGATTGTATTATATCGTCAGTTTTATCGGGTGAATTATCATTTGCTATAATCAACTCTACAGAAAAATTGCATACTTGCATCAACACCCCCTCTATAGCCTGCGCAATAAATCGTTCATGACCATATGTAATCATTACTACTGAGACTCTTACTTCATTCATAGTTTTTCTTTTTTACTTGTGCAGGTACGCCAGCAACCATAACATCAGCAGCCACATCATTTCGAACCACAGCACCAGCCCCTATAATAGCATAATCACCAACTTTTACATCAGGCAATATAATTGCACCCGCACCAATATGTACAAAAGCACCTATCTGACAACGACCTAATAAAATGGCACCAGGGGAAATTTCGCAAAACTCGCCTATCACTACATCATGTGTAATGATACTATGGTAATACACCATAGTTCCTTTTCCGATCTGTACATCATTGCTGATTTGCACACCTGCTAAAATATTGCATCCTGCTGCTATTGTAACGCCAAAGCTACCTATCAAAGCTTGTTGACTAATTGTAGACACGAATGTACCGCCAATTGCCTTCATTCTTTCATACAATCTTTGACGCAAAACCGGTCTACCTATGGCGATGGTGAATCTATCATCAATATTTTCAAAATAAAGCTTTGCAGCACCTAAATCAGGCAGAATAATAAATTGATTAAATAAAGTAGTTGGACCATCTACTGTTACATCATCATAAAATCGGATATCAACCGTAGGTTCATTTTTCCAAACAATTTCCAATACTTCCTTTGCAAACCCCTTTGCTCCAATTATTAGCATAATCAATTTATTAAACGCGTAATAATAAATTACAGATTAAATTCACCTCTTCTAAACTCAAATCATCATATAACGGCAAGCATAATACTCGGCTAGAAATATCTTGTGTGATGGGCAAATCTTGCTTGGAAACATAAGGTAACGAATCGGATAGGGAAGGATAGAAATATCGTCTAGTAAATATTTCATGTCTTTTAAGCAATTCCATGCATTTTAACAGGCACGCTTCTGATTCGAAAACTATAGGGTAGTAGGCAAAGTTATTTTGGGACTTTGCATGCCATAAAGGGCGATGCAACTTCATTTTTTTTAACCCAGCATCATAAGCATTGCTAAGCATTTTTCTTTTATTATGAATAGCAGCAATATAATTTAAGTTTACCAAGCCCATTGCAGCATGGAATTCAGAGTTTTTACCGTTAATTCCTAGTTGCGCAAATTTCTCAGGACCATCAAAGCCAAAATTCCTGATGTATGCTAATTTTTTATGTAGTGCATTATCGTTAGTAATTACCAACCCCCCTTCAATAGAGTGATATAGCTTAGTAGCATGCAAGCTACACACCGAAATATCACCATATGAAAAAATGGACTGACCATTTAACTGCACACCAAATGCATGTGCAGCATCGTATATCACTTTTAACTGATATTTATTCGCTATTTTTTCAATAGCTAACACATCACAAGGATTGCCATAAACATGGGTAGCGAGTATGGCACTTGTTCGGGGTGTGATTGCCTCTTCTATTTTTGATGCGTCTATATTCAAAGTTTGAGCATCAATATCAACAAAAATAGGGGTGCAGTTCTCCCAAACAATGGCACTGGTAGTGGCTACGAAAGAAAAAGGTGTAGTAATAATTTCCCCCTTAAGACCTAATACCTTAATAGCCATTTGCAAGGCAATAGTCCCATTGGTTACAAACAACAAACTATTTAGCTGCAAATAGTCTTTTAACTTAAGTTCTAACTCATTGGCTAGGGGCCCCATATTGGTAAGCCAATTACGTTGCCATATTTGTTCTATGTATTTATTATATTCCTCTATCGGTGGTAGAAAAGGTTTCGTAACCAATATCATATTTTTCTATTTTACTTTCTTACTGGTATTTCTTTTTAACGGACACATACGTTTTAAATACAAAGATCAATACATTTATCCAGTAGCATTCAATAATCGCTACTCTTTCCGTTTGATATAATAGCGTTTAATTGTCGACAATAACGACACAATATACGCTTTTTCCCATTTTGTCTTAGCCAATATTTTCCCCATATCTTTCCAAAGCACGCGTTGTGAGGAAGCTACTATTAACAGATAATAATACACTACTAAACGAGTGTAGGCGACTGCTTCTACACCGACCTTTCCAAGAGAAGTATAAACTTGCCTGAGCTCGTCTACTGCGTCAAATCTTGCTAATACATGTGAAGTGGTAACCGAATGAGTTTCTTGTGCCTGATGCTCTCGCCAATGATACACAGGCTCTGCACTCATTATAATATAGCCTGATTGCATAATTTTCAAATAAGAAAAATAATCTGCATCCAATAAGTTACGATTATAGAAATTAGCTTCCTTGGCTTTTACAGTATAATATAATTGGGCACTATGTGAAAACCCAAAATCATACTTTAAATGACTTAAAAAATCAGTATTGGTAACTAGCAAAATATTATTTCCTATATCAATATGCTGAATACCCGAATTATTTACTGTTTCCATCACAGTATTGCCCTTATACATGACTATATCATAAGCTCCTGCTTTTTCAATATTTTCAATAGCATTAGCTATAAACTCATTATTGATTAAATAATCATCACCATCTAAATTCATAAACCATTCACCCTGCACATGATGGTATAAAATATACCGGTAGTTGGCGACACGTCCTAAATTCTTTTCATTGCGTTTGATCTCAACTTTAGGGTTATCCTGGTAATCTTTTAGATGTTCATAAATATCATAATCAGGCGAACAATCATCTACCACTATGATTTGCAAATTATCATAGGTTTGAGCCAATGCAGACTCTAAAGCCTCTATTATGAAAGCCTTTTGATTGTATGTCGGTATCTGGATAGTTACAAGAGGTTGTCGTGTCAATGCTTTATTTTATTTAGTAACAATAAAAACAATCAATATTTAATCCTTTTTTGAAGAAAATCTTTCACATACATACCTGTCTCTAGCGATCCTTCCAACGAAACATGATGCCCATCGGGAGTAAAAAAACTGTCCTTATCCAATAAATCACTGAGATCTACAAGATGGACATGAAGACTGTCTGCTACAGAATAATACTTTTCGACTATTTTTTCAGGAACAAGGTTTAAATAACTGGGGTGAATTGGTGTATTGATTAAAATCAAATCTACTTTAAAACTATCACATAGTTGTTTAATTCCAAACAGATAACGAATATTCATACTAGAATAATCATTAGGTACACTTTCTTCAAAATATTGATACTGTATACTCCGTTGAATAGATTTAATATTTGCTGTTGTCTTTGAAAAATCATTAGTATACCCTTCTTGATAGGTTTTTTCGGATGAAAAAGCATTTTGAAATCCTGTTTTAACAATTGCCTTCAAGTAAGAAAAAAAATCATTTCTGTTTGCGATCAACAATTCCATTTTCGTCTCTACTGGTAGCCAGTAAAAATACCTACTTGATACAACATTGGAATATTTACCAAAAACAAATTGGTCATAGTAAGAAGAAATATTATGATAACCGTACCCAAGCCATACTTCTTTTATTGATGAATTATTTTCTAGCAAACGCTTTAATCTGAAATAAGAAAAGTAAAATGACTCTGAGTTTTGAGCCATATTTATGCAATTATCTATCAAAGAATCGTTGATAGCATTTCCAACATGAGAGTCTCCAACAAAAACAGTAGTAATTTTACCATCAAGGAGCTCTTCCTTAGACACCTTTTTATTAAACTCATTCAAGCAGACTACCAACATTACAAGTCCTAAAAAACCAATGAAAATAAAAAGTACAGTTCGTCTAACAAATGCTCTCATCTGAAAAAATTAGAATTGAAAATAAATAAATTGTTGTTCTTTTCCTCCAAACCAAAAAATTGCAAATGCAATAGTATAATAGAGTGCATAACGAAAAGGCTTCTTCCATGATAATCCAAAACTTTGCAGCGCATGTGCATCTTCCCTTCCTCTCCATTCAATTAAAATAAAACACATAATTAAAGAAAACAAATAAAAAGGTTTTATTGTAGGAATGGTGAAGATGGAAGCAGAGCATATCTTTGAAATAAATTGCAAAGCAGTATTTATATTTTCGGATCTAAAAAATATCCAAGCGAAAACAGTTAGAAAAAATGTTCCCATCATTTGAAGAAATTCTTTTTTGTTTGGAAATACACACCCTTGTGCTACAACGTCCAAATTATTTCTATTCGTTTTTAGTAAGATAGAAGGCAGTATAAAGAAAGCATTTATGGCTCCCCAAGCGAGAAAAGTCCAGTTCGCTCCATGCCAAAAACCACTAACCAGAAAAATGATAAATGTATTGCGTATACGCATCCAATTTCCACCTTTACTTCCACCTAACGGGATATATAAATAATCTTTGAACCAAGAGGAAAGTGAAATGTGCCAACGTCTCCAAAACTCTGCAATATCCCGTGAAAAATATGGATATGAGAAATTCCTTAATAATTCTATTCCGAACAGCCGTGCTGTTCCAATGGCAATGTCAGAATATCCAGAAAAATCTCCATAAATCTGAAAAGCAAAAAACACTGCACCAACCAGTAACGTACTCCCTGAATAATCACCGGCATTATTAAATATTTGGTTAGCGAACTCTGCACAGTTATCTGCAATCACTACTTTCTTAAACAAACCCCACAGAATTTGTCGTAAACCATCAACAGTTTTTGTATAATCAAAAGTTCTCTGCTTTTTTATCTGTGGCAATAAATGGGTTGCTCTTTCAATAGGCCCCGCAACGAGAAGCGGAAAAAAACTAACAAATACCGAATAATTTACAAAATCTCGCTCTGCACTAATCTTTTCTTTATATATATCAACCACATAGGAAAGTCCATGAAATGTATAGAAAGAGATCCCTACCGGTAGAATAATATTTAAGGTCATCGGGTTGACTTGAAAGCCTAAATGAGACAGGAAGTCAGAAAAAGATTCAACAAAAAAATTATAATACTTAAATACCCCTAAAAAACCTAAATTAATTATTATACTTAACCAAAACCAAAATTTCTTCATCTTTTGCTCTTTGGAGCTTTCTATTTTTAGACCTGTGAAAAAATCCAAAAACGTAGAGAACATCAGCAAAAACAAAAAACGCCAATCCCAACATGCATAAAAGAAATAACTAGCCGCTAGTAATAGTATATTTTGAAGACGAATATTTTTGTTTGTTACAAACCAATAAAACAAAAATACTACTGGTAAAAATATCGAATATCCAATCGAATTAAATAACATATTTTATATATCTTTCTTTGATAATTTTCCTGACCTACTTGCTCCTTTTAAAGAATTCTTGCAACTATACTTCGGGAATAGAAAGGATCGTTGATTTCTTTATGAGGTTCCCAAGAATCATCTCCTGCAACTTTATTTTTCAATGGTACTTTATATGCTACATTCATTAAACACCATTCATATTCTACATCTATATGTCCCATATCTAGGGCTCTAATTCCTAATCTTGCAAGGTCATAAGCTAAAACAGTTGCAGTTGGGCCAAGTGCAATAATTACTACATCACCTTCGTGCCAATTTGTTTCCACTTCTCTTAATATCTCATTATACTTATTAAAAGCATTATTCGCGGGCGCTATTATTCGCCTTATTGATAAGGCATGTTTGAAAAAGTCATTTCCAACCCCCAACCTACTTTGTGGACCTTCGACAATTAATACGCTTTTGCTCTTCCAAATTTGTTTAATCTTCTCAAACTGCCCTCTTGATTCTGTCCTATCTTTTATATCAGCATATATTCTTGTCACACTCGCGTCATAATATTTTTTTTTCTTATTGATGTATTTGTAAACGATATGAATTTTATTCTTAATAAATTTTTCTATATACACCTTTGCCTCATATCTTGTATTTGACCTATTGATAAAAGAATATGGCAAGCCCGTAATATGTAAAGGCATTGAATTATCATATAATATTTCTCTAAGTCTTTCAGTTAATTCTTTACTATTTTCTTGAAAAATAATACTTTCTCCATTCAACATGCCAACTTCTCCATCTCCGAATCTACTCATTGAGTATTCTCCTGACAATAATTTGTCTATTGTCATATTAGTATTCTGAATATTTAAGGGTTTTCTAATATTTTGCATTAAAACATTAGAAAGTCTTACAAAAAGATATTTAGCCTCCAGTAATTTATAATACAAATACAATAATTTTTTTTTCATATTATTTACTTTGTACAACCTTAATCTCCCAATCTTTTGAAGCTAATAATTCTTATATCCTATAAATTGTCCACGCTCATCTATTTTCCAAGAACTAGAATAATTAGTCGCATGCTTATTATAATATTTTTGCTCGTCGGTGAGATTAGCCGAATCCAATAACCACCCACCGTGTTGGCTGGTAAATGGCCCTGCCATCCGGATTGATTTGATGAAATGTTCATTCTTGAAACACCTTGGATATTTAGGTTTGTACAACGCAAAAGTCGTATCTATTCCCGCCTCGTACATATCATTACCCAGAGGTTTTTCCCAAAATTGCTTTTCCCATTTCAGAACTTTATCCTTTGGCAGATAACTATCCGGGATATCCTCCAGATCCAACGCAAATCCCACCTTGTTAATGCAATTATAATGCTTATCCAATACCGACATCATCTGCGCCATAAAATCCATCGGAAGGTTTATATTCGGGACTATGTCAGAATCCGTCACCACAAAATAACCCTTCCCATATTTCTCCTGAAGTTCGGGAGTTCGGAAAAATACTGGATGTCCTTCATTATTTTCCCGATATTCCACCTTTATCCTGTCTGCCATTTCTCTATAATAATCCAATAAAGGCGGGTAAGTAGATTTATTGTCGATAACAACTACATTTTTGAACCCCCTCTCCAACAAAAAACCAACAAGCTGTCGCAAAAAAAACAACTGATTAAAATTAATGATGATAATCGGAACCAACAATGGATCCTTAATCTGCGCCCTTACGACAGGGTCAAAATGCCTAATCAGCCAATACCTCCACCTGACAAACACTACATTGTATATAAATTTATTGATCTTGTGTATCATGGTCTATCTCACTAATTTCAGTTTTTGCAACAGTAAATATATAGTTTCTTTCAATGTCATACGTTGAAGCACGGTATCATATAGATCTATACTTTTAGCGTAGTGGTCTTCCAGAGATTCACCTCTTCTCATCGCCGCATTGTGCCGAACGATCAAATCCCAATACTGCGCCTTAAATTTGTTTGCGTTCAGGGAGATACTGTTGGGATTATGCCTGTAATAATACAGAACAGGATCGATGAACAACAATGGTCCGACCTCGTCCATCAATGTGTACAGGTCTCTGTCAACAGCCCTTTTATAGCTTGGGTTTAATCCTATAGTCTTGTCATATAGACGCTTCTTAAACGTAAAGAATTGGGAAACATGGGGGTCTTTGTATACAGGTACTCCTTCAGGTTGTTGATAAATGGCACTTCCTATATCGAGTATATTGAGATGTTCATCACAAACGTAGTGTGTACAATAGATACCTGCATGAGTTTGATTTTTTTGATGACTTTCTACCATGACCTGAAGAGCATCGGGATGCAGGATATCATCAGGATCGACAAAACCGCATATCTCTCCTCTACTCAAGTCTATACATCTTTTCTTCGTATAGCCGGTTCCTCTATTTACCTCATTATGGTACACGGATATCCGTGAATCACGATGTATATATGCATCGATCCGTTCCGCAGAGTTATCTGGCGAAGCATCATCTACAATAACGATCTCAAAATTCTGATAGCTCTGTTTCATAATACTATCGAGGCAGTCAGCAATGTACTTACCATTATTATAATTTGCGATCAAGACACTAAACAAAGGCTGTTTCATGGTATCGGGTATTTTTGGTCTTATATTTTCCTGACAATATTCATCATCTGCTGTATCAGATCTTCATCACATCTTGCCCACAAGATTTCCGTATCGCTCCCCTCCCATATTTTAAGCGTATAAAAATCAAATATATGTATACCATCCGACAAAGTGTACACCAGCTTTCTCGATAACAGCTGATCTGTTAGTATCTGTCTAAACAGAACCACCTGCGATCTATACTTGAAGGAATAATACTCCCGTAAAGTACTGAGATCGGCTAATAATCGTCCAAAATCTGTATATGGACACGATCTATGATGATAAAACAGCCAATATTCCTTACTTTTATCTTGTCGCAAATGTACAAGTCTTCGCGCAAAAGTATCGATAAGTATCGGATTTCCCACTATGTCGTGGTGGGTAAACTCGAATCCCTTCATATGTAGATCATGATACCTGTTGGATATTTCTCTATACTTCTTATGTCTCACAACCTTGCTGCCATTCAGATCTTCTTGTGCTAAAAACTCCGTATTCAAAAAATCTCGATACTGATCTCTTTCCATACTCAGTAGATATTCAACATTTGAGCGGGCATGTGAGAATGGTGTAGCATAAGACTTTAACTGGTACCGGTTTAGGATATGGTCGGGCAGACAATTTTCCCCTATAGAAATATAAATCCTTCTACTCATCCTTTTTCGGATCTTAATGGACAAGTTCCTGAATTTAGTCAAGATATTTATCATACATTAGTCCATTTGATATAATACATTCCGCAGATCTTGCTGACATCCTTGAGCAGGGAAAAGGGGCTGACGATGTAGGATTTCCAGTGGTGCAACCCCATGGGTATGCCCATGCGCCGATTGAATGCGCCCCTGAAAAAAAGTTCTTTTAATACCTTTCTTTTTCTTCTGCCGGAGCTCTCAAAAGGCACTTCGTACAAAAACAGAGGATAAAACCACCCCCGCATTTCTTTCTCAATCATATCATGTACCAAGATATCTTCCTCTCCCCTTTCTAACAATGTCCCCAAACCAAACCGCACATCCATGCTGATGTCCTTTTCCCTCAGCTGTTCCACATTCACTAATATCTCACTGGACGTAAACCAGTGCTGTGGTGGGTCTATCTTGTATTTTTCGTCAGGATACTCCTTATAATCCGGCTCACCGTCTTTTGTCCTTATTTTGAACGTCGCAAATCCCAGATCGGTATTGGTTTCCAAAATATCCAGCACCTGCAATAAGCTCCCATCAATATACGCCAGATCATCATCTGCAATGAGGCCATATGGCGTCTTGCACTGCTCAAAAGCGATATTCCTGCTTTTTGACAACCCCTTGTCCCTGACCTGGATAACCTGAATATCCTCTCGGATCAAAAAGTCGGGAATCTCCAGTCTGTCATCCGTATACTGATGCACCACGAGGTAAGCAATACGCTCATCGATAAAACCTGTCATCTTTTGGAGCTTGTATATACCCTCGTTCAGGGTCGAGATCATAATAGTCAATATAGGCATATACTGTTGTATCATTTCATCAAACCTAACCATTTTCCCAGTTTGATCCATCGTGAACCATTCAATTTATAGTTCAGCTCATCAAATTCCTGTTTACTTACAAAATATTCGAGAAACATGTCTTCGACATTGTTATCCTTTCTTTCGGCAGCCTTGATGATAGCCACCCAAAACCAAAATACTGCTCTTTTTTTATTCGAAAACTGAGCTAGGGAGTTTCCGTGTATTCTATATCTATACAGTCCTTTGTCGATGTGACAAGTGGGTGCGACCTCATACATCTTGATGTAGATATCCTTATCCTCGGCCCGTTTATTGAAAGGGTCTATACCCGAAGTAAGGTTATAATACTTCCTTTTGAAGGTGGCAAAGTGGGAAATCTCAGCTTTCAGACAGTAAAAATCTCTGTTACCGGGTTCGACCGAAGTAGAGGTATTAGTGTACATATAATTCCAGTCTCTGTCATACACAGCACAATTGGTGTACACCAATCCAGCCTCGGGGTGTGCCGCATGGACAGACAAGCATTCTTCAATGGCAGTCGGCTCTAGGCAATCATCGGGATCCAATCTTGCGAAAACATCTGATGCAGACAGGGCTATCCCCTTGATCAGTGTCTTTTGATAGCCTATATTCTCTTCGTTAAGGTAAAACCTAAATCTGTCATCGTCTGCGATTAAGGTCTGGATAACCTCCACCGAGTTATCTGTCGACTTATCGTCAATGACAACAGCTTCCCAATCATGCTCCGTCTGTCCAAGGAGACTCTCAAAGCATTCTTTGAAAAAATGACCATTGTTGAAATTGGCAATGATGATGGATATTTTGGGTGGATTCATACTTTTATCGGTTTAAGTCTGCTATTCTTATATATTCTTCTTCAAGAATTGGCATAAACACTTTTACGTTTCTGTTTTTTGTAGTCTCGGTAAACTGCAAATCCGACAGATCTTCGGCTTTTTCTCTGTCGGTCAATAATTCAATGCTCTTGTTGACAAATTCATTCAGATTTTTATAATGAGGATAGACTAGATTCTTAACATCTTTCGGCTCCGGATGGAAATCCCAACATATTAGCGGAGTACCTGAGGTACATATATCCAACCCGGCATACCCTGATGGCTTATCGTTATTATATCCTTGAAACCAACTCAGAGCCAACTTTTCTTCAATAGCAGTCTGTACAATATCTTCTTGGTGCCCTCGAAAATAAACATGATTTTGCAACCCAAGTCTCTCCAATATATCGATCATCCCTTCACGTTCAGGATCTCCATTTCCAAAAACATGCAACTCGCAATCTGGGAACTTATCCAATAACAGCTGATAACTATAGAAAAAAGGATCCAACGGTTTATAAACATTTAATCTGGTAAAGATCCCTATTTTTTTTGGGAGCATGTCATTGAATTGCCACAAATTACGAACGTTATCTACATTAAGTATCAAAGGTATGATGATAGAACGATAATTCTTGAACTGGCTAAATTCGTAATCAAGCTCATCTTCATTAAATAGTGAACAAAAGTTGTAAAATTTTTCATAATCAAAACCATCATAAATTTTTCTGTTTTGAAACTTCGACGACATGGGCTGGATAAGACTTTTCTCTCTGATGCGATCTGCCACTGCATGGATATAAGTATATTCACCCATCCAGTGTATGACATCAAATTCCTCCATATAACGGTATAATTCTTTTTCTTTGAGATAAGGAGCCTCATGTCGAGTGATACGTTGTCTCAGTCGATTAATCAAGCTGAATCGGTTAGCATATCTTGGGTTGACAAATCTGTCAATATAGGTAATTGGAGTACCTAACTCTAGATGTTTTTTTTCGTAATACCGTTCAGTCCATCCATATGTATTTCGATCTTTGGTCTGCAGGCATAGAATATACAGATCAAATTTGCTTTTGTCTAAAGCCCTGTCAAACTCATACGCAAATCGTTCTGCTCCCGCTCGGTGAAGCCCTCCTACAACAAAAAGTACTCTAGTTTTTTTCATAAAAGTTTTTGATGATTTTGATAACTCTCATCTGTTCCTGCTCACTTAATTCATAATAAAAAGGCAACCTCAATAAACAGTCTGTAAAGTAATCTGAATTCAAAAAGTCGATTTTTGCATTATTCTTTAAGAAATACTCACTTTTATTCAGGCTGAGATAATGGAATACTGGATGTACCTCCTTTTTTTTCATATACTCTATCAATCGGCTACGCTCCTCATATGAACGACAAGACAAATAGAACATATGTGCGTTATTTGTCGCATTTTCCGGGATAACAGGCAACCGTATCCGACCCTTTTCTTTTAGCTTGGTTAACCCCTCGTAATATCGGATCCATATTGCTTTACGTTTAGCCTGTATCCTATCCAAATGCTCAATTTGACCATATAGAAATGCGGAAATAATCTCAGAGGGTAAAAAAGATGAGCCTATATCTATCCAACCGTATTTATTGACCTCGCCACGGAAAAACGCACTCCTATTAGTCCCTTTTTCCCGGATGACTTCTGCCCGCTCAAAATATTTTGAATCATTAATTACTAACATTCCTCCTTCTCCGGCAATGATATTTTTGGTCTCGTGAAATGAAAAGGCGCCAAAATGTCCAATCGAACCCAAAGCTTTCTTCGTCCCATCACAAAACGTATAATAACTGTCAATGGCCTGCGCCGCATCTTCTACAACCAATAAATTATATTTTTCGGCTAAAGCCATGATAGTCTCCATATCGCAAGCCACTCCGGCATAATGCACAGGAACAATCACTTTAGTCTTTGGTGTGATCAGTTTTGCAATTTGGTCAGGATCTACATTTGGATTATCAGTACAGGAATCCGCAAATACAATCTTTGCACCCCGTAAGGCAAATGCATTAGCAGAGGATACAAACGTATAGCTTGGCACAATGACTTCATCACCTTCCTTCACGTCACAAAGTATAGCCGCCATTTCCAAGGCGTCGGTACAAGAAGTTGTCATAAGGACTTTTGGAAAATGATATCTATCTTGAAAGAAATCCTGGCATTTCTTAGTAAAAATCCCATCTCCTGAAATTTTCCCATTCCTAACAGCTTCTTCGATATATTGCAGTTCACTGCCTATGATAAAAGGTTTGTTGAATGGTATCATTTAAACTTTATTCTAAATTTTTTCAATGGAAAAATACTTTCTTTATTTTCATTATAATGAGCTTCAGTTATCTCAAGCAAACCGTCTCCACATACAACGATTGGATTGTGCTCATTAAAAAAAATCACTTTCCCTACCTCTCTATTCACTACATACACATCTGGAAAGGTATTTGCTTCTACTATATTTATCACTTTCGATTGACAATATGTCTTGGCAAAGAGAAAAGGAAAACCACAAGCATCAACCTTTCTTTTTATACTCGTAGCCGATTTTGACCAGTCTATAAAATAATCATCTTCATCAAGCCATAATGAATAGCTAGCATCACTTTCGTTTTGTGGAGTACCATAAAGTGTTACTCCTGAGTTGATCTTCTCTATTAAAGAATACAACAGTTTTCCATAAAGCAAAGATATTTTCGTTATAGCTTCTGAGATCTTGACAGGATACGTAATCTCAATTTTTTGCTGTTCAATAATATTGCCCTTATCGTATTCTGCAGAGGCATACAAGGCCGTAACCCCAATAAGCTTCTCCCCATTGATTAATGAATTTACTAAAGGAGCAAAGCCTCGATATTTTGGAAGGAGAGAATCATGAAATACAATCAAATTATCTAACTCTAACATCCATCGCCACGAAATCGCAATATAATAATCCATTCTATCAATAGTATTGTAATCACTATTATAATAATAGGCTAATTTATGACAACGACACAAGTTTTCTATCTCACTGCTGAAATCATTCTGTACAGCGTTGTCTCTTCCAATGCATATGAAGCCGATATTTAGATGCAAATTGTTATCCAATAGATATTTTAAAGAGACATATCCCTTTTCTGTCATTAGAAAAAGACCAAACTTTGATTTCATATTTTTCAATTAATACTCCATTCCAACTTAGGCCGGACAAATCCTTTTATTCTCCCAAGAAACCCATTTTGCCTAGCTACATCTTTTATCTCGAATGTTAATATATCGTCTTCAAAAAACAGCAATGTCATAGCTTCTGTATGTACATAGGCTCCTATTTGATAGGTATCTGCGGCCATCAAATTGGCAGGAATTCTACAGGAAACTCGTACAACAGTATTTTTGGATAACCGTAACAAAGTTGCCGATCCGAAAATAACATCTCCCTTCGTATTCTTGACATCAAAACCTACCGAAAACTCCTTCTCATTCGTTAAATTAATCACCTCAAAAACTACATCTATCTCGGACGTTATGTCTAAAACATCTTCTTTATTTAATGAAGAAGCGTTGTCAATGGACATATAGGTAATTTTTACACATTCATTACCCAATGCTCTCTCAACAACAGAAAACTCTATCTTTCTTTTATTCATTGTACTCTCAGCAAGGTAGCTTCTAATCAACTGTTCTGGCTCACCCACACTAACAATGGCTCCTTGCTTCATAGATATAGCTGTGGTACATAGCGTTTCTATAGCCGTCATATTATGGCTTACAAATAATACTGTTCTTCCTTCGCCTTTACTTACATCGCCCATTTTTCCCAAACATTTTTTTTGGAATTCAGCATCACCTACAGCCAATACTTCATCAACAATTAGAATCTCTGACTCCAAATGTGCTGCTACTGCAAAGGCTAACCTCACATACATACCTGAGGAATATCTCTTAACAGGGGTGTCTATATATCGTTCTACTCCTGAAAAATCTACTATTTCATCAAACTTCTTAGTAATTTCTTTTTTGGTCATCCCTAAAATAGCACCGTTTAGATAGATGTTCTCTCTACCGGTCATCTCTGGATGAAAGCCAGTTCCGACCTCTAACAAAGCAGCAATTCGCCCATTATATCGTATTGAGCCTGTGGTCGGCTTCGTGACCCTGCTCAATAGTTTTAAAAGAGTCGACTTGCCCGCTCCATTACGCCCTATAATCCCGACCGCATCTCCTTGGTTTATCTGAAAATCGATATCCTTCAACGCCCAAACATACTCAGATTCACCTTTCTTTGTTCTATCATTCATTTCACCTATTTTGAGATAGGGATCTTCTTTACCTCTGATTTTATGCCAAAACCTATTTAGATCATGCGTAAGCGTTCCAGTCCCTACCTGACCGAGACGGTATTGTTTAGACACATTTTCTACCTCTAATGCTATCTTTTTATTCATTCCAGCGCTTGCTCTTATTAAAAATTAAACCGTATCCATAAAGGATTTTTCCACCCGATTGAAAATAATCGTGCCTATCACTAAAATCACAACAGCAAATACGATGGAATACATCAGCATACCCATCGAAAAATCCCCTACTCCTAAATAAGCATATTTAAAACATTCAAAAACACCTGTTAAAGGATTCAACTCTATAATAGGGCGAAGGGTCGGAGACATCGCTGATATCGGATATATAATCGGTGTAGCATACATCATAAGCTGAACACCGAAGGTTAACAGTTGTGTCAAATCTTTATACTTCGTGGTCATACTCGAAAATATCATGCCGATTCCCAATGAAATAGAAGCCATCAATAAAATAATAAAAGGAGTAGCTAATGCCCAAATATTAGGCTGAACAGCCCCTTGAGACCAATAGTATAATATTACTGCTAAAAACAAGCAAAACTGTACACCAAATTGCATTAGCTTGGAAACTACAATAGAAAGAGGCATAACTAGTCTCGGGAAATATACTTTACCAAAGATAGCCGCATTACTCGTAAACACACTGGCTGTCGCAGTTAAGCTGCCCGAAAAATAATTCCATAAGGTAACCCCACCCAAGTAAAACGCAATTTGGGGTGCCCCATCTGTTGAAATCTGGGCTATATTGCCGAAGACAAGGGTGAATATAATTGTAGTGAATACAGGGCTTATAAAAAACCATAACGGACCTAATATCGTTTGCTTGAAAAACGTCACAAAATCTCGACGCACCAATAAAAACAATAAATCACGATAAGCCCAAACTTCCTTCAAGTTCAAATCCAAAAGATTTGTTTTTGGTTTGATCTCATTTTCCCAAATTTGTATTGTTGTTTTTTCCAGCATATTTATTTATTGTTCGGGATATATAACCATATTATATAAAATCTCTACTCTTTATTCAATTTCCGTTTAAGACTCTGTAATTCCATATATAAACGTTACATTTTTACCAAAAACATCGATTTGTTTTAGTTACAAAGCTTTTTGTTTTATTCAATTTGCTTTCCACGCAATGTGCTAATAATGTTTCTTCGGTCAGATATGTACAAATATAATGTTTAAGTTGATTAATCGTTATTTTACCGGTTTCAATCTTGCACCATTAATTTATCTTAACGCGTTAATAATAATTCTTATACCATGCTAAAAATGACTTCATCCCTTCTTCTACCATTGTCTTTGGCGAATAATTAAATAAACCCTGTTACTCCCGTCACTAAAATTGTGCGCATAATATACATTTAATATCTTCTAATACGATCGCCTTCACCTATCTTACTGTTTATTTGTTAATTTTTGAACTTGTTAAAAAGTGTTATTTATTTTCCAATAGTCTCCTGTTTTCGTTTGTACGAATTGTTAAATCAGTTACTATTTAATTGTTTCTCAATAACCGTCCGTAACTCCTCCTTATCAGGCAAGTACAATTGGTATTTGCTCACAAACAATTGAGATGATATATTATGCATGGCATATTGGATCGTAGTACTCCACTTTTCTAAGACAGTTTGTTTTTCATAGAATGACCGCTCGATAGGATCGTCAATTTTCACCAGCTCACACAAATGAGTCCATCCCAATTTGTGAGGAAGCTCCTCACAAATTGGATAATAGCGATATAACAACCTCATATAATTAAGGTTAGAGCGACTAAAACCTTTTCCATATAACAGGGTAAGATCAGCTGCGAGCTGTTCCAGCAATTTTTTGCCATAACTCGCACGATCAGCTCCTTGCTGTTCAAATTCGACAATATATCGCCCTATTTTCCAATTGGTCTGTACCAATTGGTTATTTATAGCTTGAACTGCACGCTCTCTGCCATCTTTGTAAGTGACAGAGATCTGGTTGAGCAATGTTTTATATTCTTGTTGATTCGTCAACTCCATGGTTTATTAAAGATTTTATTATAACCGGGAATCGCAATCCGCTAAAATCCCTTTGACATCGTATACTACGGCTTTATCCTTCTTTAGCGCATTTAGGTCGAGGGTCAGGAATTCGTCGTGGGCTACTCCTAGGACAATGGCATCATACTTTGTTCCATCCGAAATATCTGCACAACAATCCAGGTCATACTCGCGCTTCACCTCCACTGGATTTGCCCAAGGATCATAAAGCGATATTTTAACGCTGTAGTCTTCCAAGGCGCGAATCACGTCGACGATCTTGGTATTGCGTACATCGGGGCAATTTTCCTTAAACGTAACGCCCAGCATCAATACTTCGGCATCATTGAGATTGATTCCTTTTTTGATCATACATTTGATGACCTGGGAGGCTACGTATTCGCCCATGGAGTCATTCAGCCGGCGACCGGCAAGAATAATCTCGGGATGGTAGCCATGCTCCTGCGCCTTCTGGGCAAGATAATACGGATCTACACCGATGCAGTGCCCGCCCACCAAACCGGGTTTGAAGGGTAGAAAGTTCCATTTCGTGCCTGCGGCTTCTAGTACGGCATGGGTATCGATGTCCAATATATTAAAGATCTTCGCCAGTTCGTTGACAAAGGCAATGTTGATGTCGCGTTGGGAGTTTTCGATGACTTTGGCTGCTTCGGCTACCTTAATGCAAGGTGCTAAATGCGTTCCTGCAGTAATCACGGATTTGTACACCGCATCGACTATCTTTCCGATCTCGGGTGTGGAGCCTGAAGTGACTTTGAGTATCTTCTCGACGGTATGCTGCTTGTCTCCCGGGTTGATCCGCTCGGGGGAGTAGCCGGCAAAGAAGTCTACGTTGAATTTCAATCCGGAAACTTTTTCCAATACCGGTATGCACTCTTCTTCAGTCACTCCGGGATAGACGGTGGATTCGTAGACGACAATATCGCCTTTCTTCAACACCTTCCCAACAGTTTCGGAGGCTTTATAGAGGGGAGTCAGATCGGGTCGGTTGTGCTTGTCTACGGGTGTGGGTACGGTAATGACGTAGAAGTTGGCGGCTTCGATGTCGCTAAGTTGATTCGAGCAATAGAGGCCTGTACCTGCCGGAGATCCTGCGCCATTACTTCCTGAAATGCTTTCGGAACGAATAGGATTTTCGTTGACAAGGACGGCTTGCAAGATGTCGTCTTCGACTTCGAGGGTACTGTCTGTACCCCTGCGTAGTTCGTCAATACGTTTTTGGTTGATATCGAATCCCACAACGGGGTATTTTGTAGCGAATAATCGGGCCAGGGGTAATCCTACGTAACCGAGGCCTATAACCGCAATGCGATGGGTTGCATCTATACTAGTATTCATTTTATCTGTCTGTTGTCGTATTAGGTAGTTGGTATTTTCTTATAAACATAAGCATTTGTGGTGAAATATTACAAATTCTCTTTATACCATTTCACGGCTTCTTGCAGCCCTTCGCGGATGGCGTGGGTAGGCTCATAGCCTAACAGCTGCCGGGCTTTGTCTAAAAAATATTCTGTTAAGTTGGAACCGATAAAGCCGGCTCCTCCGGTGATTAGTATTTTATGCATTATTTGTGTTTTCTGTTTAAGCTAATCTTTTATTTTCCAATAGCCTCCGGTTTTTCGACTTCCTCTTCTTTCTATTAATCTTTTCCCGACCAATTGTGCAATTTGCCTTTCAATCGTCTTTATCGGCCTATTACTGAGCACTACCGACAACTCCCTGGATTGTATGCCATCATGTTCCTCTATGGCAGCCAGTAAAGTTTTTAATCCCTCATTTAATCCGCCATTCACACCAATTAGCAGTTTATTATCCGTCATTTTATCTTCGACCCGTCGTGCCGTAAGCGGAATAATCGTTTTAAATATATCGCCTTCAATAAAAACAGGTTGTGTAAGGGGTGTGTAAATACTGCAATATTTGTAAATATTCCGCACTCCGGATCCTAATTCATCCACCCAGCCGATTTCCTTGAAAAACCGGGCAACAACGGGATTCTTCGGATACGGGGTAAAGTTAGCGGGATCAATGATGCCGGCAAGCCGGGGTCTATTCCAGTTTTCAGTCAAGACCTGATCCGCTTCGATGATTAGTTTTGCAGGATAAGCATTACTGAATTCTCTATGAATCAACAAATTACTTACAATTTCTCTGAAAAGAAGATCCCGCAAGCTCCTCCGCTGGTCGCCTTCGACCTCCCCTGTATTCTTAACACCAAGCAGCAGTATTCCTCCCTCCCGATTTAAAAAAGCACAGATTGATTCAAAAACATCTCTGTTAAGTTCAAACTTAGCTGTTTTGAACTCAATATGACGGCTTTCGCCTTGTCTTAGTATGTCTCTGATTTTATCTTCTATCATTGCTTTTTACAGCTGGTTCCCATTATTCTAAAATTATTACTTGCTACCGGCAGATCCCGTCGTCGTTACTCTGCTCACGATGACGACAGGTCATCCTTTCCGTTGCAATTCCGATACAACACAATCTTGCTCTGCGGCACATCGGGCTCCCCCGTGTAGACCGTTACTTTCTTTTCAATCAGCTTTCCGGCCTTTTCGGCAACCTGCTCAAGATAAGTCTTGTCGAGTTTATCACCGATGACCAATACTTCCAGATGCCCCGAGTCTATTCCTCTGGCATAATCGCCTAATAATGCTACTTCCTCGACGTCCCCGGCCCGTTCGAAAACACGGTCGACGAACTTGTGGATTCCTAAAAAGTTGTGAATTAAGCCTTGCAACGACAAGAAGAGGGCATGCTTTGTATTGGCCCGGTAAATGACTTTTTGGTCGGCTTGCTCGCGTAGGAGGTAACCTGCCTCGGTCAGTTGATTGAGTTC
>PJUF01000441.1_pt1 | contig 30141 bp, 23 predicted proteins | sample 1512191 | NCBI WGS metagenome assembly PJUF01 (sample SAMN08177673, study PRJNA422409) | Feces metagenome, whole genome shotgun sequencing project. | isolation source: Chicken feces (3) enriched on wood chips | host: Gallus gallus | place: USA: Madison | collected 2015-01-15 | reverse complement strand
TTAAGGACTTTTCAAAATGAAACCCTCCCTTGCGTATATTCTTAATCGCTTTTAATAGTTCCAGAGGGCTGCTGTCTTTCGTAAAATACCCGTCAGCTCCCAACCTTATCGCTTTTAAGATTTCTGAAGCGTTTATCGAAAAGGTCAAAATCAATATTTTTAAATCAGGGTAGCGCTTTTTCAATATCTTACAGGTTTCAAAGCCATTCATATCTGGCATCTGTAAGTCCAGCAATACTATGTCCACCGGTGATTGAGATAATTTCCATAAAAGTTCAGGTCCACTGGAGGCTTCCATATAAAGTTCTACATCTTTCCAGCCATTAATTATAGAGGCCAGCCCCTTTCTAAATAATGTGTGGTCATCAGTAATGGCAATTTTTATCATCCTGTACAGGGTTTATTCGATTTAAGTCATTGTGAACTTACAAAATTTAATTATAAACCCATTTCTGGATACTTTATTTTTCGAAAAAGCTAACAAAGGTCAGTTATTAATTGATTTTAACTATGAATAATTAAGCTTCAACTTCTGGTTAAAACTATTACTTGCTAAAGTTGTAATTTTCTTTTGTCCTCCTTAGTCGAAAGATTTTCTTCATTTTTCTTGTCGGGAATAATGGATAATTGAATTTTTCTTTCAACTGCTGCAAGTTCAGTCTTTAATTCTGAAAGTTTGTTTTCTTTTTTCCACGTACCATTAAGTACTTCCTGAAGAACTGGTACGTCCTTTTGTATTTCGGCAATTTTCTTTTGCACCTGCTCAATGTCTCCCGGTAGTTTTTCTAATGCTTTTTGAAAATACAATGCTGCCGTTTCAAAATCTTTTGCCGTCATACCATTGTTATAGATGTATTTTATATTGTCTTCGCCTTGTATCAAGAAACGATTTACACGAATATCCACGCCTTCTTTCTCCGAAACCTCGGTTTTGACCAATAACTGAAATCCATACAAATCGCCTATCTGCTGATAGTCACCGCCTGTGCGGGCTTTATCCGCTATCTGGTTGAGCTTTGCACCAATCTGTTTGACATCGGCATTTGCTGACAATCCATCCAATTGAACAGAATTAGCAATACTGCCGTCCGAATGTTTCTGTATCCGTTGTTCCAGATCGTTCCTGTCAAGGCTTATCCGCTCCAATCGCGATTGTGCACCTTCCAGCATAGAAGTGACATCTTCAAGTTTGTATTTAGAGCTGTATTTAGATGTTTTTTAAAAATTTAAAGCATCCTACTGACTCCAATGTCCATTCTCGAAAAGGCATACCATTTTTTGTCTAAGTCTTTTAGTGATGCCCCTATATGATAGGGTTTCGTAATGATGTAGTTATTTTCCTTTACTTTTTGTTGCTTTTATTTTTTCAAATTCAAAAGAGGTTTTGCAATCCTCATTCAAGACGATAAAAGAATCGAATTTCTTACCTGCTTTGCTTTTCATTCCTTTGATAAGTGAAGTTTTCTTTTTATTGACAAGGTTTTCAATATCGGCTATGCCGATTTGTACGCCACACACATTACGGAACTGTACCCAATTACAAGCCTCGTCGGGACACTTCACAATTTTATCACGGATAATGAGTTGCTGGCTTTTGCATTTTGGGCAAACCAATTTGGGTAGGTTGTTTTGAGCAATGGAAGTTTGCAGCAATTCATTGGTAATAGATGAAGCGTAATGTTCCATTTCCTTTTGAAATGCCCCTGCACCGGCTTCGTTGTTTTCGATTTTTTGCAAAGCCAATTCCCATTCGGCGGTCATTGCCACATCCGAAATTTTGCGGTCTTTGACCAATTCGTACACCTGCAATCCTTTTTCGGTAGGGATTAGGGATTTCTTTTCCCGTTGGATATAATTGCGGGTAAACAGGGTTTCAATAATCGCTGCTCTTGTGGCAGGCGTACCTATACCGATATTTTGCAACACTTTCCGTTCGTCTTCGTTTTCAATTTCCTTTCCTGCACTTTCCATAGCCGACAAAAGCCCGGCTTCGGTATAAAGTACAGGTGGTTTGGTTTTCTTTTCTAAAACGGAGGCTTCTTTTATTTTGAGTTCATCCCCTTTTTTCAGTTCGGGTAAATCCTGTACAGGTTCGGTATCATCATCGGAGAAACTGCCTTTAATGGAACGCCAGCCCGCTTCAATTACCTTACAACCCTTTGCCATAAAATCATAATGCAATGCTTGTAAACCTACATCGGTTATCTCTTTGATGCAGGCTTGTGAAAGAGCTTCGAGCAACCGAAAGGCAATCATATCATAAACAGCATTTTCCTTTGCGTTCAGTGCTGACGGGATTTTATCTGTAATCAATAATCCGTGGTGGTCGGTAACACGCAAATCGTTCACGATACGTTTATTGAAACGTCCCCATTTCATTTTTGATACGGCTTGCTTGCAGGGTTCCCTGTCCTGCAAAGCCCTTACGAGGTTGGGAATTTCTGCCCACATATCTTCGGGAATGTATTTGCTTCCTGTACGTGGATATGTGATAAACTTTTTTTCGTAAAGACTTTGGGCAATGTTGAGGGTTTCTTCGGCAGAAAGGTTCAGCTTTTTGTTGGCTTCCTTTTGCAGTCCTGTCAGATCAAATAGCAATGGCGGTTGCTCTGTAACGCTTTTGGTTTCTACCAATGTAACTGTTGCCGTTTCGTTTCGCTGAATAACTTTCAGCGTATCATCGGCAAGTTTTTGGTCTTCCCATTTGGTTTTGGAAAGGCTTTTAAAATCTATCTGTTCTTTGTTGTGCAATAGCTGTATCTGCCAATATTTCTTTGCCGAGAAATTTTTGTTTTCCAAATAGCGTTTGCATATCAAAGCCAATGTAGGTGTCTGCACTCTTCCGAGTGAATAGATGCCATTGCCTGCGGCAATGCTCAACGCTTGTGTAGCGTTGATACCCACAAGCCAATCAGCACGGCTTCTGCCTTGAGCTGCATGATACAATTCGTCAAATTCTTTTCCGTCTTTAAGGTTATCAAAGCCTTGTTTAATGGCTTTTTCAGTTAGTGAGCTTATCCAAAGGCGTTCAAAGGGCTTGTTGCATTTAAGGTATTCGTAGATATAGCGAAATATCAATTCGCCCTCACGTCCTGCATCGGTAGCAACAATAATGCTGTTGCTACGGCTAAAAAGCTGTTTGATAACTTTCAGTTGCTTTAATGCACCCGCATCGGCTGTATAGCCTTTGTCTTTTTTGACTTTCCGGACGGTCAGTAAAAAAGGGTTGGGAAGTATCGGCAATGATGCTTTGTCAAATCCCGAAATCCCGTAATCTTCGGGCATTCCCAATCCTATTAAATGACCGAATGCCCACGTAACAAAATAGCCGTTCCCTGTAAGGTAGCCGTCCTTTTTATCGGGTGCACCCACAAATGTGGCTATTTCCCTTGCTACGCTTGGTTTTTCTGCAATGATTGTTTTCATTTGAATGTTTTAATTGTTTTCATTAGCCACATGGAATGCTCAATGGCATTGCTTACTTTATTACATTTTTCTGCCTTTAGACTTTGCAGGGGCTTTGGGTTTTTCCTGTTGTTCCTGATGTTTTTTACCGTCCGGTTTTTTTTGACCCGATTTCAACGGTTCTTTAATGTTTTTTGTGGCTTCGTTGGTTTTACCCTCAGAATTAACCGCAGTTTGGGTTTTATGATCTTCGGATGGCTGCCTTCGTTCCTTATATTGATTAGGGAATTCAAAGCCTGTTTTTCCAGTGTCTTTGTTGAACGTAATATAGCCATTATACGTTTGTCCTTTTTTATCTACCAGTCCATCAATATAAACGGTTTGTCCATTTTTTAAATCCTTGTGCTGCTCATCGGTCAGTTCTTTGCCTCTGAATGTTTTAGAAGCTTCTTGGGTTTGGTTTTGCCCGTTAGGTTCTGCCAGTTGATTTCCTTGCGATTGCTGTTTGGGCTGGTTTCTGTCAAATAAAAATTCCACATAACGCTTGTCTGCGTTGAACTGTACAGTGGCATTAAATTCGGTTCCTTTCTTTGAAATCATACCCTCAATATGAAGTGGTTTGCCTTCCAACAAGGTTTGTTTCTGCTGTTCACTTAATCTTACTTCTTTTATTTCATCCGGGATTTTAATATAATCTGTTTTTAATGCAATCACCTCATTTGTCAGTCTGTCTATACTGATAATGGAGGGCATTAATTCGCCTGTTTTTAGGTTTTTCAAATCGACCACACGTCCCATATTGCCTGTTTCGAGAAGGTTTTTCTTATCTTCATCCGTAAACTTATGTCCGAAAAATTCAAAGTTGAGATTGGGCTCTTTTCTGATACCATGCACTGCTGCCACAACTTTTCCATCTTCGCCAGACTGCAAAGATAAACGGGCATCTGTACGGACAATAGCGTTTCCCAAATTCACACTTACAGGTACTAATTCATTGGTTTTATAACCTTTCAGTAAAGGTTCAAGGAGGTTCATTTTTTCGAGTTTTTCTTTACTCAACCCGAGATCTTTCATTGTTTCCCAATCGATCTGCTCCGGCTGATAACGATATTGGGTTGTTTCCTGCTTTGTTTGCGTTTCTTCCATTGTATTATGATTTTTTTGTTCAACTTCTTTGAAATCTTTTATTTTTAATCCATATTCAGAAAATAGTTTTTCTCGTTGCCTGGTTGGAGTTTCAATTTGGTCTTGCATTTTCTCGGCAACATTCACGGTTGAATAACCCGGTACTCTGAAAAAGGTAAAATCAGTCGGGTTTTGAAATTGGTTATAAAAATTTGAAAAGAAATTTGACAACACATCCCCTTGTCTGTCCACTCGTATAAACCTATCTTGGTTTTTCTTTTCAGGTTCTATGGTTGCCATTTTGCCATTTTCATCTATACCTTTTACCGTGAAGATTTTCCTTTTTTCCTTATTTAGCGCTAATAAGATATCCTCTACTTGATTGGTTGTCTGCTGATTTTCTTTAATATTTTCGTTCATGGCTTTGAGAATTATCTTTCGAAATTACCAGAAGAATTAAAGGATTCATCTTTATGTCCTTATTTGTCTTTCTTTGTCAGCTTTTGTCCCTTTTCTTTTGGGTAGATGCTGAAAAACTTTCACGAATAAACTGATGTATGTCGGACAATTTGTAATATAATTTCCCGCTGATTGTATAATGCGGTAGTCTGCCGGTTGTCCTGTAACGCTGAAGGGATCTTGAACTGATTTTAAGCATTTGCATTACATCCTGATTATCCAAAAGCTCTTCTCCGTCAATACTCTGGTTAAACTTAGTTGATTTGGTGAACTGCTCCCCAAGTATATCAAACCGACTCATTATTCGTTCCATCCATGATAGAAATTCTACTCTGTCAATATTCATGAGATAATGTTTTGATTAATAATACAAAAGTCAGCTGCCTCAATAATATTTGACGCCAAGTCATACCAATGGATTATGACATTTATTTTGCTGGGTTTTAAGCAATCTTGCGTAAAATAGAAGTTTCGCCAATTGGCGAAACTTGGTTGTTAGGACTAAGAACAGAATTTTCGGAAGGAAAGAATTTTTATATAAGGATCATCAAAGTACATGCTATCAAAGATCTTTATCCATATAGCCTTCCATAGAAGATTTTAATTTATCAAGGAATACAGTACGGCTGCCGTTTCTTTGTTTCATTCTGTGAAATGCGTGATGAAAATCACCTAGTTGAATTCTGAATAATACCTGAAAGACCATAGCCATTTTTCGTATGCCGACCTTTCCTTTTGAAATACATCCGGCAATATAAAGTGCATATATTAATTCAATAAGGGCATTTTTTGATTCTGTCCAAAAGAAGTCTTTAGCAGAATCCATTTCGGATATAATAGAACTATCATTGTCAAAGGTATTCATTTTTGAAAGCAAGTAGGTATGCAGTAATTCATTGGCAATGATACGTGCAACCTTATAATCGTAATAGGTGGAGAATTCAGAATCTACTTCAAATGCGAAACTGCTAAGCCCGTGATGAATCTTAATATTCCCAAGTCGGAAATAATCTTTGTCTCTATCGGTTCTTCCTGCCCTATAATAACGGTAAAAATCAGAATTGCAAATCTGTTCTTTGTATTCCTGTTTAAGTTCTTCTAATTCATTGGAAAAATACTTTTGGTAAATTTTTCCTGAACTTACCGGACAGGAAGTTTCAATTCTATAAACTTTATTATAATAAATGAGCTTACCGAGCAACTGTGGTTTTATTTGCTTAAAAAATTGAATTTCTTCCGACTCATCTCTAAAACCTCTTTTTAAAACACACTTCTTTAGTTTCAGCAATAATTCTTTCAAAAAGAGAGTCATTTGATAAGACTCTTCAATAATATGTACAAAACTCAAGCTGATTCTTTGTTCTTCGTTCCGGATATTTATAAGTACATCCCTGTAAACAGATTGTATCATAATTATTTATTTGATATTTAATCCCAAACGGTATTCAGACGGGGATGATCCCGAAATCTTTTTGAAGAAATTACTGAAAGAAGACAAACTGCTGAATCGGAGTTCTTCACTTATTAATGAAATGGTAAGTCCATCATCCTTAAGCAATATTTTTGCCTCCAGAATAATGGCTTCTTCAATAATCTGTTTTGCAGGCATTCCAACAAGTTCCTTTACGGTTTTATTTAAATGTCTCTTAGTAATAAACAAACTGTCAGCATAAAATGAAACATAGTGCTCACTTCTGCAATTCCCATCCAGAAGCCTGAAAAAATCCATTACAAGCTTTTCTTTCCTGCTCCTCCTTACATTCATAAATTTGGAATTTCTATAATAAATTCCGGCTATTTCGTAAACCAGTAAATTAAAATTATGAAGCAGTAGTTCTCTTCTAAAATATTTTTTACTGTTTATGTTGAGGTCAATCAATCTTAGAATACTAATCAAAGTAATGACATCTTCGTTTTTAAGTATAATCTTTGGAGGCGGATTTAGAATGAAAAATTCAAAATAACCGATATGAGGCCTTTGAATGCTGTTTCGGAAAACAAATTCAGAAGTAAATGATACATAATGTGCATATAGCGGAGAGCCGGCATTTAAAATTCTACAGGAAGCCTTTGTCGGTATTATCAACAATTCTTTTGCTCCTATTTTTCTTATCGTTTCATTCACCTTTATACTTAAAGAACCGGAACTAAGCAAAAGAATTGAAAAATTCTTACTATCGAAGATCTCCCCGTAAAGTGTTTTGGGAATGCTTCTTTTGAAGATTCTGATTTTTAAACCTTTATAATATTTTGATTCTCTTTTTACCAAAACACAAACGATTATATTTTATGTATTATACAAGCGAGATAAAATATCCTGCTCAGTCTTCCTTCAGTAATCTGGATAAAAGGACAATTGATGCAAATAGTAAGTTGGCTGTAATTACAATAAAGAAGAAAAATGCTATTGGCCTCGGGTTGTTGCTTTTCTCTTCTCCTTCAAGAGAAAAGCCCAATATTTCATCATAGCTTAATAAGTCTATGATGAAATAAAGGCTGATCAAATTCAAGATTACCAGCAATATTGACAAAATGATGATTAATTTTGTCTCTATAGCTATGATCTTATGTATCATTATGGTGAAATAATGGATTTACTTAAACCTGTCACCAATGCCATTCTAAGTGCGGCAATAGAATCTTCCAATGCTCCGCCGGTTCCTGCTGCAATATTTCCCACGGATGTTTCCCAATCTTTATCCTTTCTCTTCTTACTGTAATAAAAAGAATGTCGGACCAAAGATGTTACCGTGAGAATGATTCTTTTATCATTACTGTTAAGTGCAATATCAATAAGTACAGATGATTCATATAACGTTATAAATTCATATAGGTCTTCATATTCTTCTTCGCTCATCATCATCAAAGAATCAACAAAATCCGCAAATTGAATCTTTGCATAACTCGTAAAATCAGAATTGTCAATAATATCCATCAGGCTCGTGTAAGGCGAACTAAGAATATCAGCGATCACGTCAGTTCCGGGTAGTATCAAAGATGAGCTATCAGATACTGTTGTACTTGCCATGATCAAGGTCTGAATTTCATCATTAATGTCCTCAACCGAAGTGTGGGTATGATTAGCTGATAGATATATATCAACTATTTCATTGTGTAAATTTCCCACTGAATCGTAAGGATTTAAACTATTTGAAGGAGAGAATATACCAGGTTTTCCAAGTATATTATTTTCTATTGAACTTTTGTAATCTTCGACAGATTCGTCACTGTTGCAAGAAATTAACAGGATTGGTAAAATGAATGCGATAATCCACTTATTTAATGAATGTATATCCATGACTTTGTGTTTTAAATGTTACTGAATTTTTACTTCAGTTCATTTCACCCGGGTAAGTAGAACTTCTTAGCCTTCGCTAATTTTACTTTTGAATTCGGAACAAAGCTATTGGTGGTATTTTTACCACACAACTCATTATCTGTGGGTTTCCGTGATTTTGAATATGGATTTCATGGAAATCCATACCTGCATTTTTTATTATCGTTTTTTTAATCTATTTTTAATTTTCCTTAATAGACAGCCGGTAGACCTTATTGTAATAAATATGTGCCCCCATTACAATGACGTGTTTATTATACCATATTAGAATTACACTACGTTGCCTTGTAATATGTTTTCTTATAGGACAGTTTCTATATGCCAATAAATCTGACTCCAAAATTTCAGACAGCCTTAGTATATATGATTATGATTCCCTTTTTGATAAAATTGAAGATTCCAATCAGGATTCTGTTACGCAATCAGTTTACCTTCGTTTCTTCTTAGAAAAGGCCAAATATGAAAAAAACTGGGAGGAGATTGTTAATGGATATAAAAATTACCTCCATTATTCTTCACCTGATTTAGCCATTGTTTATGCGGACAGTATGATCCTTGCAGCTGAAAAATCAAAAGATGATGCGCTTATCGGATCTGCATATCTCTCCAAAGGAATCGAATACTATGGACAAAAGAAACATGATTTGGCGTTGGATAATTATCTGATTGCTAATGAGTACATTTCAAAGACCAAGGACAGTTATTTACTATTCAAGGTAAAATACAACATCGCCCATATCAAATATTATTTAGGATTTTATAAGGAAGCTATTTCTTTATTTGAAGAATGTATTGATTACTTTAAAAATGAAAATGACAGGGCATATTTAAATACACTACATTCACTTGCATTGTGCTACAATCGAATAGGGGATTTTGGAGTAAGTTCACAATTTAATGAATTAGGACTGTCTGAAGGTAAAAGGCTCGAAAATGATGATATGGAATCCTACTTCATTCATTTGGAAGGTATAAACAATTATTTTAAAAATAATTATGCTACTTCTATAGAAGAAATAACTGCCGCTTTGCCTGCTATTATAGAAAATAAAGATTTTGCAAATGAGACAGTAGGATATTTTTATATTGGAAAAAGTTACTGGGCTTTAAATAAAAAAGAAACCGCAATGGCCTATTTTCGTAAAGTCGATCAGGCATTCAACGATAGAAATTATATCCGTACCGACTTAAGGGAGAATTACGAATTAATGATAGATTATTATAAATCCAAAAATAATCTGAAAGTGCAACTTTATTATGTCGGCAAATTATTAAAAGCTGACAGCGTACTTAATACCAATTTCAAATATTTGGTAGGAAGAATTCATAAAGAATACGATACAAAGAAATTGCTTATAGAAAAAGAAGAAATTCAAAAGAAACTTATTAAAAGAAAGAAAAATGAAATTCTATTAATCTCGGCCATTACATTCTTATTCTTTACCTCGGTATACCTCGCTTACCGCTATTTCAGAAATAAAAAGATCTACAAAAAAAGGTTCGAAGAGCTCATGAAGAAGACGGGCAAAGAATCCAATACAAATAGCGAATCAAAAATTGTACAAAACGGAATTTTGGATATAAATCCTGAAGCAGCTGGCACGGTTCTAAAGCAGCTGGAAAAGTTTGAACTTGATAAAAAATTCCTGGATCAGGACTGGACATTGGTAAAACTATCCGCAGCATTTAATTCAAACACAAAGTATCTTTCTAAGGTCATTTTTTATTATCGTAAGAAAAAATTTACAGAATATATAAATGACTTGAAAGTAGATTATATCATTGACCTTTTGAAAAATGACAAAAGAACAAGAAATTATACCAATAAAGCTTTAGCTGAAGAATCCGGATTTAGCTCTACACAACGCTTTACCAATGCTTTTAATACAAGAACAGGCATTTCTCCGACATTCTTTATCAATGAATTGAAGAAAGAAATTACACAGTGAATTATTTCTAACTTTGCATTGTAAAATCTGAATATAGACAACCGTTTTTCCAACATCATAAATCTAATTCAACAAGCCCGGAACAATGCCATACGTACAGTAAATGCAGAACTCATAAACCTGTATTTGGAACGTAGTTGAATACATCAGCAAAAGAGTTGAAAACTCTGAATGGGGACAGTCTGTTGTAAAGGAGCTGGCACAATACATTCAACGTAACGAACCCGAAATAAAAGGATTTTCAGATAAAAACCTTTAGAGAATGAAGCAGTTTTATGAAGCGTATAAAGACGTTCAAAAACTCTCACCGGTGGTGAGAGAATTAAGTTGGACACATAACTTGATAATCTTTTCATGTTGTAAAACCGAAGAAGAACGTGAATTTTATTTGCGTATGATCATTAAAGAGTATTACAGCAAACGTGAACTTGAACGCCAAATTTCCGCAAGCCTTTTTGAACGCACAATGATAGGTAATGCAAAAGTCTCACCCGCGTTGAGAGTTTTTAATAACGACATAACCAACACTTTTAAAGACAACTACGTTTTTGAGTTCTTAAACCTGCCTGAGCCACATAACGAAAGTGACTTGCAGAAAGGATTGGTAAAACAAATGAAGAAATTTATCCTTGAGCTAGGCAAGGATTTTTATTTTTGTTGATGAAGAATACAGGGTGTAGGTTGTCCGCGATTCTAAAATAGGATCGTAATACAGTAACCATTTCTCAATCAATAATCCGGTGGGAATATGAACCCTGTTATCTTTAATCTTAATGTAGGGAGAGTTTTCCTGAATGATGTCTATGACTCCACGCAACAGTGCAAACTTATAAGTTGTGGATTGCTATCCCTTTCTATAATTTTGCTGATGTTATAGAAAACTTGGTTGTTCATTAGATGCTGACTTGAAGTGTAAATATAATAGAATCAGTCTTTTTACAATCTAAATCTGAACATTAAGACATTTACTACCTGCCATTAAATCCTCCTCAATTTTTAAAATTAGTAAGCACATTAGTTTCAACAAAATTTTATAATCTCGTTCCTGCTCATCTTCTTTTAAAGTGTTTGTTGCGTGTGCATATTTGTTCCTTAACCAAAATCCATTTGAAAATCTGTTATTAAGATGATAATCGAAATAGTCCTGCTCAGCCTTTGTTAGTAAAGTATCTCCAAACACTATTAACCCACTCGCTTCCATTTCATCCATTTTTAACCTTAAGTTTTCTGGGAAATGCCAATAACTAATAACATCAAATTTATATAGCAAACTTGACAATAAAATCAAATCCGGATCTACAATGTTAATCTCGCCATCCTCTGATATAGATAGAAGGTTGTCAGAAATTACTTCATTCAAATATTGGGTTTCGTAATTACCTTTTAGCCCATTCTTATTTAAACCTTTAGAAATTAGAATCTGATATAAATTTGAATATTCCTTCGCATATTTATTATAATCAAATAATGGACTCATATATCGGAAAAAGGTATAATAGATTTTGTTTAGTGCTGTGCCATTTGCGTAAACATATTTTTTCTCAAGAACGGATGGTATTTTACTGAATTTTAAAGGTTTTGTATTTATCTGAAGTAATTCATCATCAATAAAATCGTCTTCTACAAATAACTTATACTGTTTTAATAGAAATTCAAATTCGGGAACTAACAATCTATTTTTTTCAAGATAGTTTAAACTTTCACTAGGTAAATGAACTTTCAAGTTATTAATTGGAAAACTTGAATTTAGATACTTATTTACAAAACTATGAATCACATCCTCGATTCTTAAATTATGCTCGCTTAGCAGATATAAATATGTTTCAAAGTGTATATAAGCATCAAAAGATTTGTATTGAAACTCTGAACTGATAAAAAATTCATTCTTAGATTGAATCAAGGATCTTTCCCAACTTTCATTTTCTGTATTTCTGGAAACCAAATTTATTCCTCCTTGAAAATCTATTATTCCAAAAGGATTTTTAAATAGTCGTAACAAACTCTTACTGTCTTTTCTTTCCATTAGTTTGTGTCGATTATAGCTGGTTATTCTGCGACCATCTTCGTGTATAATCTTTCTGATTTCATCTTGATCATCAGTTAAAATCACTCCTTGTTTAACAGTAGTTACATAGCCATGCTTAAAAATTTCATTATTTAACTTAGTAGAAATTCTCTTAGCTTTTAAACGCGTTTTATCATGAAAATATAAGAATTCCGAATCTTTATTTTTCTCAATAAGACGTACATAATTTAAATTTGCATCTTCATCATCTAAATATCTATTAATTAACTCTTCTTTCTCTGCAAGTGTTAAAGACTTTGGAAAGAACAACTCAATTTCTTGATAATCTCTCCTTTCTTCATAATAAGATAAAAGAAGTTCAGCGTGCGCTGTTTTTGATAAAATAAATTCTTTGATTTTTCCTTCGAAATTTGTTACCAGATTCTTACAGCTTAAAAAACTTCTAATCTGAAACCTTCTATTCTGAAAAATCTTATCTAAATCAGTTCCAGAAATTTTAGTATAATTATTCGACTGATTTAATATTTGAAAGAATGCCTTTTGATAATCAAAATCAACATCTGAAAAAACCAAAGAAATTTCGTTGGATTTTAAACTATTAAAGTAAATATTGATTTTCTTTCTAAGTTCTTTCGAAGCTTCACTTTGCTTTTTAGAACTCCAAATTTTAGAAAGAAGACCATTATCAAGGTATTGACAAATATGATGCAACTCCAAAATATCATTTAATTTAAAATCACTTTTGTTGGAATAAATATTTGAGAAATAATAATCTATTTTCTCATTCTGCAAGAAGGATGCTATGTCATCTTTTGAATAAAATATAATTCGTTCCATTTAATCTAAAATTTGAGGTTGGTATTTTTTGTAATACTAAAAAGTCAATTTCACAAAGATACATTTATAGTTATTTGAGGTATTACGGTTTCCCGTAATGTACTCAGAAACAATTTAATTAGTATTGAAAAAAAATATTAATTTTGAATTAAATACTAAAACAAAAAAAGCATGAGTGACTATACATGGCTAGACAGAAAAACTCCTCGGTCTGTTGAACATTTAAAATTGTGGCCAGACAATCCTAGACTTAACCCAGAAGACAAACATGTTAGAATAAGTGATTTTGTTGGTGATTTAATAAGCGAAGACTCCGAAAAGGATGCATTTTTAGGTTTAATCAAATCAATTGCTAATGAAGGATTTAGACCTTTTGATCCAATTGTGGTATGGAAAAATGATGATGATAATTACTATGTAGCAGAAGGTAATCGAAGAGTTTTAGCATTAAAATTATTATTAGATCCTAATAAAGCACCAAAAAGCATAAGAGCTACAGTGCGAAAGTATGCTGAGAAAATAAATATAGAATCTATAAAAAAGATTGGAGTTAATGTCGCTCCAAATTTCGAAGAAGCTGAATGGTATATTAATCAAAGAAATAATGCTGCAAGTCTTAGAAGAGCATGGACTAGAACTCAACAACAAAGATGGTTATTGGAATTATATGATAAATATAAAGATGACTTAGATGTTTTAGCATCTAAAACCAATTTTACAATATCAGAGTTGGAAACATTTCTCCGCCCTCTGAAAATAAGAGATTTTATTTATGATAAAGAAGTAGAAGAGCATTTAAGCCCTGAAGAAATAGCTGACGCTAAATCCATAAAATTTCCAATTTCAATTTTAGAAAGATTTTTCTCAAATGCTAAAGCCCGAGAAAAATTTAAAATAGAATATGAAGGTATCAATGTTGTCATGTACGGCGATAAGAAAACTTTTTATGTAGCATTCTGTGATTTGATTGAGAAAATAATTAAAAGAGATAGTATCTATAAAGACAGTCCTACCAAAATTGACACTCGTACTATAACAACAAATTTTGATAACATTTTATCAAGCATTCCCGAAGTTGAAGAAAAAAAAGTTGGTGAAGATGTTATCGATATTGAGGAAGACCTAGATATTGAGGAGGATATATCTGCACCTGTAAGTGCCCCTAATCCAGCGCCATCACCCTCGCCTCCTTCACCAAAACCACTTAAGAATAACCCGCATAGAGCTAATTTAGTTCTATCAATTTATAATTTGAAAAGCGATAAAACTAGATTACTAGGATTATTTAATGAGTTTAAGTACGCACCCTTAAGTAGATATCCTCATACCCTCGCTTCAGCAATGCGTGTATTTTTAGATTTGTCAGTTTTAGAATATATCGAAACAGAAAATTTAAAAACCGCAATATCTTCAATGTATAATGCAGATATTAAGGATGTGACTTTAAAAAAGAGATTGGAATATATTAAAACAAATAATTCTTCCCAACAAATAAAAAATTTAATTGGAACGCTACTTACTCCGGGGCAGCAATTTAGCATTGATGTTCTTAATGGATTTGTTCATGGGAAGGGTACTCATTATATAGATAAGCAATTTCTAAATAAATTTTGGGACTTTCTTTTCCCACTCTTTGAAGAACTCTTGGATATAGAAGAAAAGTAAGTAAATTGAGTTGATAAAAGTTTGCTTATTTTTGCATTAATCAAAACATATTATGTTTTATTCTCCTCTTAGATACCCAGGTGGGAAAAATAAGATATCTGCGTTTTTAGCGAAGATATCGATAGATAATAGATTAAACTCTCATTATATAGAGCCATACGCAGGTGGAGCATCAGTTGCTCTGTTCTTGTTGTTTGAAGGTTTTATGCAATTTATAACAATCAATGATAAAGATAAATCTATTTATGCATTTTGGCATTCAGTTTTATATGAAACTGATCTTTTGTGCAAAATGATTGAAGAAACTGATCTAACTGTTAATAATTGGAGAATTCAAAAGGAAATTCAGAGTAATAAAGAAACTGCTTCATTAATTTCTTTAGGCTTTTCTACCTTATTCTTAAATCGCACTAATCGCTCAGGTATTATTAAGGGAGGAATGATTGGAGGTGTAAGTCAAAGTGGGAATTACAAATTAGATTGTAGATTTAATAAGCCTGTCATTATTCAAAAAATAAAGGCAATAGCCGAAAAAAGAGAACGTATAAGATTATTTAATCTTGATGCTATTGAATTAATTAATTTAATGAATAATGAGAATCAGGATGAGTCTTCCATATTTTATTTTGACCCGCCTTACTATTTGAAAGCTTCAAGCCTCTATATGAATTTCTATGAGAAAGAAGATCACATTAAGATTTCTGAAAAAATAAAATCAATCAGAAATTTCAGATGGATTGTATCTTATGATAACCATGAGTTCATTAAAAGCCTCTATCCAACATTTAGAAGCAAAGAATATCAATTCAATCATTCAGCGCATTCTCCTAGAGCTGGAAAAGAAATATTATTTTTCAGTGACAATATTAGACAGCCAGATGTTGATGATTATAATCCGATAGATTTCAAACTTATTAAAACTAAAAAGGATAAAAGAATCGTTGTTAAACCTAAAACCTTACCGATTTTATAATATATTGTTTGACATGATTCTTCTATCCTTTAAATAATCTTTGGTTATTTTTTATTTTAACTCATTTCAAAAAACAATGAAACTGTCAATAACGTGTTAATATCTTAAATTTAATACTAGATATCCGCAAATTTGTATAATTTTATGCAAAATTTAAAATAATGCACATTCAAGAATTTAGTATTGGTAACTTTAAATCGTTTAAAGAGATTAATACGATTAGCTTAATGGCAACAAAATCAGTATCTGCTCATCCCAAAGTTGATAAAGAAAATTTATTTTCTATTGATGATGATTCTGAAATTAGATTCATGAAGTCTAAAGCTATTTATGGTTCAAACTCTAGCGGGAAAAGTAATATCATAAAAGCTCTATCAACTTTTATTAACATTGTAAAAAACTCAGTTATTAATAGAAATGCACTATCAGAAATAGATTCTTTTAAATTTTCCACAGAAACCGAATATGCTCCATCCTATTTCCAGATTATTTTTTGGGAAAATAATACTAGATATAGATACGGTTTCACAGCGGATAATGATGAAGTATATGCGGAATGGTTGTACCATAAACCCAATACAAGAGAAGAAGAATTATTTATTAGAGAAGGCTTAAAAATTATTGAATTGAACAAATCTTCATTCGTTGAGGGAGATATGTTACTAAACTTATTTGATGTTGATAAAGAAGATAATGGATTATTCAGAAATAACTCTTTAGCACTCACAACTCTTTCCACGTTTGGAATTGCAAAAATTTCTACAAGAGTGGTAAAAGCGATTTCTTCTATCAAGGTAATAAGTGGTTTAGGCAATCAGATGTTAATGAAAAATGCTGAGGAAGGTCTTGAAGATGAGAATATTAAAAATTACATTGTTAATATTTTAAAATTTGGTGATATCGGAATTAAAGAAGTAGCTTTTGTTAGTTTTGGAGATGAAGAAGAAAATTCAGACGAAAATAAGGATGCACTTAAAACAAAAAAGAAAAAGTTAACAAATAAATTTATCTATTCTCTTCGACCAAAATTTGATGAAAGTGGAGAAAATATTGGACATGGTATTTTATCTTTTAGTAATGAATCGGAAGGAACGAAAAAACTTTTTGAGATTGCACCTTGCATTTTTGAAGCATTTAAAAATAATACCCCTTTAATTATTGATGAATTTGATGCCAGATTTCATCCCATTTTGACAAGAGAAATCATTAAATTATTTAATTCCAAGAATAACAAATCAACTCAATTAGTTTTTACTACCCACGACACCAATTTACTTGATAATAAACTTTTTAGAAAAGATCAAATTGATTTTGTTGAAAAAGATTCTTTCGGAAGTAGCCATTCCTATAGTTTGATCGAATTTAAAGGAGTTCGAAATTCTTCATCATTCGAAAGTGATTACATTAAAGGCAAGTATGGAGCCATTCCATATCTTGGAAATTTTTCAAAACTCTTTGATTTGTAGACACATGGGGAAGAAAACTAAATCAATTAAAGTTACTGATATCAAAGCTGAAAAACCTTGGCTAAAACGTACTGGAGATATTTCGTATAAGGAAGATTCTCGTGAAATGAAAAAAATAATATTAATTGTTTGTGAAGGACAAACTGAGGAGTTATATTTCAAATCATTTCCAGTAGTCAGTTGTACTGTAACTGCATTCGCAATGGGACAATCAAAAGAAAGTTTAGTTGCTTCAACCATTGAGCTTAAAAAAGCAGATGTTTATGATGAAGTATGGTGTGTATTTGACATGGATTATAATTCTGGAGCAAAAGAAATTTCTTCATTTGATAATGCTATAAATAAAGCACACAAAAACGAAATTAAGGTTGCTTACTCTAATGATTGTTTTGAATTATGGTTTTGTCTGCATTATGAACACATAGATCAACAACACAGACGAGATTTTTATTTTGATTACTTAAGTAAGAAGTGGAACATGAACTATTCGAACGATGGTAAAAAATATGAATTCTGTGGAACAACTTATTCTACTTTAAAAAATGGAGGAAATCAGGATTTAGCTATTAAAAGAGCAGAAAAATTATACAAAGATCAAAAACATCTCTCCTATTCTCAACAAAATCCTGTCACATTAGTTTATCTCCTAGTTCAATTATTAAAAGAAAATATGAGGGATTAAAAAATCTTTTACAAACTAATTCATTTTACCCCCATTAATATGTAATTCTAATTCAAAAATCATTTTGGTGGTTATTTCTTTTAATACCAACATCAAAAATCCTTGGAAATTCCGGATTTTCAATTTTTAAAGTTGTCGTTTCAAAAGTATCTGGATCTAATATTGGAAACGGAACCATTTCATAATCTAAAATAGGTCTTCCTAAATAAGTTACTTGTTTTGATTTTGCATTTGGCCAAAATACACCGTAAGGCATTGTATTCATGTGTTTATAAATTTTCACAATTTGGGGTGGTCCACCAATTGCATTGTGAGACTGTTCACGAATCTTATCTCTTAAAATTTCAAATGGTTCCATATCCATTCCATCACCTACTTTTTTACCGTTCTCTACCATTTTATCGTAGATCCTCTTTCTAACTTCCATTACATCATCTCCCGTAACTGCAATGCTATTTTTCATTATTGTTTGAGGAGTTTCGTGAATAAATTGATCTGTTGATTTATCGTATTTAATTACCCAAATTTTAAATTGCTGACTTGCCCAAGAATATCCTGCAAATATGAAAAATGTTTCAGGAGCTTCTGGAGTTTTGAGGTTGGCAGGTAAATCATGAATATACTGCCTCATTTTAGTTATTACGCGAATAAAATGACCTCTTGCATCTCTAATATCTAATGCCCTTGAAGCCAATTTAGGATACATCTCAATAGCATTCTTAATTGAAATCATAATAGGGTATGCATGCATTGTATCTCCGGCAAAACATATGGCGCTATCATTTCTTGGAAGTGTGAATATTTTAGGACAACAATCCCAAGCGCATCCAAATCTAAGTCTACTATCAGTTGCGATTATTAATTCTTCAGTTTCACCAACTTTTCTTATCCATGACAATGATAAAGTCATTATTAGCTTATTTTATAATATTCTAAATTACTTATAAATCGTCAACATCAATCCTTTATATGGAAATCAAAATCAAACAATTCTTTAGGTTCGATTTCTAGTCCTTTAGCAAGAGCTAAGATTGTTTTCATAGATGCTCCGTGTTCGCCATTTAAAACTCGATAAATTTGTTTTGGTTCAATTTTTCCAATAGAAGCAACATTCATAACATCAGTTTTATGTTTCTTCAATAGATATTCTAAATTTTCTCCAAATGCTATGTAATATTTTTTTCTATAATCATCCACAATGTGAATGTGTAACTATATATCAAAAATAAATTGTCAAATTTGACAAAATTAAATTATTTTATTATATTTGCTAATAACATAAATTTGCAATTCTTCCAATAGGATTAAAATATTAGAAGCAATTGCTTAGAATCTCGAACAGAAAACTGGTAATTTTTAGACAACGAGATGATAAGTAAATTTGCTCACGACCCGGGCGTGGGCTCTCTTATCGTTGTCAGGTATACCAGTACCGCTGTTCGGTAAGTTGAGTTCCACGCCTTTTCTTATGGATAAGGTGTTAAGCGTTGCGCGTTTTGAGTTTAGCGTTATCAGTAGGGAATTCTTCTTTAAGATATAAGCAATCTTTTTTTTCTTTCTTTTTTGGGGTTTGCAGTCAATGCGAAGCTCGAATTTCGAAATTCGCAAAAAATAACAACACACAAAAAACACTTAAAAAAGAGGACTATGAACAAGAATACATCTTAACCTAAACAACACAGTAAGTAATCGCATAGCGGTCTTTACCACAAAAAGTGTGTTAATTAGTCTCCTGGTCCGGACAGCCAAGCTCCTGTTTAGCAGCCGGAAGGGCTATCACCGGGCAGGGGATTTCCTAAAGACCAAAGAGGTAAAAGTGCTTTTACCTGAATGTTTCAGTCAGACTTACTGTTCAGCGGAAAAATATATCGACAAGCGAAGTTCGAAGCTCGAGACTCGAAATTCGCAAAAAGAATGGTTTGCCTTGGAATGATTGAAATTACGAGGATGGAGATCGTATTCCTTCTTAATCTCAAATTACATCGCGGACGCCTCCTTTTGCTAACCATGTGAAACGCTGTTTTAAAGAACGTTAATAATTAAAATAAACTAATAAATGAGAAATCATAAATAAGCGAGTTTCGAACTTCGAACTTCGAATCACGAAAAAAATAAAAAAGCTCCCTGTACACCTATTGGCGTAGGTACAGAGAGCATGAGTCTTAATTAATGTATCACTAAAACCCATTCAAAATTATGAAAAAGATTTCAGTATTTGGGGGAAGGTTTGTGCCGGGCTGCACGCTTTTGCTTGTCCTCATGGCATTGTACTCCTTTGCTCCGGCACATCCTCCTTCCTCAGCTGCTTCTCTAAGCACAGAACAAATCCAGCATCCCATCACCGGAACGGTCTATGACATCCATAAACCCATGCCCGGAGTGAAAGTATCCGTTAAAGGTAGTTCCACCACAACGGTAACCGACGAAAACGGCTTCTATTCCATCCCCGCCGAGCCGGGTGATATCCTCGTCTTTAGCTATCCCGGCTATGAAACCGTAGAAGTCATCGTAGGCGATCAGTTGGTCATTGATATCGAACTGTACGAAGCGATCGCACTGGAAGAAGCGGTGATCAATGCGGGATACTATACCGTAAAGGATAAGGAACGGACGGGGAGTATCTCAAAAATCACCTCAAAGGATATCGAAATCCAACCCGTAACGAATGTTCTTGCCACACTGCAGGGAAGAATGGCAGGTGTGGAAATCCTTCAGGAAACAGGTGTACCCGGTGGAGGGTTTAACATCAAAATCAGGGGTCAGAGCAGCTTGCGGGAAGACGGCAATTCTCCGCTCTATGTGGTAGATGGAGTGCCTTACAGTTCTGAAACCACAGGCTCGTACCTGACATCTTCCACTTTGTTTCCCAGTCTTTCCAGCCCCCTGAACAGCATTAACCCCGATGCGATAGAAAGCATCGAGGTGCTAAAAGATGCTGACGCCACTGCTATTTACGGTTCCAGAGGAGCCAACGGCGTAGTGCTGATTACAACCAAAAAAGGAAAAGCAGGAAAAACACGAGTAACGCTGAATACCTCTACGGGAGCAGGATGGATCACCCGTTTTATGAATATGATGAATACGGAGGAATACCTGAGAATGCGGGCTCTGGCCTTTCAAAATGACGGTATTACGGAATATCCTACCAATGCTTATGACCTCAACGGAATATGGGATCAGAACCGATATACGAATTGGCAAAAAGAACTGACGGGAGGAATCGCTCAGCTGTATTCACTGCAGGGAACTCTTTCCGGTGGTTCAGAACAAACGCGGTTTATGGCCGGAGGGAATTATAATTCCCAGACGACCGTATTCCCGGGGGATTTTATCTACAAAAAGGGTGGTGTCAATATGAGTGTCAACCATCATTCTGCGGATAAGCGTTTTTCCCTGGTTCTTTCCGGGAATTATAACATTCAAAATAATAATCAACCTTCCACTGACTTAACTTCCGTATCTAGGAGATTAGCGCCAAATGCACCCGCCTTGTATGATGAAAATGGTGAGCTTAACTGGGAAAATAATACGTGGACAAATCCTCTGGCTGCCCTAAACGGACAATTCAAATCCCGGACAAATGATCTGAACGGAAATGCCGTGGTTGCTTATCAGTTGTTTCCCTCACTGGAAGTCAAAACAAGCGTTGGCTATACGGATACCCGAAACCGGGAAGAAAGGGTGGCGCCTTCCAGTATTTTTAACCCATCTTTTGGCCTGGGGCCTGAATATTCTTCGTTATACCTCAATCAGGCGGACCGGAGTTCATGGATCATAGAGCCGCAGATTTCGTATAGGGCTGACTGGGGAGAGGGAGAACTGAATGTTTTGCTCGGAACTACTTTCCAGCAACAGCAATCGAATTATCTCACCACTTACGGAATCGGCTTTAGTTCCAATGCTCTGATCCATGACCTGGCATCGGCTTCCACCAAATTTGTGGACAGAAGTAATGAATTCATCTATAAATACCAGGCTTTCTACGGAAGAATCAACTACAACTGGAAACAACGTTATGTCCTGAATCTCACAGGAAGGCGTGACGGATCGAGCCGTTTCGGACCCGGAAACCAATTTGCCTATTTTGGCGCCGTTGGTGCTGCATGGATTTTTTCAAACGAGAATTTTTTAGAAAACAATTCGATTATCAGCTTTGGAAAACTAAGGGGCAGTTATGGAACAAGTGGCAATGACCAGATCGGTGATTATCAGTTCCTGGATACTTATTCGACCGGAGGGATTTACCAGGGTATCATCGGTCTGTCTCCTTCACGATTATTTAATCCCAACTTTCAATGGGAAGTCAATAAAAAGCTGGAAGCAGCATTGGAAATAGGCCTTTTCAAAGACCGTATCTTTTTTACCGGTTCCTATTACCGCCACCGCTCTTCGAATCAGCTCACAGGAATGCCGCTTCCGGGTACTACCGGATTTACGAGTATGCAGGCAAATCAGGATGCAACCGTACAAAATACAGGCTTTGAATTTACGCTGCGAACCCTGAATCTAAATAAGGGTGATTTCAAATGGACCAGTAACCTGAACCTGACTGTACCACGCACCAAACTTATCGCATTTCCGGATCTGGAGCGTTCCGCATACAAAGACCTCTATCGGATAGGGGAATCTCTGAATATAGAGTTGGTTTATCATTATACAGGAATTGATCCTGAAACCGGGATTTATCAATTTGAAGACGTAAACGGAGACGGACAGATAAGTTTTCCGGATGACCGGCAAACGGTAGCGGACCTAAGCCCGCGTTTCTTTGGCGGTTTTCAGAATCAGGTAATTTTCAAGCGGTGGACACTGGATTTCCTTTTTCAATTTACAAAACAGAAAAACAGGGCATACATGGCAGGCAATGCCGGAACGATGGTCAATCAGCCTTCCGGGCTTCTCAACAGCTGGCAATACCCGGGACATGATGCTTCCTATCAAATACTCACTACCGGCATCAATCAGGAAGCTGTGATGGCTCAATCTTTTTACGCAAGCAGCGATGCTGCTATAGTGGATGCTTCGTTCATCCGGCTGAAAAATATTTCCTTCAGTTACCGATTGCCGCTGGAAGCGAACCATATACAATGCCAATTGTACATACAGGCACAAAACCTGTTTACGATTACTCCTTACAAATACGGAGATCCCGAATTCGGACAGATGGGTTTCCTTCCGCCACTGAAAGTTATTTCCACCGGCATTCAATTAACCTTTTAAAAGAAAAAAAAATGAAAACATTTCATACAATCAAAATCATAACTTTTTTTATTTTTTGCATACTAATCAATTCGTGTGATTCATTTGTAGATGTGGATTTACCCGATTCGCAACTTACCGGTATAACGGTTTTTGAAGATGAAGCCACAGCGGATGCCGCAATGGCCCATATATATGCTGAAATAAGGGATAACGGCTTGCTTAGCGGAACACAATTCGGCTTATCCCATAACCTGGGCGTTTATACGGATGAACTGAGATTCTACGGGGACAGCTCTTTCTCCACCTTTTATTTTTTCAATAATACACTGCTTCCCTCTCATCCCATGATCGCTACATACTGGAATACAGGCTATAATCAAATTTATGCTGCCAATGCGGTGTATGCCGGTGTTCAGGGCTCAGCTCAGATTTCAGGGGAAGACGCCAACCGCCTTCAGGGTGAAGCGCTGTTTGTACGTGCTCTCCTTCATTTTTACCTTGCAAATTTATTTGGCGATATACCTTATATTACTTCTACTGACCATACAGTAAACAGTATGGCAGAAAGAGAACCTATAGAGGAAGTTTACGCTCATATCCTTACCGATCTGGAAAACGCTGCCAGCCTCCTGCCTGAAAATTATGTAGCAAACGGCCGTGCAAGGCCAAACCGCTATACCGCAATCGCACTTATGGCAAGGGTTTACCTGTATGAAAATTCATGGAATGAAGCAGAAAATATGGCGACCCAAGTCTTGAATAATTCGGCATTATACGCAGACGAAAGTAATGTTGAGCTAATTTTCAAAAAAGATTGTACCGAAACTATATGGCAGCTTCCGCCGGCTATGGAAGGACATAGCACCCGTGAAGCTGAAACCTTCACGATCTTTTCAGGACCACCTGCCCTGTCGGCGTTCACTGAATCCTTTGTTTCTTCCTTCAGTGAAGACGATCTCAGAAAATCAGCATGGATAGGACAAATTTCGAATGATACAAACACCTGGTATTATCCCAAAAAATATCAGCAAACAGGAACAGAACCTGTTTCCACCGAGTATTCTATCATATTGCGGAAGGCAGAATTTTATCTAATACGCGCAGAAGCAAGAGTTCAGAAGGGGAACTTAGAAGGTGCTAAAGAGGATCTGAACAAAATTAGAATTCGTTCAGGTCTTTCAGAGACAACTGCTATGAGTCCTCAGGAAATAATGGATGCCCTACTTGAAGAACGTAAACTGGAATTGTTTACAGAGCAGGGGCACCGTTTTTTTGACCTCAAAAGACTCCATAAGCTGGATGAGGTATTGACTCCACTCAAACCGGGATGGAACACTAATGACAAGCTATTTCCACTCCCTGAAAGTGAACTGAGTGCAAATCCTAATCTCCATCCTCAAAATCCCGGCTATTAAATACAAACCCTAAAATGCAAACAATGAAAATAAATTCTTTCATCCCTTTCTTGTCGGTCCTCTATATGGTATCATGGTTCATATCTTATCCCGTTTCCGGACAGGAAAATACAAAAAAGCAAATCACAGAAGAAGATTATCCGCTCTGGGGGAATTTACATCTAAAAGACATTTCCCCTGACGGTAAGTGGGTAAGCTATACTATGTCTTATGAAAGCGGCGCAGATACATTATTTGTGAAGAATATAAATGACCAAAAAACTTTTCAATTTGTAAATCATGGTTATTCAATGTTCTATCCCCATCAATGGTTTGCCTGCAAAACCACCAATGGTCTGGAAATTTTGAATTTAAAAAACAGAAAAGCGACTTTTATACCGGACATTACTTCTTTTGAATTTGATACATATAATGAACATATATTACTGCTCAGTAAAGAGGGGGTTCTTACAGTAAGAACACCTGGCAATGAACAAGTGTTATTCGAACTGTCTCATATCAAAGAATTCAAAGTAAATCCAGTTAAAAACCAGTTTGCCTACGTTCAGCAAAATGATTTAAAAAGTAAAGTAGGTATAATGGAAATAAAAGAAAATCCGATGATAAAAGAAATTGCAAACTCTCTCAACGGAAGTTCTTTTCACAGCCTTACATGGGCAGAGTCCGGAGAAGCTCTGGCATTTTATAAAGAACAAGATATGGAAAATAGTTCCTTATTGTTCTATCCGATGCAACATGGAAAGCTATTTGAATTGAATCCAAAAGAATTTCCGGAATTCAGGGATGGGAATATTGCAACCAGAGGACATCATAAGTTGACTATTTCAAATGATTTAAGCAAAATATTTTTCTCGCTTGAATTTAATGTGTCCAATGTAGAAAATACAGAAAGTCAAGTTCAGGTTTGGAATACTCATGACCGATATACTTATCTGCAGAAAAAATTATGGGAATCTCCTAATCTTGTATATACAGCTGTCTGGTTTCCAGAAGAAAAAAGGATTTCAAAAATAACTACAGATGAATTACCGAATATTTTCCTTACGGGAGATAAAAACTACGCTGTACTATATAACCCAAAGAAGTATGAACCTCAATACGCGTATCATGCACCCCTTGATTTTCATATAATTAACCTGCAAACCTCGACTAATGAATTAATACTGGAAAAGCATTCCGGATATTTGCCCTATACTTTACCTTCTCCGAAAGGCAAGTACATTGCTTATTTTCAGAAAGGAGGCTGGTGGTTATATGACCTCAAAAATAAAGTACATAAAAATATTACTCCTTTATCAAGTGTAAAATGGGAGAATGATATTAATGATTCACAGGGAGAATCCCAGGCTTACGGAATAGCAGGATGGACCCGTAATGATAATTTGGTATTCCTATATGACGAATTTGATATCTGGAAAGTTAATATAGAAAACGAAACCCATGAAAGACTTACTAAGGGTAAAGAAAAGAATATACGTTTCCGGATTGCTAATGCTGACAACAACTCTTTTCCGGATATTAATTTTGACGGATGGCTGGGAAAAGAACTGAATCCGGAAAAGGGTATTTTAATAAACGCACATGGCGATGATGCATCCTCAGGTTATTATCTATGGACAAATGAATCGGGACTTCAGGAAATAATTTACCATGAAAGTAAAATTGACCAGATGTTTGATTCTAATGGCGTTATGGTTTGGCGTGAACAGCGTTATGATACAGCTCCTAAAATGGTTTCTATTTCCAAGAACAGGAAGGCGAAAACCATTTTCCAAAGCAACCCACATCAGGAAAAGTACTTATGGGGCAGGTCTGAGCCTATATCTTACAAAATTTCAAACGGAAAGGTTTTAAAGGGAATACTATACTATCCTGCAGGATTTGATCCTGCTAAAAAATACCCTATGATCGTCTCTGTATATGAAAAACAGTTTAAAAACCTGCATCAGTACATCACACCGGAAAAGTATTCTACTGTGGGGTTTAATGTTTCAAATTATACTACTGACGGGTATTTTTTATTGTTTCCAGATATTGAATATGAAATTGGAAAAACAGGGATTTCTGCAACTGATTGCGTGGTATCAGCTGTAAACAAGGTAAAAGAACTGGAATATATAGACCCTAACAAGATTGGGCTGATCGGTCATTCCTTCGGGGGATATGAAACGAACTTTATCATTACCCAAACCGACGTATTTGCAGCTGCTATTTCAGGTGCCGGAGTAGGAGATTTGGTGTCACTTTACCTCAATCTAAACTGGATAACCGGAAAACCGGATATCTGGAGAATGGAAAGCCAACAATGGAGAATTGGACAATCACTATTTGAGGACAGAAATCTTTATTACGAGAATTCACCTGTTTCCTATGCGGAAAATATAAAAACTCCCTTGCTTTCCTGGACGGGACAAGAAGATTATCAGGTAAACTGGCACCAAAGCATTTTATGGTATTTAGCACTAAGGCGTTTAAACAATGAACATATTTTACTTATTTATCCGAAGGAAGAACACGCGCTTTTAAAAAGTGAAAATCAAATAGACCTATCTATTAAAATCAAAGATTGGTTCGGGTATTATTTAAAGGATGAAGCACCAGCTGACTGGATTGTCCAAAAAAATTGATAATAAATGATGCGGCTTTAAAAACCGCATCATTTTTAATCCAACCAATTACTGCGGTCTAAATAAAGGTTGTACACAAACAGTACCGACTTTAAGTTCTGCAATTTGTCCTGAGGGATAATTAACTCGACACACAGGACCATCTGAATCAGAACATGCTACAGGTTGAGCACAAGGATTTCCCATTACATCGTGAACCCATCCTGTTATAGGAGCTACGTCTTCAGTTGCATTTTGCATTGACATTGTCCCAAAAGCACCTGCAATGCCGAGTAAGAAAATCATTACTGGCATTAATTTGTTTAAAAATTGTGTTTTCATAATATGTATGACATTTTAAATTAACGATCTACTCTATTACAGGTTTTCGATCTCCCCCTGATACCGGCCGGTATTTCTTTAATTCTTTATGTTGTATTCCAATGCATTTTTAAGGATTCCTTTTGGTTTATACATCATCAATTGATTATCAATAATTACATAAATTTTTTGCGATTTAATCAGCATCCTGGTCATCTTTTTTCCATTTAACCCTGCTATGTAAAAACTAAACAGGTATATTCTTTTTTCTAAGTCATAGACATCAATTGTAGATGACATTTCCCAAGCCTTTTTACTATCATATTTTCCACGAAGAGCAGAATTCACAAATAATAAATTATTGTAAGTAACACCAGAAATATTTACTGAAAGTGGAGGTTTTGACATTTTTCTTTCTTCATCTAATTGAGCTACTTTAATTTGCGCCTGACTAATGGTATCAATTGTATTTCCTCTGTTAATAAGATTCATTTCTTTATCGGCTACTATAAATTGATTCCGATACCTATATAAATAAATTATTTTAGAAGATTCATCATTGTACATTAAGGTTCCGTCTGTATCAAATATTCCGTCGTCCTTAATTTGCTTTTGCAAAAGTTCAGAAGAAATTTTGATTTTAGGTGGATTTCCTAACTCTAAAATTCCCAAAACATTCTCTCCTGATTCTGCGCTATTGCTACGAAATACGAAACTAAGTGAATCCATAGATTCAGCAAAAGTAAAATAAGGTGAGCCTTCTAATTTCAATTCAGCTTTCCAATCAGTGATTTTTCCACCATAGATACATGGTACACTACCATCCAGTAAATAAAAGTAAGGGGGTGACACCTTAAGTTGAATGGACTTAAATTGGAAAGTACTTTTCTCAGGTTGAATTTGTATTTCCTGTACGTTATTAAGTGCTGTATCAATTGCCAAAACATGTAAAGGCGCAGTATTGTTACCCAAATAAATTGTTTCATTTTCACACCCTGCAAAATAATAGGAGTTAAATTTTAAATCAATTTGTTTCTCATATTCAACAATATGAGGAGGAAAACTACGAATGAACGGGTTGTCTCTCTGCATGATTCTTTCAGATGATATATACAGTATCCAAACCAATCCTATTGCCAAAAGACTTGTAAGAATTATGAGAAATATAAATGATTTAAGTTTCATAAGAAGTTTTTTATTGAATGATCCAATGCTTGACTCATTACTACGTAAAAACACCATCCCAACCAGTGCCATGATAACAAAAACCATATTAAAAATCAAATGCTCTGTCCACCCTAATTTTTCCAAAATCCCTCCACAGGAACAAGGTAAAAATGAACTATAATTTAACATGATAAAAATATATACTGTAAACATCAACATTAATGTATAAGAAGCATATAATCCCCAAAATCTTAACCTATTGAATACTAAAAAAACTGCGATTAAAATTTCTAATAAAGGCACGAACCAAGCAAACCATTCCACATAAGCACTAATTAATGGGGACTGTCCAAGCTGAACACTAAAATTCTCATAGTCCAATAGTTTACTAATTGCTGCATATACAAATAATAGTATATACAGATAACTTATGATATCAATTATTAAATTTTTTGTAGAAGTACTTAGTTTCATTTAAATTCCTTTTTATCTATCCGATCTGTTAGAAGAAAGGTAATAATCAAATCGGTATTGATTGAGAATCAAAATTATAGAATGAATTCCGTAAAACTGTTGCGAAAAAGTAGCCAGTATTTGTCAAAAATGTACTCTAAATGTTAAAGTTCAAGTACTTATTTTTGGTAATTGTCTATCACCATCCTAAAAACTGATTATTTGTTTGGACAAATATTGCCAATTATGTCCTTAAACAGTCAATTATCTCTTTGCAATTGGTCAACTTTTAATTTTACTCTTTTCTATTTAAATTAAAATGTCTGATTTCAAAGAAACAACCAAACTCACTCCGGAAAGAGCATTCAAGATGCTCCAGAAAGAAGGTATGGAAATAACTCTTGAAGAAGCAGAAAAAATTTTGGAATTCTTAAGAAAATTAGCTAATATAGCTGTATCAAAACATCTCGAAAATAAGGATGTGGATCATTAGGATAATCGTTTCCTATATTAGATAAGCCTATTTGTAGGTTGTATTTCTTTTCATCAGATTTTAATGACATTAACCCAATCACCAAGAGATGACAACAATTGCCGATTTATATATTAGAGTAAGCACTGATGAACAAGCTGACAAAGGATATTCTCAACGTAATCAGGAAGAAGTATTAAGAAAATATTGCTTGATTAATAACATCCAGGTTAAAGATATTTTTTTTGAGGATCATTCTGCAAAATCTTTTGATCGTCCTCAATGGAAAAAATTGTTATTAAATCTCAAGCAATCAAAAAGTAAAGTGAATTTTATTCTATTCACAAAATGGGATAGATTCAGTCGTAATGCAGGAGATGCTTATCAAATGATTGCTACTTTAACAAAGCTTGGGGCTGAACCTCAAGCTGTTGAACAACCTTTGGATCTCTCAATACCTGAAAACAAACTTATGTTAGCAATTTATTTAGCTGCACCTGAAGTAGAAAATGACAGAAGAGCTTTAAATGTATTTTATGGTATGCGTAGGGCGAGAAAAGAAGGAAGATACATGGGGCATG
>PJUF01000439.1_pt1 | contig 30229 bp, 27 predicted proteins | sample 1512191 | NCBI WGS metagenome assembly PJUF01 (sample SAMN08177673, study PRJNA422409) | Feces metagenome, whole genome shotgun sequencing project. | isolation source: Chicken feces (3) enriched on wood chips | host: Gallus gallus | place: USA: Madison | collected 2015-01-15 | reverse complement strand
GACGAGGTCATCACCGGCTTCGGCCGGCTTGGAACGCCGTTCGCCGCCGACTATTTCGGCGTCGTCCCCGACATGATCGTGTGCGCCAAGGGGCTCACCAACGGCACCATCCCGATGGGCGCCGTGCTCGTCACCTCCGAGATCCACGACGCCTTCATGCAGGGCCCCGAGCATCTCATCGAGTTCTTCCACGGCTACACCTATTCGGGCAATCCCGTCGCCTCCGCCGCCGGGCTCGCGACCCTCGAGACCTATAGGGACGAGGATCTGCTGACGCGCGGCGCGCGCCTCGCGCAATACTGGGAAGACGCGCTGCACTCCCTCAGGGGCCTGCCGCACGTCATCGACATCCGCAATCTCGGCCTCGTCGGCGCCGTCGAGCTCGAGCCCATCGCCGGCGAACCGGCGAAGCGCGCCTTCGCCGCCTTCGTTGCGGCCTTCGAGGCCGGCATACTGATCCGCACCACCGGCGACATCATCGCGCTGTCGCCGCCGCTGATCGTCGAAAAGAGCCATATCGACCAGCTCATCGGCACCTTGAGCACCGTCCTCAAGGACCTCGCGTGATGGAGACGATCGCCAACGCCATCGGCGGCAGGCTCGTCCGGTCGGCGAGCCCGCGCACCGCGCCCGTCTTCAACCCGGCGACCGGCGAGCAGATCGCCGTACTGCCGCTGTCGACCCCCGCCGAGATCGACGCCGCCATCGCCAGCGCCCGGGCCGTCCAGCCGGGCTGGGCGGCGACGACGCCGATGAAGCGGGCGCGCATAATGTTCCGCTTCAAGGAGCTGCTCGAACGGCACGCCGACGAGCTGGCCCGCAAGATTTCGAGCGAGCATGGCAAGGTGCATGACGACGCCATGGGCGAGATCGCCCGCGGCATCGACTGCGTCGAGTTCGCCTGCGGCATCCCGCATCTGCTGAAGGGCGAGTTCTCGCGCGACGCCGGCCCCGGCATCGACACCTATTCCGACCGCCAGCCGCTCGGCGTCGTCGCCGGTATAACGCCGTTCAACTTTCCGGCCATGGTGCCGATGTGGATGTATCCGCTGGCCATCGCCTGCGGCAACAGCTTCGTGCTGAAGCCCTCCGAGCGCGACCCTTCGGGGCCGCTGTTCGCCTGGCAGCTGCTGATGGAGGCCGGCCTGCCCGAGGGCGTGCTCAATGTCGTGCAGGGCGACAAGGAGGCCGTCGACGCGCTGCTCGACCATCCCGACATCAAGGCAGTGAGCTTCGTCGGCTCCACCCCCATCGCCGAATATGTCTATCGGCGCGGCACCCAGGCGGGCAAGCGCATGCAGGCGCTGGGCGGCGCCAAGAACCACATGATCGTCATGCCCGACGCCGATCTCGACCAGGCCGCCGATGCCCTGCTGGGCGCCGGCTACGGCTCGGCCGGCGAGCGCTGCATGGCCATCTCGGTGGCCGTGCCCGTCGGCGAGGCTACGGCCGATGCGCTGGTGGCGCGGCTGAAGCCCCGCGTCGAGGCGCTGCGCATCGGCCCCGCCACCGACCGCGACGCCGAGATGGGCCCGATCGTCTCCAAAGCCCAGCGCGACAGGATCGTCGGCTATATCGACAGCGGCGTGGCCGAAGGCGCCGACCTCGTCGTCGACGGCCGCGGCTTCACCCTGCAGGGCTACGAGAACGGCTTCTTCGTCGGTGGAACGCTGTTCGATCGCGTGACGCCCGACATGAAAATCTATCGCGAGGAGATCTTCGGGCCGGTGCTCGCAATGGTCCGGGCGCCCAGTTTTGCCGACGCCGTCGAGCTGATCCACGGCCACGACTACGCCAACGGCACGTCCATCTTCACCCGCGACGGCGACGCCGCGCGCGCCTTCGCCAACGCCATCGAGGTCGGCATGGTGGGCATCAACGTGCCCATTCCCGTGCCCGTCGCCTATCACAGCTTCGGCGGCTGGAAGCGCTCGAGCTTCGGCGGCCACGGCATCTACGGCCCCGAAGGCGTGCATTTCTACACCCGCCTCAAGACCGTCACCACGCGCTGGCCGGCCGGCATCAAGGGCGGTGCCGATTTCAGCTTTCCCAGCCAGAAATAGCGACAGCAACCCATGGCAGCTCCCGGCGAAAATCTCCGCATAAATCCAGACCGGCTGTGGGACACCATCCATGAATTGGCAGAGATCGGGCCGGGCGTCGCCGGCGGCAACAACCGCCAGACCCTGACCGACGACGATGCCCGCGCCAGAACGCTGTTCAAGTCGTGGTGCGAGGCCGCCGGGCTGGGCCTGGGCCTCGACAGCATGGGCACCATGTTCGCGCGCCGCGAGGGCACCGAGCCGGAGCTCGAGCCGGTCTTCATCGGCAGCCATCTCGATACCCAGCCGACCGGCGGGCGCTATGACGGCGTGCTCGGCGTGCTGAGCGGGCTCGAGGTCATCCGCACTCTCGACGATCTCGGCATCCGCACGCGCCGCCCCATCGTCGTCGTCAACTGGACCAATGAGGAGGGCGCGCGCTTCGCCCCCGCCATGCTCGCCTCGGGTGTCTTCGCCGGCGTCCACACGCTCGATTTCGCCTATGCCCGCACCGACCGGGAGGGCAAGCGCTTCGGCGACGAGCTCGAGCGCATCGGCTGGGTCGGCGACGAGGCGCCGGGCGCCCGCCGCTTCCACGCCTATTTCGAGTATCACATCGAGCAGGGCCCCATCCTCGAGGCCGAGGATCGCCAGATCGGCGTCGTGACGCACGGCCAGGGTCTGTGGTGGCTCGAGTTCACGCTCACCGGCAAGGAGGCGCATACCGGCTCGACGCCGATGCAGATGCGCGTCAATGCCGGGCTCGCCATGGCCCGCATCTTCGAGATGGTGCAGCAGGTGGCGATGGACAACCAGCCCGGGGCCGTGGGCGGCGTCGGGCAGGTGACCTTTGCGCCCAATTCGCGCAACGTGCTGCCCGGCACCGTCGTCTTCACCGTCGACATCCGCTCGGCCGACAAGGGCAAGCTCGATGCCATGCGCGCCCGCATCGAGGCCGAGGCGCCGAAGCTGTGCGCGCCGCTCGGGGTGCAGTGCGCCATCGATCCGGTCGGCCATTTCGATCCAGTGAGCTTCGATCCGGCGCTGGTGACGCGCGTGCGCGCCGCCGCCGAAAAGCTCGGCTACAGCCACATGGACATCGTCTCCGGCGCCGGCCACGACGCCTGCTGGATGCAGCGCGTCGGCCCCGCCGTCATGATCATGTGCCCCTGCGTCGACGGGCTCAGCCACAACGAGGCCGAAGAGATCACCAAGGACTGGGCCGCCGCCGGCGCCGACGTCCTCTTCCACGCCGTGGTGGAAACGGCGGAGATCGCGGCGTGAGCCCGCGCGGCGAGGGGACGGGGAAGGCCCCCTCACCCGGATCGCTGGCGCGATCCGACCTCTCCCCCGAGGGAGAGGTGGGGCATGGGCAGGGCCGTTCCACCTCTTCACCTCTCCCTTGGGGGAGAGGTCGGCGCGCAGCGCCGGGTGAGGGGGCCTTCGCCCTGGCGCATGGGGAAGCCCGCGCAGCGCCGGGTGAGGGGGGCTGCCGATGAGCGCCCTCAAGACGAAATTCGCCGCCGCCGCGTCGAAGCGGCTCCGCGCCAGCATGACGGATGCCGAGCGCAGGCTCTGGGCCCAGCTGCGCGATCGGCGCCTGCTCGGCTTCAAATTCGTTCGCCAGCAGCCGGTTGGGCACTACATCGCCGATTTTGCCTGTCGCGAAGCCGACCTGGTCATCGAGCTCGACGGCGGCCAGCACGCCGAGGATGCGGCCCGCATGCATGATGTGCAGCGCAGCGACGCGATGGCCCGGCACGGCTATCGTGTGATCCGCTTCTGGAACAACGATGTACTTGCCAATATCGATGGCGTCCACCGGGTGATCGTGGCCGAGCTGCAACAGGCCCCCTCACCCGGGCTTCGCTATGCGAAGCCCGACCTCCCCCCCGAGGGAGAGGTGCTGCCGCCGACTGCGCGTGGGGAGTTACGCACATGACCATCATCAAATCCGGCACCATCGTCACGGCCGATCTCACTTATGTCGCCGACATCCGCATCGAGGAGAGTCGGATCGCCGAGATCGGGCCGAACCTGTCGGGCGGCGGCGAGGTGCTCGATGCCGCGGGCTGCTACGTCATGCCGGGCGGCATCGATCCGCACACCCATCTCGAAATGCCCTTCATGGGCACCTATTCGACCGACGATTTCGAATCCGGCACGCGCGCGGCGCTCGCCGGCGGCACCACCATGGTCGTCGATTTCTGCCTGCCCAATCCCGATCAGTCGCTGCTCGAAGCGCTCCGGATGTGGGACAACAAGACCTCGAAGGCGAGCTGCGACTATTCCTTCCACATGGCCATCACCTGGTGGGGCGAGCAGGTGTGGCGCGAGATGGCCGAGATTGTCGATCGCGGCATCACCTCGTTCAAGCACTTCATGGCCTATAAGGGCGCGCTGATGGTGAACGACGACGAGATGTTCGCCAGCTTCCAGCGCTGCGCCGAGCTCGGCGCCCTGCCGCTGGTGCATGCCGAGAACGGCGACGTCGTCGCCGCGCTGACCGAAAAGCTCCTCGCCGCCGGCAATGACGGGCCCGAGGGCCACGCCTTCTCGCGCCCGCCCGAGGTCGAGGGCGAGGCGACCAACCGCGCCATAATGATCGCCGACATGGCGGGCGTGCCGGTCTATATCGTCCACACCTCCTGCGAGCAGAGCCACGAGGCCATCCGCCGCGCGCGCCAGAAGGGCATGCGCGTTTACGGCGAGCCGCTGATCCAGCATCTCGTGCTCGACGAGACCGAGTATTTCAACAGGGACTGGGACTATGCGGCGCGCCGCGTGATGAGCCCGCCCTTCCGTAACAGGCAGCACCAGGATTCGCTGTGGGCCGGGCTCGCCGCCGGCTCGCTGCAGGTCGTCGCCACCGACCATTGCGCCTTCACCACCCAGCAGAAGCGCGCCGGGCTCGGCAATTTCGCCAAAATCCCCAACGGCACGGGCGGGCTCGAGGATCGCCTGCCGGTGCTGTGGACGCGCGGCGTCAACACCGGCCGGCTGACGATGAACGAGTTCGTCGCCGTCACCTCGACCAACATCGCCAAGATCCTGGGCCTCTATCCGAAAAAGGGCGCCGTGCTCGTCGGCGCCGATGCCGATCTCGTCGTCTGGGATCCCGCGCGCAAAAAGACCATCGCCGCCGCCACCCAGCAATCGGCCATCGACTACAATGTCTTCGAGGGCATCGAGGTCACCGGCCTGCCGCGCTTCACCCTGACGCGCGGCAAGGTGGCGGTGCGCGAATCCGAGGTCGCGGCCGAGCAGGGCCATGGCCAGTTCGTCCCCCGCCGGCCCGACAACCCCGTCAACCGCGCCCTCGGCACCTGGAAGGACATCACCGCGCCGCGCAAGGTCGAACGCACCGGCATCCCCCAGAGCGGAGTGTGAGTTTGGCGAGGGCGGACGGCGGCACCAAGGTGGTCGAGGCCAAGGGCCTCGGCCTGACGTTTTCGACCGACGACGGCGACGTGATGGCGCTCTCCGATGTCGATCTCGACATCGCGGCGGGCGAGTTCGTCTCGTTCATCGGCCCCTCCGGCTGCGGCAAGACGACCCTGCTGCGCGTCATCGCCGATCTCGAGCAGCCGACATCGGGCGCCATCACCATCAACGGCATGAGCCCGGCCGAGGCGCGCCGGTCGCGCGCCTATGGCTATGTGTTCCAGGCGCCGGCGCTGTTTCCCTGGCGCACCATCGAGCGCAATGTCGCCCTGCCGCTCGAGATCATGGGCTATCCCGACGCCGAGCGTCGCGACCGCATCGCGCGCACGCTGGAGCTGGTCAATCTCGGCGGCTTCGCGCGCAAATTCCCCTGGCAGCTGTCGGGCGGCATGCAGCAGCGCGCCTCGATCGCCCGCGCCCTCGCTTTCGACGCCGATCTGCTGCTCATGGACGAGCCCTTCGGGGCGCTCGACGAGATCGTGCGCGACCATCTCAACGCCGAGCTGCTGAAGCTCTTCGCGCGCACGCAAAAGACCATCGCCTTCGTCACCCATTCGATCCCCGAGGCGGTGTACCTCTCCACCAAGATCGTGGTGATGAGCCCGCGGCCGGGCCGGGTGACCGACATCATCCACTCGCCGCTGCCGCCCGAGCGGCCGCTGGAGATCCGCGAGACGCCCGCCTTCCTCGAGATCGCCCACCGCGTGCGCCAGGGCCTGCACGCCGGCCAGTCCTACGAGGAGCAGGGGCGATGAGCGCGCGGGCCGCGTCCGATACCGGTCCGGTGCTCATCGTCCTCTTCGTTCTGCTGGTCGTCTGGTATGGCGCCGCGACGCTGATGAACGCGCCCTGGCAGGCCATTCTCTATCAGCGCGCCGGCACGGCCGACGTGCCGCTGGCGCACTATCTCATGGATCTGTGGAGCCAGGCCAAGCCCGTGCTGCCCGCCCCCCACCAGGTCGTGCGCGAGGTCTGGGACAACACCGTCGGCCAGGAGCTGACCTCGCGCCGCAGCTTCCTCTACCACGCCTGGATCACGCTGTCGGCGACGCTGCTGGGCTTCGTCTTCGGCACCGTGCTGGGCCTCGCCCTCGCCGTGCTCATCATCCACAACGAGGCGATGAACCGCTCGCTGATGCCCTGGATCATCGCCAGCCAGACGGTGCCGATCCTCGCCATCGCGCCCATGCTGGTGGTGGGGCTCAACGCCGTCGGCGTCACCGGCCTGTTTCCCAAGGCGCTGATCTCGACCTATCTCAGCTTCTTTCCCGTCGTCGTCGGCATGGTGAAGGGGCTGCGCTCGCCCGACCAGATGCAGCTCGACCTGATGCGCACCTACAATGCCGGCCGGCTCGCGGTGTTCGCCAAGCTGCGCTGGCCCGCCTCCATGCCCTTCCTTTTCGCCTCGATGCGGGTCGGGGTCGCCATCGCGCTGATCGGGGCGCTCGTCGCCGAGCTGACGACGACCGCCGCCGGCGGGCTGGGCGTGCGGCTGCTCACCGGCTCCTATAACGGCCAGACCATCACCATCTGGGGCGTCCTGCTGGTGGCGGCGGCGCTCGCCGCCCTGCTCGTCGTCGCCGTCGGGCTGGCCGAGCGGCTCGTGCTGCGCCGCATGGGGCAGCCGGCATGAGCGCCTGGCAGCGCCTGCTCGCCAGTCTCGCCGGTCTCGCCGCCGGCCTTGCCGCGCTGCTCGCGCTGCCGGCGGCGGCGGACCAGCCCGGCCTGGTGCTGTTCGGGCTCGCCGGCGCGGCAACGTTCATCCGCTTCGTGCGACCGCTCGGCCACTGGCTCGACGGCGCGCTGGCCTTGCTCGGCGCGGCGGCGGTCGTCGCCGGCCTCGGCACGGTGACGCCGGCGCTCTGGCTGGGCCTGCTCGCCGCCTGGCTGCTGGCGTGGCTGTTCGTCGACCGGCTCGCCAATGCCGTGGCGGCCGGCGAGGAAAAGCTGCCCGGCGCCGGGCTCGTCGTGCCGCTGGTGTTCGGCGCCGCGCTGCTGGTCCTGTGGGAGGTGCTGGTGCGCGGCCTCGCCATCCCGCAGGTGCTGCTGCCCGCGCCCAGCCAGATCTGGGCGCGCATGGCGGCGTCCTGGCCGACGCTGTGGGCCGATTTTCACCAGACCTTCATCAAGTCGGTGATCGCCGGCTACGTCCTCGGTTGCGGCGCGGGCTTCGCCATCGCCATCCTCGTCGACCGCTCGCCCTTCCTCGAGCGCGGCCTGCTGCCCATCGGCAATTTCGTCTCGGCCCTGCCCATCATCGGCATCGCCCCCATAATGGTCATGTGGTTCGGCTTCGACTGGCAGTCGAAGACCGCAGTGATCGTCTGCATCACCTTCTTTCCCATGCTGGTGAACACCGTCGCCGGGCTCGCCGCCGCCGGCCGCATGGAGCGCGACATGATGCGCACCTACGCCGCGGGCTACTGGCAGACGCTGCTGAAGCTCCGGCTGCCGGCGGCGGCGCCGTTCATCTTCAACGCGCTCAAGATCAACTCGACTCTCGCCCTGATCGGCGCAATCGTAGCGGAATTCTTCGGGACACCCATTGTCGGCATGGGCTTTCGCATCGCGACGGAAGTGGGCCGGCTCAATGCCGACATGGTGTGGGCGGAGGTCGCGGTCGCCGCCGTGGCCGGCTCCGCCTCCTACGGCCTGATCGTGCTGGTCGAGAGGGCCGTCACGTTCTGGCATCCATCCGTCCGAGGGGGACGGGCATGACAACGACAGGGAAGGGATAGGCATATGCACAAACGATTGGTTCCGGTTCTCGCTGCGGCCTTCGCCGTGGCGGGGACCCTGGGCGCCACCGCCCAGGACAAGCTGACGCTGCAGCTCAAATGGGTGACGCAGTCGCAGTTCGCCGGCTATTACGTCGCCAAGGAGAAGGGCTTTTACGCCGACGAGAATCTCGACGTGACGATCCTGCCGGGCAGCCCCAATATCGCGCCCGAGCAGGTGATGGCCGGCGGCGGCGCCGATGTGGCGGTGGCCTGGGCCGGCGGGGCGCTGGTGGCGCGCGAAAAGGGCGTGCCGCTGGTCAACATCGCCCAGCCCTACGCCAAGTCGGGCCTGATGATGATCTGCCCCACGGAAACCGGCATCACCACCGAGGCCGACTTCCCCAACCGCACGCTGGGCGTGTGGTTCTTCGGCAACGAGTATCCGTTCTTCGCCTGGATGAACAAGCTCGGCCTCGCCACCGACGGGTCGGATGGCGGCGTCAAGGTGCTGCAGCAGAGCTTCGACATCCAGCCCATGATCCAGCAGCAGGCCGACTGCATCTCGGTGATGACCTACAATGAATACGGCCAGGCGCTCGATGCCGGCTACGGCCCCGACAACCTCACCATCTTCAACTACACCGACATGGGCAACGACCTGCTCGAGGACGGGCTGTGGGCGCTCGAGGACCGGCTCGCCGATCCGGCCTTCGCCGACCAGATGGTCCGCTTCGTCCGCGCCTCGATGAAGGGCTGGGACTACGCGCTCGCCAATCTCGACGAGGCCGCTCGGATCGTCGTCGATTCCGACGACACCGGCGCCGCGACCTTCGAGCACGAGCGCTACATGGTGGGCGAGGTGACCAAGCTGATGGGCGACGCCAACGGCAAGCTCAACACCGAGGTCTGGGACCGCACGGTCCAGGCGCTGCTCGCCCAGAGCATCCTGACCACCGAACCCGATGCCGGCGCCTACACCACGGCGATCACCGACAAGATGTAGGTCGCGGGGGGGGGGGCGGCACGATCGGCAGGAGGCGGGGCCAGGGCTCCGCCTCTTTCGCGTTCTAGTGGGCCGGGATCGGCATCGCGACGGGCGTCGTCGCCGGCGGCGGCGCGCGGCTCACCGGCACGACGCGGAACGCCTCGAGCCGCAGCTGCAGCGTGATCGGCTCGCTGTTGGTGCCGGGCGGGGCGATGCGCGGCACCTCGAAGCGGATCTCGAGGAACCCCTCGCCCGCCGCCGCCACCTCGCGCGGAATGATCATCTCGCCATTGACGCGCCGCGCATCGGCGAAGGTGAGCGTGCCCACCGGCACGCCATTGGCGACGACGCCGACCTCGCGCGCCGGCTTGCCGGCATTGGTGTTGGCCCAGCTCGAGAAGGTGAGCAGCAGATCCTCGTCGGGCGGCGCGAGCCGCATCTTGAGGATGCCGTAATCGCCGAAGGATTTGATGCCGTCGGTCTTCATCGGCATGAAGCCGCACCAGCGGATGCTGTCGCGCAGATAGCCGTTGCGGCCGGCAACGAAGCTCACCGGCGTGCCCAGCGGATAATGGAAGGTGATGAGCCGCGGAAAGCACGACCAGCTGCGCTCGATGTAATAGTTGCGGTAGTCGTCGGCGACGCGCGGATTGAGGATCATCCACACGACGCCCGCGCCGAACAGCGCGAGGGCGAGGGCGGCGGCAAGCTGCCAGAGGCGGGGCTGATAGCTGGGCTCCATGGGCTCACATCAGATAGTAGGAGCGCGACATCCAGGTCGGCAGCAGGAACACGTCGAGGATGAGCAGCACCGGCAGCACCAGATAGAACAGCCATTTGAAGCGGCCGAACAGCAGCGCCGAGGCGATCAGCACCGGCGCCAGCCCGACGACGAAGCGCAGCATCGAATAGGCGTTGGTGGAGAGCGGCAGCAGCACGCCGAACAGCGAGAACACCGCCCAGTCCCATTTGCCCTTCCACGCCATGACCCCCGCCATCGCCAGCCCGAACAGCGCCGCGAGCCCGAAGGCGAGGTCGCTCGACACGGTGCTGAAATTGCCCGCCTTGAACTGCGTTTCGATGGTCAGCCACAAATTCCAGAACGGGTTGGCGAAGGCCCGTCCCCAGGCGCGCTGGATGTGCTGGAAGGCCAGCGCGTCGCCCGCATGGAACCACAGGAACACGGCGAACAGGCTGATCCCCACCGGCACCAGCGCCAGCGCCAGCAGGAGGTCGGTGCGCCGCCACAGCGAGGCGACGAAGCCGCGCAGCGTGCCGCCGTCGCGCAGATGGTTCTGCAATGCCGCAATGACGATCGCCGCCATGAACAGCAGCCCCGTCGAGCGGGTCGCCGACATCAGCGCGCCGGTGACGCCGGCCGTCGCATAGTCGCGCTGGCGCAGCAGCACGAAGCCCGCCGCCGTCAGCAGGATGAACAGCGCCTCGGTATAGAGCGTCGTGAAGTAGTAGGAGAACGGGCCGAGGAACAAAAAGAAGCAGAACAGGAAATAGGCGCGGAACCTGCCCTCGAAGAGCGGCCAGCTGACGATGCACGCCCACACCGCCAACAGGCTCGTCAGCACCGAGCCGGCGACCAGCACCGACAGCCCGGTGAGCCGGCTCACCGCCCAGGCGAGGATGGAGTAGAACGGAAAGAACGCCCAGTTGTTGGCGTCGCCCTTGTCGAAGCCCGACGGGCGGCCCTCATAGCCGTTGAGCGCCAGCCGCTCATAGGCGTTGCAGTCATAGACGCACAGCGCCCGCAGATACTCGACGAAGCCCCAATGGCCCGTATTGCGCACATAGACCGCGTAGCGCAGCGCCACCCCGATCGCCATCAGGTAGAAGGGAACCAGCACATAGGGGGGAATCCGCAGCGCCAGGCGCCGCGGGGCGGCTTTCGGTTCGGCGATGGCTTCGTCCATGCGACGCTGTTCCCCCGGAGACGGCGCCTTTTAGCGCACCAGTCCGGCCGATCCAACAACCGGGCCGGGACAATTGCGTTCCACTGCCCCTGCACATGAATTGTGCAGCCGACGCAACCAAATGGCGCCGCCGCAATTCTGACATGTATAGAAATGCGTCACGGAGTTTCCCGACATGAACGGTATCATCTACCTCGTGGGCCTGGTCGTCGTCATCCTGGCCGTCCTGTCCTTCTTCGGTCTGCGCTGAGCGGCAGGAGCACCAAATGGCACTTGAAAACGACATCGTCGTCGCGACTGCGGCGCCCCGCTCCGACACCCAGGAACATCATTCCTATATCGACTGGCCGGCCATCATCGGCGGCATCGTGCTGGCGTCGGCCATCTCGCTGCTGCTCCTGGCCTTCGGTTCGGCCATCGGGCTGAGCTTCACCAATTTCGACGCGGCCGAGGACGTCAACCCGATCTGGATCGCCATCGCCGGGGCCAGTTGGCTACTCTGGGTGCAGATCTCGAGCTTCATGGCGGGCGGCTACCTCACCGGCCGGCTCCGCCGCCGCTTCCACGACGCCTCCGAGCATGAAAGCGACGTACGCGACGGGGCGCACGGCCTGCTCGTCTGGGCCGGGGCGCTGCTCGTCGGCGCCGTCATCGCCGTCGGCGGCGTCGGGGCCGCGCTCAACGCGGCGGGCGCCGCCATCGGCACCGCCACGACGGCCGGGGCCAGCCTTGCCGGCGACGCCGCCGGCACCTCCGGCACTCTCGACCCGCAGGGCTATTTCATCGACACGCTGTTCCGCACCGGGCCGGGGGCCTCCGCGGCGACCGGCGCGACGGCGGATGTGCGCGGCGAAGCCGGGCGCATCCTCGCCCAGGCCGCGCTCAGCGGCAGCGTCGGCGAGCCCGACCGGGCCTATCTGGCCCAGCTCGTCGCGGCCAATAGCGGGCTGGCGCCCGAGGCCGCTTCGTCCCGTGTCGACGAGACGCTGGCCGCCATCGACGCGGCCAGGGCCCAGGCGGCCGCCGCCGCCGAAACGGCGCGTCGCTGGACGGTGCTCGCCGCCTTCCTGACGGCCGCAACCCTGCTCGTCAGCGCCGTCGGCGCCTATTGGGCAGCCATGAAGGGCGGCCGGCACCGCGACGAAGGTACAGTCTTCGCCGACGTGTTCCGGCGCTTCTGATCAGGAGGACAGGCAATGTTTCGCGCACTCGGACTGTGGCTTCTCGGCATCCCGATCTGGCTGATCATCATCATCCTGCTGTTCGTGCACCGCTGACCCTCCCCGGCGGGCATCGCGACGGCAGATGACAAGACCGAGTCAATCGGCACGACCAGAAGGCGGAGCTCCGGCTCCGCCTTTTGCCGTCCGGGGCCGGGATCAGCCCTCGCCGGCGTCCGTCAGCATGCCGGCATAGAGGCCGGGGCGCGAGCCGGGGATCTCGAGCGCGTCGAGATGCCGGCGATAGAAGGCGACGGGCCCGGGGTCGCCGATCACCGCATAGGCGTAGCCGGCCTCGCGCATCCCCCGCAGCGTGGCGCCCAGCAGCGCCTCGCCGATGCCCTGGCCGCGCGCCGCCTCGTCCACCCCCGTCGGCCCGAAAAACCCTTTGGCCGTCGTGTCGTAGCAGGCAAAGCCGAGCAGCGCTCCGGCGCGCAGCGCCAGATAGACCGTGGTCGGCTGCTGGCTCAGCCCCAGCGCCGCCTCGGACACCCAGTGCTTCGAAAAGGCGCGCCCGATCCACTCGAGCACGATATGGCGCTCGGGCGGCAGCGCCCGGCGGATGGAAATGCCCGCCGCCTGCACCCTGTCGGTCGCGGCGAACACCGGCAGATCGTAGAGCCGGACCAGCAGATCGGCCATCTCGCCCCCCCTCAGCTTTCGCGCTGACAATAAAGGTTGGGCATGAGGTTCGAAAGGGTCGCGAAGCGGCCGAAATCCTTGTGCTCGGGCCGCGTCCACGCCGTCTCGGCGATGGCCGACAGGCGCGGGAAGACGAGCCTGTCGAACACCGCGCGCTCGCTCATCGGCTCGGACCAGATGCAGGCCTGGACGCCGAGCAAGCGGTCCCGCTCGGCCGCGCTCCAGCCCGCCACGGGATCGAACGCATAGGCCGTCTCGGGCGACGACCAGCCGGCCCAGCCGGCGCCCGGTTCGTGCCACTCTGCCCCGTTCGCCATGTCGAGATAAAAGACCTGTCCGGGGGCCACCACGACGTCGTAGCCCTCGGCGGCCAGGCGCCGGCTGCCCGCGACATCGACCCAGCCGACGAGGTAGCAATGGTCCCTGTCGATGCCGCCGCCATGGGCGGCTTCCTCCCAGGCGCCGGTGATGCGGCCATGGGCGGTGAGGAAGGTCTGGATGCGCGTCAGGAACTGCGCCTGCAATTCGCTCGCACCCGCCGTGCCGTGGCGCTGGCGCATGGCGTTGGCGAGCGGCGAGCTGTGCCAGGCGTCCTTGGGCACCTCGTCGGCACCGACATGGAACCAGCGCGAGGGGAACATCTCGAGCATTTCGCCGAAAATCGTCTCCACAATGCCATAGATTGCGTCGTTTGCCGGGTTGAGACAGTTGTTCGGGAACGACTGGATCGAGTGATAGAGGCCGTTCTCGCCCGCATCGCGGAGCTGCGGCAGCGCCGTCAGCAGCGCGTAGCAATGCCCGGGCACGTCGATTTCCGGAATGATTTCAATGCCGAAGCGCCCGGCAAGGGCGACGATCTCGACAATGTCGGCCTTGCTGTAATAGCCCCCCGAACGCTCCGGTCCCGACCCCAGCAGCGGCGGCAGCGCGAGGCCGCGGCCGCGCCAGGCGGCGCTGTCGGTGAGCTGCGGAAAGGCCGCGATCTCCACGCGCCAGCCCTCGTCGTCGCTCAGGTGCCAGTGGAAGCGGTTGAGCTTGTTCCACGCCAGAATGGCGAGGAATCGGCGAATTTCGCCAACGCCGTAGAAGCGCCGCGCCACGTCGAGATGGCAGCCGCGAAAGCCCATATGCGGGGCATCCGCGATGTGGCCGCCGGCCGGAAAGATGTGCTGCTGCCGCTCGAGCCGCGCCCCGCGCGCCATCTGCCCCAGCGTCACCAGCCCGTAGAGAAAGCCGGTGTCCCCGGCGGCCTCGAGGCGCGCGCCGTGTTCCGAAAAGGCGATGCGATAGGCTTCGGGCGCGAGCCCCCCGGCGCGGCGCAGCGTCACCGCCAGCCCGTCCTCATGGGCGGCCCGCGCCAGCCCCTCGCCGGGAAACAGCAAGTCCGTGAGCTCGGCGAAGGCCGCCGCCGCCCCCGGGCCGTCGCCGGGCGCGATTGCCAGTCCCTGCGGCGCGCTGCGGCTGCCGCTGACGGCGACCTCGTTGGGCCAGGGCACGACGGCAACGGCGCTGGGCGTGCCCGCGAGCCGCATGGTGCCGCGCCGGTAGGGCGGGCTGTCTGCGCGTTCGGTGGGGAACGTGAGCGCCGGGACCGCCTGCCCGTCGGCAAGGATGACGAAGCCGCTGACCGCCCCGTCGGTCCAGTGCCGCAGCGGATAGTCGAGCCGGTCGATCTCGACCGCCCACTCGGCGCCCGGCGCCAGCACGAACCCCGCCGGCGGGGCGATCTCGGCATAGTTGGACAGTTGCGTGACGATCTGCCCATGGCGCAGCGTCGCGGCCTCGCTGATGCGCGCCGGTCCCGAAAGGCCGAGACGGAAGCCGCTCACCGCCACACCCGTGCGGTTGGTGAGGATCAGCCGATAGAGGCCGCCGGCGGCTCCCTCCGGCCGCCATTCGCTGCGCAGCACGAAGCCGTCATGCCAATCTGCTACCATTTGCATACCACTCCCTCGGAGCGGTTCTAGTCGACCCGCCCGCGCGCTGCAACCGGCACCGTCTCGATCTCCCCATCCGCGCCGAGGAGATGGACGACGTCGAAGAGGTTGGAGACCACGCAGGCATGGTTGGGCAGGATCCTGACCCGCTCGCCGATGCGCGGCCAGTCCGAGGGCGCGGCGAGCGCGATGACGCCATGCTCTTCGGCCAGCGTTGCCACGAGCACCTCCTCGTGTCCCTGCAGGGCGCCGAAGCCCTCGAGCCCGAGCGTGTCGCTGCTGAGGCATTTCGAGCCGGCATCGACGATGGCGCGCGTCGGCGTGGGTCGCGACACCACCGTCGCCAGCACCGTCAGCGCGCAGTCCTCGAAGCGCGCCGCGCCGCGTGCCACCTGCGCGCGGTCGTAGTAGATATAGGTGCCGGGCCGCCGCTCGGTGACGGTCGCGTCGCCGGTGTGCCACATGTCGGGGCTGTTGCCCGAGGTGACGCGCGGCACCTCGATGCCGTCCGCCTCGATCAGCGCCTTGGCCTCGCCCAGCCAGGCGTCGGCCTCTGCGAATTTGCCGCGCGCCGGATAGGTCATCAGCCCGCCGAAGCGGAGCCCCTCGGCCGTGACGATGTGCCTGGCGAGCGTCATGGCCTGCGCCGGCGTCGTGACCCCGCAGCGTCCCCCGCCGGTGTCGCATTCGACGAGCACCGTGAGCGGCTTCGCCCGGCCGGCGAAATGCGCCGCATAGCCGGCGATCGTCTCGGCGCTGTCGGCGGTGATGCTGAGCGTCACCCCGTCGTTGAGCGCGGCGAGGCGGTCGAGCTTTCTGGCGCCGACGATGTTGTAGGGCACGAAGATGTCGCCGAGCCCGGCATCGGCCATCACCTCGGCCTCGCCCAGCTTCTGGGCGGTGATGCCGACGGCCCCGAGCGCCATTGCAGCCTTGGCGAAGCGTGGCAGCTTGTGCGTCTTGATATGGGGCCTCAGCGCATAGCCATGGGCCTGCGCATGGGCCTGCGCGCGGGCCAGATTGGCCTCAACCCTGGCGACGTCGATCACCACGCAAGGTGTTTCGAGATCAGCGATTTTCGGCACGAAGGCGCCCCTTTTCAACCGAGTTACGCACGGTGCTCGCCACCGGCTTTACGATAGGCGCGTCGCGAACCGGAACGAGGATGAGATGTCCGCTACCGCCCGCCTGAACCTGCCCTACATCGCCCCGCTGCAGGCGCAAAAGCAAGTGAGCTACAACGAGGCGATGGCGGCGCTCGACCAGTTGGTGCAGCCGGTGGTCAGGAGCCGCAACACGGCGACGCCGCCGCCCGACCCCGCGACCGGCGACACCTATATCGTCGGCCCCGGCGCCGGCGCCGCCTGGGCCGGCCGCGACGGGCTGCTGGCGAGCTGGCGCGACGGCGGCTGGAGCTTTCGCACGCCCGCCGAGGGCTGGCTCGCCTATGTGGCGGACGCCGCCGAAATCGCCATCTGCGCCGGCGACGGCAGCTGGGCGAGCTTCGTGACGACCGGCGGCGCCGGCCTCGCCAAGCTCGGCGTCAACACGGCGGCCGACCTCGCCAATCGGCTGAGTGTCGCGGCCGCCGGCACGCTGCTGAGCCATGACGGCGCCGACCACCGGCTCGTCGTCAACAAGGCGACGAGCGGCGACACGGGAAGCCTCGTCTACCAGACGGATTTTTCCGGGCGGGCGGAGATCGGCCTTGCCGGCGACGATGCCCTGCATGTGAAGCTCTCCGCCGACGGCGCGGGCTGGGTCGAGGCGCTGCACCTCGCGCCGGACGGCCGCGTCGGCCTGCCGCAGGGCCAGCTCGCCTTTCCCGCCATCGCCAACCCTTCGGGCGACGACCACACGCTCGACGACTATGCCGAGGGCAACTGGACGCCCGTGCTCAATTTCGGCGGCGGTGCGAGCGGCATCGCCTATGGCGCGCCGACCCTCGGCCGCTATACCAAGATCGGCCGCACCGTCTTTGCGACGGGCTCGGTGGTGCTGACCGCCAAGGGCAGCGCCACCGGCGCCGCGACGATTTCCGGCCTGCCCTTCCCCAGCGCGGCGGACGGCATCTATGCCGTGGCCAGCGTCGGCTTCGCCTATGGGCTGACGGGCGTGGCCGGCGCCGTGACCTCGATCGTGCCGCCGGCCGGCACCCGCTTCAATCTCTACCACGCCAACAACGGCGCCGGCACGGTGCTGACCCACGCCCATTTCACCGCCAGCGCGCAGCTCTTTGTGTCGGTCGCCTACGAGGTCTGAGGGCTTTTCACCGGCGTGCCGAGCGGCTAGGCCTTCGGGGTCCAGCCATCTAGCGGAAAGCCTGTCCATGTCCACGCCCATCGACCCTGCAAAACTCGACAAGCTCGCCGAACTCGCCGTCAAGGTGGGCCTCGGCCTGAGGGAGGGCCAGGACCTCTACATGACCGCCCCGAGCAGCGCCCTGCCGCTGGCGCGCCGCATCGCCGTCGAGGCCTACAAGGCCGGCGCCGGGCTGGTGACGACGATCTTTTCCGACGAGGAGATGACGCTGGCGCGCTACCGTCACGGGCGCGACGCCAGCTTCGACCGGGCCCCGGCCTGGCTCTATGAGGGTGTCGCCAAGGCGTTCGAGGAGAACACCGCGCGCCTCGCCATTTCCGGCGACAATCCGATGCTGCTCGGCAAGGAGGATGCCGAAAAGGTCGGCCGCGCCAACCGCGCCAACTCCAAGGCCTACCGGCCCGCCCTGACGCGCATCGTCAACCACGACATCAACTGGTCGATCGTGCCCTATCCCGGCGCCTCCTGGGCCCGCGAAGTGTTCCCCGGCGAGCCCGAGGACGTGGCCGTCGCGAGGCTGGCGGAGGCGATCTTTGCGGCGACGCGCGTCGACGCCCCCGATCCCGTCGCCGCCTGGGCCGAGCACAATGCGCGCCTGCTCGAGCGCCAGACCTGGCTGACCGGGCACGATTTCGCCGCGCTCAGATATTCGGGCCCCGGCACCGAGCTGACGCTGGGCCTCGCCGAAAACCACGCCTGGAAGGGCGGTGCCAACCATGCGCGCAACGGCACCGTGTGCAACCCCAACATCCCGACCGAGGAGGTGTTCACCACCCCGCACCGGCTGAAGGTCGACGGCGTCGTCTCTTCCACCAAGCCGCTGAGCTACAACGGCACGCTGATCGACGACATCCAGATGCGCTTCGAGGCGGGCCGCATCGTCGACGTCAAGGCCAGCCGCGGCCGCGACGTGCTGGTCAAGGCGATGGATTCGGACGAGGGCGGCCGCCGCATCGGCGAGGTGGCGCTGGTGCCCCACTCCTCGCCCATCTCGAAGAGCGGAATCCTGTTCTTCAACACGCTGTTCGACGAGAACGCGGCGAGCCATATCGCGCTCGGCCAGTGCTATTCCGACTGCTTCCGCGACGGCGGCACGGTCACGCCCGAAGAGGTCGAGCGCCGCGGCGGCAACAAGTCGGTGATCCACATCGACTGGATGATCGGCTCGGACCGGATCGACATCGACGGCATCGGCCAGGACGGCAGCGTGACGCCGGTGATGCGCCGGGGCGAGTGGGCCTAGCGCATGCCCTTGTCGCGGCCGTAGAGCAGCAGCATGGCGACGATGATCGCCCCGTAGATGATCTGGCGGCCGAACTCGGCGATCTGCATCACCGACAGGATCGAGGCGAGGATGGTGATGAGGATGGCGCCGGCGACGGTGCCCAGATAGGAGCCGCGGCCGCCGAGGATCGAGGTGCCGCCGAGGACGACCGCGGCGATGGCCGGCAGCAGATAGGCATCGCCCATCGATTGCGCGGCCTTGCCGGCATAGCCGGCCAGCAGCACGCCGCCAAAGGCCGCGAGCCCGCCGCACAGCGCGAACGCCGCCATCACCACGCGCTGCGTCGGCACGCCGCTCAGATAGGCCGCGGCCTCGCGGTTGCCGATGCCGTAGACGGCCCGCCCGAACGTCGTTCGCGTCAGCACGAACACGGCGAGCAGGCCGACGATGGCCCACACGATGACGGCATGCGGAATGCCGAAGCTCGACTGCGCGGCGAGGAACTTCATCGCCGGCGAGGCCGAATCCTGCGGTGCGAAGCCGCCCGTATAGGCGACCATCAACCCCTGCGCGACGGAGTTCACCGCCAGCGTGATGATCATCGATGGAATGCGCAGATAGGCGACGGCGAAGCCGTTGACGAGCCCGATGAGGACGCCGCAGAGCACCCCGAAGGGGATCGAGAAGATCTCGCCCATGCCGCCATAGGCGGTGGCGGCCGAGGCCATCATCGCCCCCACGCTCACCGTCCAGGGCACCGACAGGTCGATCTGGCCGAGCAGCACGACAAGCATCATCCCGGTGGCGATGATACCCAGGAAGGCTCCGACCTTGAGCTGCAGCAGCAGATATTCGGGCGACAGGAAATTCGGCGAATAGAGGCTGCCCACGGCGAGCAGCAACACGATGCAGCCGAACGCCGTCACCACTGGCAGGTCGATGCGGCGGCCGAAGGGCAGGCGGAACGGGGCGGTGGAGGCGTTGTCTGTCATCTGGGGTCTCAGCCGAAAAGCTCGAGGCGGTTGCGCACCTGGAACAGCCGTGCCGAGCCGATGGAGACGGCGACCAGCAGCACCACGCCCTGGAACAGCGGTTGCCACAGCGGGTCGAGCTCGAACACGAAGAGCAGGTCGCCGATGGCGCGGAAGGCGAGGGCACCGAAGATGGCCCCGACGGCGCTGCCGCGCCCGCCATAGAGCGACACCCCGCCCAGCACCACGGCGGCGATGGAATAGAGCGTATAGGTGTTGCCGTTGGCCGCCGAGGCCTCGCCCGAATAGGTGAAGAAGGTGAGGAACAGCCCGGCCATGGCAGCGAACAGCCCGCTCAGCACATAGGCCGCGAACTTGGCGCGCCGGATCGGCATGCCCGACATGTAGGCGGCGACCTCGGACGAGCCCGCCGCGTAGACGGCGCGGCCCAGCACCGAGCGGCGGAACGGCACCCAGACGACGAGCACGATGCCGGCGAGCACGACGAGGCTCGTCGGGATCAGCCCGAACAGCTTGCCGGTGAGCGCCGCCGCCAGCCAGGCGGCGAATTCGGGATGCGAGCCGGGGAAGGGGCGCAGCCACAGCGCGACGCCGAAGAACACGGCGCCCGAGGCGATGGTCGCGACGATCGGCTGCAGCCGCCCGAAGATGACGATGGCCGCGTTCACCGCGCCGCACAGCGCCCCCGCGCCGAGCACTCCGGCGACGCCGGCGCCCGCCATCAGCGGCGAGCCGGCGACGAGATAGGAGGCGAGGCAGTTGCACAGGATGAAGATCGCCCCCACCGACAGGTCGATGCCGGCGGTGAGGACGACGAAGGTCTGCGCCATCGCCACCAGCGCCAGCAGCACGCCCTTGTTCGCCGCCGTCTGCACGACATTGCCGACCGCCTGCGCGGTGAAGCCGTTATGGGCGATGGCGGGATGGTTGACGATGTAGATGGCGAACATGGCAACGAAGATGGCCAGCGCCAGCAGCGTGCCCCGCTGCTCGGCGAACCAGAAGCGGAACTCCTTCATGCCCGCGCCTCCCCGCCCGCAAGATTGAGGGCGCTGGCGATCAGCGCGTGCTCGGTGAGCCCGTCGCCCGCCAGCGTGGCCTGCACGGCTCCGTCATACATGACCAGCACCCTGTCGCAGCAGCCGATGAGTTCGTCGTAATCGGTGGAATAGAGCAGGATCGCCGCGCCCGCATCGGCGAGCCGGCGCAGCAGGGCGTAGATCTCCTGCTTGGTGCCCACGTCGATGCCGCGCGTCGGATCGTTGAGCAGGATGATGCGCGGCTGGCGCATCAGCCATTTGGCGATGACGAGCTTCTGCTGGTTGCCGCCCGACAGCGCCCCCGCCGGCACCGCGATGCCGTCGGTCTTGATGGCGAGCAGGCCGATCATCTCGTCGATGGCTCGCCGCTCGGCCTGCGTGTCGATCACCCCGCCGCGCGAAAAACGCGACATCGCCGCAAAGCTCAGATTGTCGCGCACCGCCATGGGCAGCATCAGCCCCTCGGTCTTGCGGTCCTCGGGGATGAGCGCCATGCCGATCGCGTCGGCCTTGGCCTCGCGGGGCGAGTTCAGCCGCACCGGCCTACCGTCGACCAGCACCTCGCCGCTGGTGCCGCGCAGCACGCCGAACAGCGCCAGCAGCAATTCGCGCTGGCCCTGCCCGTCGAGCCCGCCGAGCCCGACGACCTCGCCCGGACGCAAGCTGAGCGACACGCCGTTGAGCCGCGGCGCCCAGCCCAGATTGCGCAGCTCTAGCACCGGCGCTGCCGTGTCGGGCGGGGGCGGCGGCTTGGCCGGAAAGGCATTGTGATACTCGCGCCCGATCATCATCTGGACGACCTCTTCGTCGCTGCGCGTGCCCGCCGCATAGGTCGCGACGTTGCGCCCGTTGCGGAACACGGTGCATTCGTCGGCCAGCTCGGCGATCTCGTGCATGCGATGCGAGATGTAGAGCAGCGCGATGCCCTCGGCGCGCAGGCGCTTCAGCACCTCGAACACCGTTCTGACATCGGCCGCCGTCAGCGCCGAGGTGGCCTCGTCGAGGATCAGCAGGCGCGGCCGCCGCGCCAGCGCCTTGGCGATCTCGACGATCTGCCGGCGGCTGAGCGGCAGGTCCTTGACCAGCGCGCTGGGATGGATGTCGGCGCCGCCGGCGCGCGCCAGCGCCGCTTCGGCGAGGCGCCGCTGGGCCCGCCTGTCGATCATGCCGAAACGCCGGGGCGGATCGGACACGACGATATTGTCGGCGACGCTGAGGTCGGGAATGAGCGACAGCTCCTGGAAGATGCACACGATGCCCGCCGCATTGGCGGTCGCCGGGTCGGCGAAGCGCACCTCGCGCCCGTCGAGCAGCATGCGTCCCTCGTCGGGGGCGACAACCCCCGACAGGATCTTGATGAGCGTCGACTTGCCCGCCCCGTTCTCGCCCAGGATGGCGTGCACGCGGCCGGCATGGACGATGAGCTCGGCGCCCTCGAGCGCGCGCACCCCGCCATAGCGCTTGCAGATGCCGTCCACGCGCAACAAGGGCTCGGCGTCGGCCATCTCGGTTCCCCTTCGTGGTAACGGGGCGGCGCTGCCGCCGCCCCGCGAATCCGCCGGCTTACTGGTCCGACTGGTCCTGGCCCATGATCTCCTGCGCCGTGAAGTTGATGCCGCAGGTGGGGAAGGCGTTGCCGACGAAGAAATTGTCGGACTGGTCGGAATAGAAGTTCTCGCCGTCCCGGAAGTCGGGATGCTCGACGATGGCCGTGGGCAGCTTGACCGACTGCGGCACGACCTTGCCCTCGAGCGCGTCGATGGCGGTCTTGATGGCGACCGCGACCTGCGCCGGGCCGGTGCCCGCCGACGAGCAGACGAGCCCTTCATCGGCATGGGCGCCGCAGAACTTGCGGAAGCCGTTCTCGGTCTCGCCGCCGAAGGGCACGAAGGGATGGCCGGCATCGATCATCGCCTGCACCACGCCGGTGTCGCCGCCCTGCGCGGTGATGCCGTCGAAATGGCCCTGCACCGCGATGGCGTCGGCCGTCGCCTTCTGCGCCGTCGCGTCGTCCCACTTGCCGACGACCTCGACGATGTCCCAGTTCTTGCCCGAGGCGGCGAGCGTCTCGTGGATGCCGTTGTGCCGGTCGGTGTCGACCGAGGTGCCGGCGACGCCGCGCACCTCGAGGATCTTGCCGCCGTCGGGCACGTTGTTGACGAGCCAGCTGCCCCACAGCACGCCGAGGCCCTTCTGGTCCACATTGACGTTAATGGCATCGGTCGAATCGAGGATGTTGTCGAAGGCGACGAGGATGACGCCGGCCTCCTTGGCGCGCTGGATCACCGGCGCGAAGGCCTGCGGGTTCTGCGCGTTGATGACGATGGCGTCATAGCCGGAATCGATGAAGTTGTTGACCGCCGAGATCTGCGCGGCGACGTCCTCGCCGGTCGACACGACCTTGAACTCCGACAGCTTGGCCGCCACCTCCGGCTGGGCCGCATAGGCCTTGGCCGTCTGGATCATCTGGATGCGCCAGGTGTTGGCGATATAGCCGTTGGCGAGCGCGACGCGGAACGGCCCGCTCTTGGCGTCGTATTGCAGGAACTGCGTATCCTCCGACCACGGCACGTAGCAGGCCGGATCGTCCGAGGGGCCGGCGACGATCTCGGGCGCCGCCAGCGCCGGGGCGGCGGCGAGGGCGAGCAGCATGCCCGCCGCGGCGCCCGCCGCAAGGTTCAGCATAAGGTTTGTGTTCACGATTGTCCTCCCATGGCTCGTGGGGGAGGGCATCCGGCCACGGCTTCGCCGGCTGCGAACCGCGCGTGATTCAGCGCGGCCCGACATCCTGCAATGCCAAGCGTTCTCTCTCCCCGGGCGAAAACTAGGCAGAAATGAAAGCGCTGTCAATTCCTGATGGAAGCGCTATCAAGAGGGCTGCGACACAATAGCGGTGACGCGTTGTCGGATCAGTGTCTATGAAGGGGCGGGCAAGGGACCCGGGGGCCGGATTGAACAGCAAGCATCGCGCAACCCTGTCGGATGTGGCGCGCCGCGCCGGCGTGAGCCCGGTGACGGTGTCGCGCGCCATCCGCCATCCCGAGATGGTCTCCGAGGCGCTGCGCAAGCGCATCGACGATGCCGTGCTGAAGCTCAACTACATTCCCAACCACCTCGCCAGTGCCCTGGCCTCGACCCGCACCCACATCGTCGGGGTGATCGTGCCGTCGCTGACCAATGGCGTGTTCGACGACTATCTCGGTGCCATCCAGGACGTGCTCAATCCCGCCGGCATCCAGGTGCTGGTGCTCAATGTGCGCTATTCCGAGCTCGAGGAGGAAAGGGCCATCGAGACGCTGATGGGCTACCATCCCGAGGCGATGATCCTCGCGGGCGTGGACCAGACCGAGCGCTCGCGCCAGCTGCTGCGCAATTCGGGCGTGCCCGTGGTGCAGACGATGGATGTGAGCGGCAAGCCGATCGATCTCAATATCGGGCTCGACCATGGCGAGGCCGGCGCCGCCGCGGTGCGCTTCCTCTACGAGCAGGGCCACCGCAAGATCGCCCATCTGACGGCCCGCGCCGATCCGCGCGCCCGCCGCCGCCACGCCGGCTACCAGCGCCAGATGGAGGCCTATGGCCTGCCGACGGGCGGCCTCATCGGGGCCTCGCCGCGCCCCTCCGACATCGCCATGGGCGGCGAACTGTTCGCCGAGATCATCGCCCAGACGCCCGACGTCAGTGCCGTGTTCACCTGCAATGACGACCTGGCGCTTGGAACGTTGTTCGAGTGCCAGCGCCGCGGCATCCGTGTGCCCGAGGACGTCGCCATCATCGGTTTCAACGATCTCGACTTCTGCGTCGCCGCGGTGCCGACGCTGACCTCGGTATCGACCGAGCGCCAGAAGATGGGCACCTGGGCCGCCGAGACGATCCTCGAGATCATCCGCGGCTCGGGCAAGCGGCCGCGCCGGGCGAAGGTCGATGTCGGCTTCTCCATCCAGGCCCGCGGCAGCACCGCCGCACGGCAGACGCCGGCGCGCCGCCGCGGCCGCGCCGGGGCCTAGCCCACGCGCGCCGTGCCTTGCCGCGGCGCCGACGATCCGACTACACTCGGCGCCACGTCATCGGGGGGAGTGACGCCATGGACGACGACGTCCCGTCGGTGACGCTGCGTGACGGCGCCGTCGTGCCGCAGCTCGGCTTCGGCCTCGCGCCGGGCGCGCCGGCCGACGCTGCCGCCACCATCGGCGTGGCCCTCGCCCTGGGCTATCGCCGCTTCGACATCGCCCCCGGCCGGGAAGCGGACATGGCCGCGGCCCTCGCCGCGAGCGGCCTGCCGCGCGCCGCCGTCACGTTGGCGCTCGGGCTCGCCGCCGATACGTCCGGGCGCGACGGCGTGCTCGCCGGCTTCGATGCGGCGATGCGCCGGCTCGCCCTGTCGCAGCTCGACTTGCTCCTTCTGCCGGCGCCCGCGGCGGCCGGCGACGATTGCGTCCCGGCCTGGACGACGCTGGTCGAGTTGCAGCAGCAGGGCCATGTCCGCTCCATCGGCGTCGCCGGCTTCGGGCGCGCGCAACTCGAGCGCCTCATCGCGGCGACCGGCGCGGCGCCCGCCGTCAACAGCATCGTGCTGCACCCGCTGGCCCAGCAGCGCGACCTGCGCGGCTATCACGCAAGGCGCGCCATCCGCATCGCCAGCGTCCGCCCGCTCGGCGGCGGTGCGGCGGGCGGCGTGCTCGCCGCCCCGGCCATCGGCGTCATCGCCCGAAAGCATGCCCGCACGCCGGCGCAGATCATCATCCGCTGGCACCTGCAGGAGGGGCTGCTGGTCGGCCCGGGCGCGACGCGGCCGGCGCAGCTGGCGGAAAACCGCGACGTCTTCGGCTTTGCGCTCGACGCCGAGGACATGTACCGCATCGAGGCGCTCGACCGCCCCGAGGATGGCGGCGGCGCGACGGCATAGCGACGACGCTCAGCCGATGCGGCCGCGCCGCACGGATTCCGCCAGCGGCGCCGGGCGCTCGACCCGCGTGCCGATCCTGACGATGCCGCCCGAGCGGCTGGCGGTCGCGAACGCCTCCATCACCTCGAGCGCGTGCAGCGCCAGCGCGCCGCTGGCCCGGTGCGGCCGCCCCGACAGGATGGCATGCGCCATGTCGGCGACGCCCAGCGAGCGATAATTCGCATCGGCATAGGGCAGCTTTATCGGAACGTCGTCCCAGGTCTCGGCACGGGGCCCGGCGATCTGCACCGGCCCGCCGAACATGTTGGGGTCGGGCACCACCATGGCGCCTTCGCTGCCATAGAGCTCGATCGGCCCATGCGTGTGCCTCGGCACGTCGAAGCTCAGCGTCACGGCGACGATGGCGCCCGACACGAACTGCAGCGTGCCGGTGACGTGCGTGTCGACCCGCACCGGCATCATCTGCCCCTGCCTCGGGGCCGAGCGCACCGGCCGGCGCTTCAGCGGCCGGGCGCTCATCGCCTGCACCGCCTTGACCGGGCCGAGCAGGTTGACGAGCGCGGTGATGTAGTACGGCCCCATGTCGAGCATCGGCCCGCCGCCGACATCGTAATAGAAGGCCGGATCGGGATGCCAGTATTCATGCCCCGGCACCCCGAAGAACGCGGTTCCCCCGATGATCGTGCCGAGCCGGCCGCTGTCGATGACGGCCCGCGCCTGCTGCTGGCCGCCGCCGAGGAAGGTGTCGGGCGCCGAGCCCACCCGCACGCCCTTGCGCTTCGCGGCCGCGACGAGCTTGCGGCCCTCGGCAAAGCTGATGCCGAGCGGCTTTTCGCCATAGACGTGCTTGCCGGCGGCAACGGCCCGGAGGCCGACCGCCACATGGGCGCGCGGAATGGTGAGGTTGACGATGATGGCGATGCCGTCGTCGGCGAGCAATTCGTCCACGGCGCGCGCCGCCACCCCGAATTCGGCCGCCTTGCGGTCGGCCACCGCCGGCCTCATGTCGGCGATGCCGCGAATGTCGAGCACGGGAAAGGCGCGCATCGCCGTGAGATACTGGCTCGAGATGTTGCCCGCCCCGATGATGCCCACGCCCAAGCGCTGCCTTGCGGCCATGATGTCCTCCAAAATGTGCTGGGGCGCCGTCCGGCCGGACGCGCCGCTCGTCCTCTCGCCCGCCATCTTTACCCGTGGCCTTTGAACTGGAAAGAGGCCGTGAGGCACGTACAGCAGATTTTGTCGCTATGGTCGGTGCCGGCCGGCGGGGCGCATCTGCGGCGCATCGCCCTTTGCCGCCGAATGCTCTAGAAGCCGGCCATGCCGCCTCTGCCGCCCACCTTCGATTATCGCCCGCCGCCCGGCCTCGACATCGTCCATGCCGATGCGCGCATCGTGCTGTGCAACAAGCCCAGCGGCCTGCTGACCGTGCCGGGCAAGGACCCGTCGCTGGCCGATTGCCTCGAGGCGCGCGTGCAGGCGCTCTATGCCGGCCACCCGCACGCCAAGGTTGTGCACCGGCTCGACAAGGACACCTCGGGGCTGCTGCTTGTTGCCCTCGACAAGCAGGCGCTGGGCGCGCTCGGCAGCCAGTTCGAGCAGCGCCGCATCGCCAAATATTACGTGGCGCGGGTCTGGGGGGAGATGATGGCGGGGGACGAGGGCCTCGTCGACCTGCCGCTCGCCACCGACTGGGAGAACAAGCCGCGCCAGCGCGTCGATCACGCGCAGGGCCGGGCGAGCCAGACGCACTGGCAGGTGCTGGCGCGCGAGGCCGGCGTGACCCGGCTGAAACTCACCCCGCTCACCGGCCGCACGCACCAGTTGCGCGTCCACATGCTGGCGCTCGGCCACCCGATCCTCGGCGACAGCTTCTACGCCGCCGGCCCGGCGCTGGCCGCCGCCGACAGGCTCCAGCTGCACGCCGAAATGCTCGGCTTTGCTCACCCCGACGATGGGCGCCCGCTGCGCTTCGTTGCCCCGGCGCCGTTCTGATCGCGCCACAATCTCTCCTCGAAATCATCAAGCGCCGGCCCCATGCGCCCTCTAGCATCATGGCCGGGGCTCCCGTTCAGGAGACGCGTGATGCAGGACAAGACCGAGCCGGGCCAGGACATCGAGGACACCCTCGCCGAAGGAATCGCCGCCGTGATCGCCGCCGGCGAGACGCTGGGCGAGGCCGACGACCTGGCCGACCTCTTTCTCGAGGAGCTCAACCGGCTCTGGGCCGAGCCCGATCCCGAGCCCGAGCCGCCGCCCCTCGACTGACGCGCCGCGCTTGCGCTCGCCCGGAGGGTCGCGTATGCGTGGCCCCCACGCACCCGTAGCTCAGCTGGATAGAGCGTTGCCCTCCGAAGGCAAAGGCCGGACGTTCGAATCGTCTCGGGTGCGCCACCCTTTCCCGATGGCGTTTCGCCCGAGGCGCGACCGAAGGCCGCCGGGGCCGGCGCATTGACAAGCGTGGGCGGCTGGCCAACATAGCCGGCATGGACCGGATTTCCTTTGTGCATCGTCCCGACTGCAAGGGCAGCCTTCTCATAGGCTGAGAACCTGGTGCGGCTACCTGCGTGAGCAAGAGCCGCGCCAGGCACGTTCGATCAACCTCCGAACAGCTCCCGAGCCCCGCCGCTTCCGGCCCCGTCGCGTCCTGCGCGTGCGGCCCGGCGTCCATTGGCTCGGCTTTCCCAGGGACGACCGCAATGAGTTTCAAATACAGCTTCACCTTCCCCATCTCCGGCGGCAACAAGTTGCAGCGCGTCAAGGCGTGGGCCGAAGAGCATGCACCGGCGATCGAGATCAGCCTGCCGCCGCAGACCCCGATCAAGACCGAGAGCATCACCATTCGCCTCAAATCGCCGGAAGATCGCAAGGCGCTCATCCACAAGCTGGCGCAAGCGCCGCTCTAGGCGCCCCCTTTGGCGGCCGCACGCCACCGGCACAGCGCCAATTCAAGCCCTCGCATGGCGGCACAGGCCCGGCCGGCTTGTGCCGCCGCGCGGCTGCCGTGGCACGCATCGGCGCCTGCCGGAGGAAGCGCCCGGCCGGAGTTTTCCCCGCGATCCCCGCTGTTCACAGGGGGTCTTTTGCACCGCTTTTCCCCGGCGGAGGCACGCCGCTTGTGCATCCGCGAAATAGGGGTTTACACTGATCGAGTAAATTTAAGACCAATACTGTTCAGTTCTATTATGTAACGATATTTGCGGAGGCATGTCATGCCACGGCCGACTTTTTGCGGCCTCGTTGCTGCGGCAGCGCTCGCACTCTCTTGTCTCGGCCTGGCCGCGTCTGATGCCGCAGCGCAGCAGGCACCCGCCGTTTCGGCCATCAACGGCAAGATCGAATTCGACGCCGGCGCGCTGGTCGTGCCGGCGCCGGCCTTTCTGTCGCGCGCCGCGGGCGCCCTGACCCTGCCGCTGGGCCAGGCCTTCGGCGTGCAGGCCGACATCGCCGCGGCGGCGACGCCGGGCTTTTCGGTGGGCGGCGCGCTGCACCTTTTTGCCCGCGACCCGGCGAGCTATCTCATCGGCGGCACGCTCGGCGTGGTGCGCACGCCCGGCGCGACGGTGCTGGCCGCCGGACCCGAGGCGGAACTCTATTTCGACCGCTGGACCCTCGAGGCCTGGGCGGGGCTTTCCTATGCCCACCCCGCAACGAGTCCGGCCCGTCTCGCACCCTTCGTCATGGCCGACATCGCCACCTACCCCACCGACAATCTGCGGCTCAGCCTCGGGCTCTCCGCGCTCGACGGTTACGGCGCGCTGCATGCCGGCGCCGAATATCTGCTCGACGGCTTGGCCCTGCCGCTGACGCTCAGCGCCGAGGCACGGCTCGGCCAGGACGGCGCGCTGCTCGCCACGCTCGGCCTCAAGGCGCTGCTCGGCGGCACCCCCAAAACCCTGATCCGGCATCATCGCGAGGACGACCCGGTCAACCGTGGAACGGCGCTGTACAAGGCCGTGGGCGGAGCGACAATTCACGCGGCCGGTCCGGATCGATCTCGAGAGCCGGCCTCCCTTGGTGATGAGCACAAAGACGGCACGGAGGGCGATGGGGGTGCCACGGACACGTCGGAAGACGACTCCGGTACCGCCGACATCTGCGGTGGAGCCGGCTTCCGCCTGGATCCTTTCACATTCGAGTGCGTACCGATCTAGCTCAACCGAGGGCGATCGCCGCCGCCTGCACAGGCCGTTGGCCTGCCGCTATCCGATCAGTCAAGTCGGCTCGATACTCGTCGAATCGCCTGAATGAATAACCTGATGAATGCTCACGCTAGAGCATGGCGACGAAGGCGGCGATCTCGGTTGCCGCGGCGTCGAGATCTTGCGCGACGCTGCGGCCGCTGATCGTCTTGCGAGGCCGCAGATCGTGATCGCCGTCGTCGAGCCAGGCGAGCCGGATCGGCGGGCCGAGGCCGTAGCCATCGACCTCGTCGCGGCTGCCGAACACGTCGCGCGTGCCCTGGCAGATGAGCGTCGGCAGCGTCAGCGCCCCGAGATGGGCGGTGCGCAACTGCTCGGGCCGGCCCGGCGGATGGAACGGGTAGCCGGCACAGACGAGCCCCGCCACCGTGCCCGCCGCGAACAGCGCCTCGGCGGCGAGGCTGGCGACGCGCCCGCCCATCGACTTGCCGCCGATGACGAGCGGCCCCGCGGCCGGCAGCGCCGCCACGGCGGCGCGATACTCCTCGACCAGCCGCTCGGCCCGGGGCGGCGGCCGGCGCGTGCCGGTGCGGCGGGCGGCCATGTAGCCGAACTCGAAGCGCGCGACGCGTACCCCGGCGCCGGCCAGCGCCGTCGCGAACGCGGCCATCCAGGCGCTGTCCATCG
>PJUF01000436.1_pt1 | contig 30461 bp, 31 predicted proteins | sample 1512191 | NCBI WGS metagenome assembly PJUF01 (sample SAMN08177673, study PRJNA422409) | Feces metagenome, whole genome shotgun sequencing project. | isolation source: Chicken feces (3) enriched on wood chips | host: Gallus gallus | place: USA: Madison | collected 2015-01-15 | reverse complement strand
GGGTTTCGCGCAGGCGGCGCTGTCGATCCACTATCTCTTCGGCCAGGGCACCGCGATCGACGAGTCCAAGGCGTTCGACCTCGCCACGCAGGCGGTGCTCAACAACGTGGTCTATGCCGACGGCATCCTGGGCTACCTCTATGCCGAGGGGATCGGGACCTATCGCGACCTCACCAGCGCGTTGCGGCATTTCGAGGCGGGGGCGCAGTATGGCGACCCGTATTCGACCGAACGCCTGCCCATGACGGAGGCCGAACTCGCCTGCCAGCGGGTGGCGGGCGATCCGCATGAGGGCAGCGGCTACGCCCCGGGCGTGAGCTGGGAGGCGCTCGACCCGGCGGCGGCGATTCCGGCCTGCGCGGCGGCGCTGGAGATGAACCCGTCCTCGTCGGGCGATAGGGTGTGGCTGGGGCGCGCCTATGCGAAGGCGGCGCGGCTGGACGAGGCCGTGCCGCTGCTCGCGCAGGGGGTGGATGCGGGCAACCCGCTGGCGCAATTGCTCTATGGCGACATGCTGCTGAGCGGGGCCGGGGTGCCCGAGGATCCCGTGCAGGCCATCGCGCTCTACGAGGCGGCGGCGGAACAGAATTTCGCGCCGGCCCAGTACGGGGTAGGGCGCGCCTATGCCGAGGGCTGGGGCGTCGCCGTCGATCCGGCCGCGGCGCTCGCGTGGTTCCGCAAGGCGCTCGACAACGGCATGCGCGAGGCCGAGGCCGACATCGCCCGGCTCGAGGCCGGCCCGGTCGTGCCGATCGACATGACGGGCTTCGGGCGCGAGGGGCCGGGCTACTGAGGCGGGCTCAGTCGGCCTTGTCGGCGGATTCCGAATTGAGCTCGATGTATTTTTCCTGGCCGATGGAATTGAGCAGCTGCAACTGCGTCTCGAGGAAGTCGATGTGGCCTTCCTCGTCGCCGAGCAGTTCCTCGAACAGGTTCTTGGTCACGTAGTCGCCGATCTCCTCGCAAAGCTCGCGCGAGGATTTGTAGGCCTTGCGGGCATCGTATTCGCCGGCGAGATCGGCCTCGAGAACTTCCTTGATCGTCTGGCCGATGCGCAGCGGCGCGACGCGCTGCAGATTGGGGTGGCCTTCGAGAAAGATGATGCGCTCGATCAGCTTGTCGGCGTGATGCATTTCCTCGATCGACTCGGCCCGCTCCTTGGCGGCGAGCTTGCCGACGCCCCAGTCGTTCAGGAGCCGGTAGTGCACCCAATACTGGTTGACCGCCCCGAGTTCGAGAAACAGCGCCTCATTGAGCCGCTCGATAACCTGCGCTTCGCCTTTCATGGGGCACTCCACTCTTTCGCCGCGGCGGAGCCACGACCGGGGGTGCCTTCACCTCCGCGGCGGTCTCCGCGATCTCGAGGTGATATTCATGGGTGACGCGGGTGATCAAGTCCACAACATTCGGCACGCATCCGGAACATTTGCAGCGCTTGTCGAGCTCGCGATAGACCTTCGCGGGGACGATGATCTGCCAGGGGTCCTCCCGGAGGAAGTCCCTGATGATCCGCACGATTTCGCGGTCGGTGATGACGTTGCAGTGGCAGACGAGCATGGGTCGAGTACGCCGGTTCGCGCGCGTTAAAGCGCAGCCGAAAGCTGATTGTCAATGTCAGATATTGTCGCCGGTGGCATCGATCCCGCCTGCGTGGCATAAGCGCCGGCGCCGCGGGGGACACGGGTTTTGGAGACGCAATCGAGCATGCTGTCGGGGCGGGCGCTGCGCGTCGTGCAGGCGGCCTGCGCATTGCTCGTCGCGCTCAAGGTCGCCCACCTGGCGCTGGCCGGCGTGTTCATGGACGAAGCCTATTACTGGATGTGGGGCCAGCATCCGGCGCTTTCCTATTACGACCATCCGCCGCTCAATGCGTGGCTGCTGGGGCTGAGCGGCGCCGTGTTCGGCTGGACCGGCTTCGCCCTGCGACTCCCGGTCGCGCTGACGCTGCTCGCCGACATCCTGGCGCTGTGGCTGCTGTCGCGGCGCATCGCGGGCGCCCACTGGCAGGGGCATTTCTGGCTGACGCTGCTGCTTTTCCTGGCCACGCCGCTGTTCTGGATGATCACCAATTTCGGCCTGCCCGACCACGTGCTGCTGAGCGCGCTGCTGTTCGCCCTCTATTTCTTCCACGGCTTCTTTGCGGCGCGCGCCCGCGGCGAGGCAGGGGCGACGCGCGACCTCGTCGCCGGCGCGCTGGCGCTCGGGCTGGCGGGGCTGGCCAAGTACAATGCCGCGTTCCTCGGCATCGGCGTGGGGCTGTTCATCGTGCTGTGGGACCGCGCGCTGCTGCGGCAGGGACGGCTCTATGCCGCCGCGCTGATCGCGCTGGCGCTGCAGTTTCCGGTCATCGTGTGGAACCTCACGGAAGGATTCGCCTCGTGGGAATTCATCCTGTCGGGGCGGCACCGGGGCCTGTCGGCATCGCTCGACGGGGTCATCGGCTTCGGCTTCGCGGTCGTCGTGTTCATCTCGCCCTTCCTGTTCTGGCCGATCGGCAAGTTCGCGCTGTCGCGACAGGTCGCGGCGGGGATGGGGTTCGCCAGAACGACGTTTTTCGTCTCCAGCGCCGCCATCGTGGCGCTGGCCTTCGTGACGACAACCCTGTTCCACTGGAACCTCGCGGCCTATGTGGCGATGCTGCCCTTCCTCGTGCTCTATATGCGGCCGCGCTGGCTCATCGTCGCGCAGGGGCTGTGGGGCGCAGGACTCGCCGCGGCGCTGTTCGTCAACTACGCCATCGTGCCCATCACCGATGTCGACGGCTGGCGCGACGAGGCGACGGCGTGGTCCTATGGCTGGAGCGAGGTCGCAGACGCGGCGCGCGCGGCACAGGCGGCGCACGGGGCGGGCTTCGTTGCCGCGACGGACTATACGACGGCCTCGCTGCTCGGCTTCGCCATGCGCGACAGGGAGGTGACGAGCCTTTCGGGGCGGCGCGACCAGTATGATTTCTGGTTCGATGCGGCCGCCCATGCCGGCGAGGACGCGATCCTCTACGCGGACCGGTGGCGCGGCCTGCCGGCCCGGATACGCGGCCAGTTCGCCAGCGTCACCGAGATCGCTGCGTTCCCGGTCGAGCCGATGGGCCGGCGGGTGAACGTGCAGCGGCTCTACCTCGCCCGGGGGTTCCGTCCCGATGGCTGAGGCGCGCCGGCTGGACTGGCGGACCTTCCGCGTCGCCGCGATCGGCTTTCTGGCGTTCAAGCTGGTGCTGCTCGTTCTGGCGCGGCCCTTCATGGACGAGACCTATTACTGGCTGTGGGGCCAGCATCCGGCGCTCTCCTATTTCGATCATCCGCCGCTGATCGGCTGGACGCAGGGGCTGGCCGGGGTCTTCGGCTGGAATATCGCGGGGCTGCGCGCCATGGTGCTCGCGACCCTCATCGGCGACCTGCTCGTGCTGCGGGGTTTCGCGGCGCATCTGGGCGGGCCGGCCTGGCGCGGGATCTTCTGGCCGTCCGCCGCGCTGCTCGGGGCGACGCCGATCTTTTTCGCGCTGACCAATCTGGCGCTGCCCGACCACCTGCTGATCTTTTTCACGCTGGTCACCGTCTATGGCGCCACGCGCTTTCGGGCGAGCCACGCTGCCGGGGCGCCGCGCTGGCGCTTCTTGTACCTCGCGGCGCTCGGCATCGGGCTGGCGACGCTGAGTAAGTACACGGGCGCCCTGCTCGCCGCCGGGATGCTCGTCGCCGTCATCGCGACGCCGGATCTGAGGCGGCTCTGGCGCGGCCCGCATCTCTATCTCGCGATGCTGCTGGTGGCGGCGCTGCAGGCGCCGGTGCTGGCCTGGAATCTCCAGAACGGCATGGCCTCGTTCGATTTCATCCTTGGCGGCCGCCGGCCGCTCGGCGCCTTCAGCCTGTCGGGGCTCACCGGCTATCTTCTGGGCATTCTGCTCGTCCTGTCGCCCGCCCTCATCTGGCCGCTGGGGCGGTTTCTGCTGGCGCGGGGGGACGGGCACGGGTTCGTGCGCAGCGTCTTCTGGCTCTCGACGCTGAGCTTTCTGGTGGCCTCGCTGTTCACCAACATCCTCGTTCACTGGAACGTCGTCGCCTATGCGGCGGTGCTGCCGTTCCTCGCCCCCTATCTGCGCGGCCGGCTGGTCGCCTTCGGCCATTTCGCCTTTGGCGGGCTCGTCGCGGCGATCCTGGCGGTGAATTTCTGCATCTTCCCGGTGCAGGGGCTGGTCAGCTTCGTCGACCAGACATCGGGCTGGTCCTATGGCTGGGACGAGGTGGGCGCCCGGGCCGCGCGCCTTGCCGCCGCCGAGGGGGCCGGCTTCATCGCCGCGACCGACTACGCGCTGGCGGCGCCGCTCGCCTTCGCGCTGCGCGATCCGGCGGTCACCAGCCTGTCGCCGCGCCATGACGCGTTCGACGACTGGTTCGACGCCGCCGCCCATGCGGGCGAGACCGCCATTCTGGTGGCCGATCGCTGGCGGCGGCTGCCCGCCAGCGTGCGCGCGCAATTCGCGGAGGTGGTCGAGGCGGAAAGATTCCAGCTCCGGCGCTTCGACCGGCTCGTCGACAGCTACACGCTCTATGTCGCGCGCGGCTATTCGCCGGCGGGGCCGTAGAGCCCGCTTCCGCCGCGCACAGAGCTGAACTACACTGCGGCGATGGGAGCCGGTTGCCGCAGCCTTGTCCTCGCCCTTGCCCTACTCGTCGCGGGGGGCGCGCCCACGCTTGCGAGCGAGCTGTTCGACGCCTGCGCCGCCAGCGCGGCCAGCCATTTCGAGCCGGGCTACGAGGGGGTGGGACCGGTCGGCACCGACTTTTTCTACGCCTATGACGCCATTCCGGCCTGCGAGGCCGCCCATGCCGAGAATCCCGACAGCATCGAGGTGATGGCCTGGCTGGGCAATGCCTATGTCCTCGACAACGAGGCGGTGAAGGCCGCGCCGCTGCTGGAGCGCGCCGCGGCGGCAGGCAATCTCGTCGCGCTGCGGGCGCTGGGCGATCTCTACATCCTCGGCAAGGGCGTGCCGCGCGACCAGGCGCATGGCCTCGCCCTGCTCAACCAGGCGGGCGAGGCGGGCTTTGCGCCGGCCGGGCTCAGCCTCGGCTATTGCTACGAGTTCGGCGACGGCGTCGCGGTGGACATGCCGGAGGCGCTGCGCTGGTACACGCTGGCGGCCGAGGCCGGCATGACGCGGGCGCAGCTCATCGTCGCGCAGCTCTACCGGGAGGGGGCGGCCGGCATCGTGCCGGACGAGGCCGCGGCGCTGCACTGGCTGCAGCGCGCCGCAGCGCTGGACGACAGCGAGGCGCTCTATCTGGTGGGTGTCGCCTATCTCGAGGGGCGCGGCACGCCCGTCAGCCTCGCCGACGCCCGCGACGCCTTCGCGGCAGCATCGGCCGGCTACTTCGCACGCGGCACCAATGCCCTCGGCTACATGACGGAACTGGGGCTGGGCCTCGAGGCCGACCCCGACGCGGCACGGAGCCTCTATCTCGACGGGGCGCAATCGGACCTGCCCGTGGCCAAGCACAATCTCGCCCGCCTCGAAGAGCAGCGCAGCGACGTGGCGTCGGCAGAAAGAGACGCCCGCCGCTACTACGAGGACGCCGCGCAGGCGGGCGAACTGCGTGCCGCTGTCAATCTCGGGCTGATGCTGCTCGAGGGCAGGGGCGGCGCGCAGGACATCGCCGGGGCGCTGCGCTGGACGCAACGCGCCGCCGATGGCGGCAATCCCGCCGGCCTCAACAATCTCGGCCGCTTCCACGAGCTCGGTCTCGGCACGACGCCCGACCTGGCGACGGCGCGGCGCCTCTACGGCGAAGCGGCCGAACGCGGCTACGCCCCCGCCATCGACAATCTCGCCCGCCTCGGCGGCTAGGGCGTCTCCAGGGACAGCGCGAAGCGGTCTTGCGGTTCGCTAGTCCGCGTCGACCTTGTCGCGGCGGCTGGCGATCACCGCCACCGAGGCGGCGATGCGGTGCGCCGACGAGAAGAATTCGCGATGCACGATGAACGCCGTCGTCACCAGCGTCACGAGGATGGCCAGCCAGTCGGAGACGAACCAGGCGACGGCCGGCACGGCGAAGTAATAGGCGCGGATGCCGCTGTTGAAGTTCTTGGCGGCCAGCGTGTTGAGCATGGCGATGGCGTCGATCTCCTCGGCGTCGGCGGGCCTGTCATGCGAGATGGCGCCCAGCATGATGCAGAAATGGTTGAACTGGCGCAGCGACAGCGAGAAGGCGAAAAAGCTCGTCACGAAGAGCACCAGCACCATCAGCAGGTGGAACTGCATCGCCGATTCGGAGTAGTGCGCGCCGAGCCCGATGCTCGCCAGCGTGGCCGTGAGCGCGCCCACCGAGCCGAAGGCGGCAAATATGGCGAGCACGATCAACACCGAGGTCGAGGCGAGCAGGCTCACCGCCTGCATCAGGTTGCCCGACAGGATGGCGTCCATCGGCGATTCCCGCCGGGTTATGTTGGCCACCCAGCGCCGGCGCTGCATGCTCATGATCGAGGAGAGCGACGGGCGGCGCCGTTCGATGACGCCGACGCCGGAATTGTACGCAAACCAGCACAGGATCGGGAAAAGCGAGGCGAAAAGCGTCATCGGGGGCTCCCGCGAGAATCTGGCGCGTTCCACCTTGTGGTTCGCAGATCGAGCCTCTATATACCCCCTGCGTCGCATCGCCAGCCGGCACGACGATACGACAGTGGCGCGGGATGGAGCAGCCCGGTAGCTCGTCAGGCTCATAACCTGAAGGTCGTAGGTTCAAATCCTACTCCCGCAACCAGTCGTCCCCCAAAAGGGAAAAGCCCGCAGAAATCGAGAGAGTCTCTCCCGATTCCTGCGGGCTTTGTCTTGCGGGCGACAATGTTCCGCCTGCGCTGCGGGCGACGGGCCAGCACAGTATTTCCCTGCGGCCAGGCGCCTTGACTTTCCTCACTATTGTCCTTGTGATGACGATCCGCGCGCGGCGGAAGTTTTCCGCGTGTCCGTGGCTGATGAACGAAGGCGCCCCGGGCGCCTTTTCTTTGAGGCGAGGGGGTTCGGTCTGTGGGGGCAGATCGTGGGAGAGGGCAATTCACGTCCGGCGGCGGACCTGGCGGAGGTGGGCCGGGGGATGCAGCCCACGCATGTGCGCCGGGTCAACCGGCGTGCCGTGCTCAGCGTCATCTGCCTGCAGCCGGGCGTCTCCAATGCCGAACTGGCCCGGCTCACCCGCCTCGCGCCGCAGACCGTTTCGGCCGTGCTGGCCGATCTGCAGCGGGCGCATCTCATCACCCGCGGCGAGGTGCTGCGCGGCCGGCGCGGGCAGCCGGCGACCCCCGTCTACATGAATCCGACCGGCGCCTTCGCGGTGGGCGCCGAGATCGGCTGGCGCCATATCGAGGTGTGCCTCGTGGGTCTCGGGGCCGTGACGCTGGCGCGTTACCGGCGCGCCTATGCCTATCCCGATGCGCGCACCGTCTTCGTCGAGCTGGGCCAAGCGGTGGCGCAGGTCACGGCCGGCCTGTCCGGCGCCGAGCGGGCGCGGCTGACGGGGCTGGGCCTTGCCGCGCCGTCCGGCATCGGCGATCCGGCGATGCTGCTGGCGCCGCCCGAGGGGCAGACGGCCGCCTGGGCGGGGCTCGACATGGCGGCGGTGGCGGCGCAGGCCAGCGGGCTTCGCGTCGCGCTCTACAATGACGGCAACGCCGCCTGCTGGGCCGAGCGGGCCGCCCACCCCCGGCCGCGGCCGCAGAATTTCGCCTTCCTGCTGGTGGACACCTTCCTTGCCGCCGGCATCGTCGCCGAGGACCGGCTGTGGCAGGGGGCGACCGGCGCCTCCGCCAATCTCGGCTCGATGGTCGTCATCGACCGGCAGGGCGCTTCGCGCTTCGTGCACGACATCGCCTCGGTGCATGCGCTGCGCCGGCGCCTCGCCGCGGCGGGCCACGACGCCGATGCGCCGGAGCGGGCGGGCGCCGCGCCGCTCGTTGCCGAGTGGGTAGAGGACGCCGCCTTCGCGCTGGCGCAGACGGTGCTCAACGTGGCGACGGTACTCGAATGCCGCATCGCCATCGTCGACAGCGTGCTACCGCGGGCCATCACCGATGCGCTCGTGCTGGCGACGGGCCGCCATGTCGCGGCCTTCCCCGCGCCGGGCCGGCGCAGCCCGCGGGTCGTCGCCGGCCATCTGGCCCGCTCGGGCGCGGCCGAGGGGGCGGCGCTGCTGCGCCTGCACCGGCGCTATTTTTCGCGCGAGTACGCGCATATCGAGGGCTAGCGGCGCTGGCGGGTTCAAAACCGGCTGCTAGGATGGCCGGCGCCAGCAGGGAGGACCGGATGGGCACCGCCGACGTTTACGAAATCATCGACCCGCGCTTTGCGGCGCTGTTCAATTCCAATGCGCAACTCGACCGGGTGGCGACGGGCTGCCGCTGGTCCGAGGGACCGGCCTGGTTCGGGGGCGGGCGCTACCTCGTCTGGTCCGACATCCCCAACGACCGCATGATGCGCTACGACGAGACGGATGGCTCGCTTTCGGTGTTTCGCGCGCCGGCGGGCAATTCCAACGGCAACAGCGTCGACCGGCAGGGCCGGCTCGTCACCTGCGAGCATGGCGGACGGCGGGTGAGCCGCACCGAGCACGACGGCACGATCGTCACCCTCGCCGACAGCTTCGAAGGCAAGAGGCTCAATTCGCCCAATGACGTGGTGGTGAAATCGGACGGCTCGATCTGGTTCACCGACCCGAGCTACGGCATCGATTCCGACTATGAGGGCAACAGGGCCGAAAGCGAGATCGGGGCGTGCAACGTCTATCGCATCGATGGCGAGACGGGGGCCGTCACCGCCGTCGTCACCGACATGGTGCGGCCCAACGGGCTCGCATTCTCGCGCGACGAGACGCTGCTCTATGTCTCCGACACCGGCGCGACCCATGTGCCGGGCCATCCGCGCGAAATACGGGTGCATGACGTCGACGGGGCGACGGTGGCCAATGGCCGGCAGTTCTGCACGTCGACGGCCGGACTGTTCGACGGCTTCCGGCTCGACAGCGACGGGCGCATCTGGACCAGCGCGGCCGATGGTGTGCATTGCTACGATCCCGACGGCACTCTGATCGGCAAGATTCGCGTGCCCGAGGTCGTCGCCAACCTTGCCTGGGGCGGCGCCAAGTCCAACGTGCTCTATATCTGCGCCACGACCTCGCTCTATGCGGTGCGCCTCATGGTCAACGGCCACCGGACGGTCTGAACGCCGCCTGCCGCGCCCCTTTCTTGCGCCTTTCCGCCGCGGGTCTTCCGGCCGGCCCGTGCAGAAAGCGGTTTTCACACTTGCGCCCGATGCTCTATTGAGGGCGCGCCAACGACGGAGGCGATTGCCGATGCCCAGGACCGACATTGCGCGGCGCGTCTACAACCATACCTGGAAGCTCGATCCGATCGTGCGGTCGCTGCTCGACACGGACTTCTACAAGCTGCTGATGCTGCAGATGATCTGGGGGCTCTACCCCAAGGTCGACGCCACCTTCACGCTGATCAACCGCAAGCACGCGGTGCGGCTGGCCGACGAGATCGACGAGGGCGAATTGCGCGCCCAACTCGACCATGCGCGCACGCTGCGCTTTTCCAAGAAGGAGATGATCTGGCTGGCGGGCAACAGCTTCTACGGCTCCAAGCAGATCTTCTCGCCGGAATTCCTGCGCTGGCTCGAGGATTTCTCGCTGCCCGACTACCAGCTCGAAAAGCGCGACGGGCAGTTCGAACTCACCTTTCCGGGCCGCTGGATCGAAACGACGATGTGGGAGATTCCGGCGCTCGCCATCATCAACGAATTGCGCTCGCGCGCCGCGCTCAAGGACTATCTGCCGTTCACGCTCGACGTCACCTATGCGCGCGCCAAGGCGAAGATGTGGGAAAAGGTCGAGCGGCTGAAGGCGCTGCCCGACCTGCGCATCTCCGATTTCGGCACGCGGCGGCGGCATTCCTTCCTCTGGCAGCGCTGGTGCGTCGAGGCGCTGAAGGAGGGGCTGGGCGAGAATTTCACCGGCACGTCCAACGTGCTGCTGGCCATGGACAGCGACCTCGAGGCGCTCGGCACCAATGCGCATGAATTGCCCATGGTGCTCGCCGCCATCGCTCCCAACGAGGCCGCGCTCACGGCGGCGCCCTATCAGGTGCTGCAGGACTGGGAGAGCTATTACGGCGGCAATCTGCTGATCGTTTTGCCCGATGCCTTCGGCACCGAGGCCTTCCTGCGCGATGCGCCGGACTGGGTGGCCGACTGGACCGGTTTCCGGCCCGATTCGGCGCCCGAGATCGAGGGCGGCGAGCGCATCATCGCGTGGTGGACGGAGAAGGGGCGCGATCCGCGCGACAAGCTCCTCATCTTTTCGGACGGGCTCGATGTCGATGCCATCGAAGGCGCTTACCGGCATTTCGACGGGCGCGTGCGCATGGCCTTCGGCTGGGGGACGAACCTGACGAACGACTTCGCCGGCTGCTCGCCCTTCCCCAATCCGCAGCTCGACCCCATCTCGCTCGTGTGCAAGGTCAGCGCGGCCGACGGCCGCCCGGCGGTGAAGCTCTCCGACAATCCGGAAAAGGCGACGGGCGATCCGGCCGAGATCGCGCGCTATCTGCGCATCTTCGGCGACAGCGGCCGGGTGGCCCACGAGGTGGTGGTGTGACGCGCTATTCCGCCTGCGTCGAAATGCTGTTCCAGGAGCAGGCCGATTTCCTCGACCGCATCCGGGCGGCGAAGGCCGCGGGGCTCGACGCCGTGGAGTTCTGGCGCTGGTCGAGCAAGGACATCGACGCCGTGCGGGCCGCGCTCGACGAGACCGGCCTGCCGCTCGCCGGCATGCTGTGCGAACCCGTCGTGCAGATCACCGACCCGGACACGCATCCGCAGTTTCTCGAGGGGGTCGCCGCCTCGCGCGATGCGGCGCGCAAACTCGGCGCATCGGTGCTGATCGCGCAGGCGGGCGACGAGCGCGCCGGCGTGCCGCGCGAGGCGCAGCATGCCGCGCTGGTCAAGGTGCTCAAGGAGGCAGCCGGCCTGCTCGAGGGCTCGGGGGTGGTGCTGGCGCTGGAGCCGCTCAACGACAGGGTCGACCACCCCGGCTACTACCTCACCTCCACCATCGAGGGGCTCGATATCGTCGACGAGGTGGACCGGCCGGAGATCCGGCTGCTCTACGACATCTACCACTCGGCCGTGATGGGCGAGCATATCGAGGACGTGCTGGAGGGGCGGGTGGACCGCATCGCGCATGTCCATCTCGCCGATACCAAGGGCCGGCACGAGCCGGGCAGCGGCGGGCTCGACTGGCGGGCGCGGCTCGATTGGCTGGCGCAGCACGGCTATGAGGGGCTCGTCGGGCTCGAATACACGCCGACCGGCTCCAGCCTCGACAGCCTGCGCTTTCGCGGGTGATTGTTCGCGAAAGGGCGACGATCCTATGTCGTCCTTCGGGGTTCAAGATCAATCTCCGTCGCGCCATATCTCGGGCGAGGGGCCGGATGGCCCGAAGGAGATGACAATGCTCACCACGATCAAGGGGCTGCACCACGTCACCGCGATGGCGAGGAGCGCGCCCGAAACCGATGCGTTCTGGACCGGAACGCTGGGCCTGCGCCGCGTCAAGCAGACGGTCAATTTCGACGAGCCCAGCGTCTATCACCTCTATTACGGCGACGAGTTCGGCACGCCGGGCTCGGTCATGACCTATTTCCCGTTCCCGCACATCATCCGCGGGCGCCAGGGCACCGGCGAGGTCGGCACGACGGCATTTTCGGTGCCGGAGGGCGCGCTCGGCTTCTGGGAGCCCCGTCTCGCCGCAGCCGGGGTCGCCGACATGCATCGCAGCGAGAGCTTCGGGCAGCAGCGCCTCGCCTTCAGCGGGCCCGATGGCGACGGGCTGGCGCTCGTCGAGGACAAGGCCGATACGCGCGCGCCCTGGACGCAGGGCGGCATTGGCGCCGACACCGCCATTCGCGGTTTCCATTCTGTCCAGCTGCGCCTGCAGGATGCCGGGGCGACGGAGGAATTGCTGCGCTACATGGGCTACGAGGCGGCGGGCCGCCATGACGGCATCCGCCGGCTGGTGCGGCCGGACGGCAACGGGGCCGACGCGATCGACATCGAGACGCTGCCCGAGGTGGGGCGCGGTACGCTCGGGGCCGGCTCGGTACACCACGTCGCCTTCGCGGTCGGGGACCGCGCGAGCCAGCTCGAGGTGCGCAAGGCGCTCATGGATACGGGCTACCAGCTGACGCCGGTGATCGACCGCGACTATTTCTATTCGGTCTACTTCCGCACGCCCGGCGGCGTGCTGTTCGAGATCGCCACCGACGAGCCGGGGTTCACTCGCGACGAGGCGGCCGCGCATCTGGGCGAGGCGCTCAAGCTGCCGGCCCAGCACGAGCATCTGCGCAGCCAGCTCGAAACGACGCTGGAGCCGCTGAAATGACGGTCCAGTCCGAAGACGGCTATACGTTCGCCGAGGTGGCGGCGCCCGCGGGGGCGCCGCTGCTCGTCCTGCTGCACGGCACCGGCGGCAACGAGACCGATCTGCTCGATCTCGGGCGCGAGCTGATGCCGCAGGCGCATCTGGTGGCGCCGCGCGGCGACGTCAGCGAGCAGGGCGCGCTGCGCTTCTTCCGCCGCACCGCCGAGGGCGTCTACGACATGGTCGACCTGGCCCGCGCGACGGCGAAGATGGCCGATTTCATCCGCGCGCGGAGCGCAGCGCTGGCGGCGCCTGCCGTCGCGGCGCTCGGCTATTCGAACGGTGCCAACATTCTCGCCGCCGTGCTGTTCACGGCGCCTGAACTTGTGAGTCGGGCGGTGCTGATGCATCCGCTCATCCCGTTCACGCCGGCGGCGCAGGCGGGGCTGGCCGGGCGGGAGGTGCTCATCACCGCCGGCCGGCACGATCCGATCGCGCCGGCGCCGCTCACCGTAGCGCTGGCGGACTGGCTCGCGGGGCAGGGCGCGGCGGTCGAGACCGCCTGGCACGAGGGCGGGCACGAACTCAGGCCCTCGGAAGTCGCGGCGGCGCGGGCCTTCCTCGCCGGTTAGCTGTTCATTGACGATCCGTGCACCATAGTCGAGGCGAGTCGACGAGGAGAGGTCCGGCAGCAGCTGGATCGGGGCGGTCATGGCCAAGAGCATATCGCGGCAGCCGCCCTTCGCCAGCCTCAGGATCAGCATCCTGCTCGTCACGCTGGCCGGCTTCCTCGTCGTCGCGCTGCCCGCCTGGTGGGGCTTCTCGCTGCTCGTCAACTCCACCGTCGTGCAACTCGGCACGCTGTTCGCCGAAAAGCAGATCCTGTTCGACCGCTATCGCGGTCTCGGTGCGCTGATGCAGGAAGTCACGCTGGCCGAGACGCTGGCGCGCTCGCCCGTCATGCGCGCATGGGCGCTCGACGAGACGGATGCCGGCAAGAAGGCACGCGCCCTGGCCGAGCTCGAGCTCTACCGGGAGTCGTTCTCCAACCGCTCCTACTTCTTCGTCGTCAACGGGTCGGGCAACTACTATTACAACGACGCCACGAACTCCTATGCCGGGCGCCAGCTCAGCTATACGCTGAATCCCGACAACCCGCGCGACGGCTGGTACTACACGACGGCGGCGCTCGGCTCGGGCTGCCACCTCAATGTCGATCACGACGACGCGCTGGGTGTCACCAATGTATGGATCAACTGCGTGATCCGCGAGGGCGGCACGGTGCTGGGCGTGCTCGGGACCGGCATCGACCTCACCTCGTTCATCAAGCAGGTCGTCGACTTCCCGCAGGCCGGCGTGCAGGCGATGTTCGTCGACCATCTGGGCGCGCTGCAGGCCCACCGCGATCCGCGCTTCATCGACTTCCACTCGCTGACCAAGGCCATCGAGAACAAGCGGACGATCTACAGCCTGCTCGATCTCGATGCCGACAGGGCGGCGCTGCGCGACATGATCGATGCGGTGACGACGGGCAATGTCGAGGTGCGGTCGCGCTTCATGCAGGTGGACGGCCACCAGGTGCTTGTCGGGGTCGGCTATCTCGACCGGCTCGGCTGGTACAACGTCACCTTCATGGATGTGGACAAGATCATCGACCGCAGCATGTTCCTGCCAATCGGACTGCTGATCGCGGCGCTGATGGTGGGGGTGGCGCTGGTCATCGCGTTCCTGTTCAAGCTCGCCGTGCTCGACCGGCTGAAGCGGGTCGAGGCAGGCGTCGCCGCCGTGCCGACGGGCGCGCCGGTGCGGCCCGATGCCGGCAATGACGAGATCGGCCGGCTGTCGCGCACGCTGTCGCTGATGGCGGACACGGTGCAGGACAATATGCGCACGCTCGAACATCTCGTCGACGAGCGGACGGCCGAACTCCGGGCGCTCGCCTATCGCGACCAGCTCACCGGCATCGCCAACCGGCGAGGGTTCTCGGACGGCTTTGCCGCAACGCAGGCGGCCGCCTTGCCCGCGGCGCGGCTGGCGCTGCTGCTGATCGACATCGACAGGTTCAAGGAGATCAATGACGGGCTCGGCCACCAGGCGGGGGACGAGGTGGTGGTCGAGATCGCCCGGCGCATCTCGGCCGTGCTGCGGCCCGACGACATCTGCGGGCGGTGGGGCGGCGACGAATTCATCGTGCTGTTCTCCGATCTCGGCGCGCGCCCGCTGAAGCGCATCGCCGATGCGATGAAGCGCGGCCTCTCCCATCCCGTGACGCTGAGGAGCGGGCAGGTCGTGCCGGTTACCGTCAGCATCGGCGCCTGCCTGGCCGAGCCGGGCGAGACGGTCGAGCAGGTGGTCGACATGGCGGACGCGGCGCTCTATGGCGCCAAGGAGGAAGGCCGCGACCGCGTGGTCGTCCACGATCCGACGCTGCCCCGCGTCGTGGCGGCGGGGTGAGCGCGTCGCGGGCCATTTTCCGCCACGGATGCAGGCGATAAACCTGGCACGACAGGAGGTTCCGATGATCCGATTTGCGATTGCCGCACTGGCCATGCTGCTGAGCGTGCCCGCCGCGCAGGCGGCGAGCTTCGATTGCGCCCGGGCGGACACGCCCTTCGAGACGGCGATCTGCACGAGCCCCGACCTGTCCACGGCGGACGAGGTGCTGGCGCAAGCCTATGCCACTGCGCTGGGCGGGCTCTCCAAGCCTGCGGCGAGCGAGGTGACGGCGGGGCAGAAGGCCTGGCTCGACTACGCGCAGCGCGCCTGCTCGGACGACGCACAGCCGATCGCGCCCAGCTACACGGAGGATCAGGCGCAGTGCCTCGTCGGCATATTCCGGGCGCGTGTCGCGGCCCTCGAGGCGAGCCGCATGCTGGGCGGCTATCGCTTCTACCCGATCGACAGGTTCCTCGTCGAGGCCGATACGGACGCCGAGCCCGACGCTTTCGCCAAGGTGGCGAGCAAGACCTTCCAGACGGTGAAGATCGACGGCGCGGACGCCACCGCCACGGCCTTCAACGCCGCCATCGATGCGCTGACGGCCGAGCGCAGCGACTTTTTCGCGGCCGGCTCGACCGAAATCGCCCCGGGCGATGCCAGCACCGATACCGACATATCAACGGTGGTGCGCGAGGTGACGAGCGCGCGCATCAGCCTCGAGACCAACGACTACTGGTACGGGCACGGGGCGGCGCACGGGAACTACACGATCTGGAGCCACCATTTCCTGACCGACGCCCAGCGCCTGCTGGTGGCCTCGGACATCTTCGCCGGCGAGGGCTGGGAGCCGAGGCTGGCCGAACTGGCGCTCGCCGCCCTCGAGGCGCGGCTCGGCGAGGGGCTGTTCGAGCCGGAGATGGCCGATCTCGAAAGCTGGGTCGCCGATCCGCAGCGCTGGGATTTCACCGAGGACGGGCTGCGCCTGCGCTTCCAGATCTACGAGGTGACGGCCTATGCGGCGGGCGCGCCGCAGGTCACCATCGCCTGGGACGATCTCGACGAGCTGCTGGCGGACGACGCCCGGCGCCTCGCCGCCAGCTACTGAGCGAGCAGGTCCGCCCATTCGGCGTGGCGCTTGAACTGCGCGGCCACGTAGCTGCAATCGGGCCTGATGGTGAGCCCCTCGGCGCGGGCGTCGGCAATGGCGCGCTCGAGCAGGCGGATGGCGAGCTTCTGCCCGCGGAACGCCGGCGGCGCGTAGGTGTGGTCGATGGAAATGCGCCCGTCGCCGATACGGTGATAGGTCATCTCCGCCTCCTCGCCGCCGGGCAGGCGGATCACGTAGCGGCCGCGTTCGGGCGCATGCTCGCGCTCCACGGGGAGTTCGTCGGTCATCGGTCCTCTCTCAGACATGGGTGATATCCTGCGCCAGCTCCGGGAACAGCCGGCGCTCGCCAAGATAGGGGTGGATCGCCAGCGCCTGGCGCATCTGGGCCAGGGCTTCGTCGTGGCGGCCCTGCTTGAGGTAGATCAGCACGCGCCCGGAAAGCGCGCCGTAATGGCGCTGCTCGATGGCGAGCACCCGGTCGATGTCGGCCAGCGACAGCTCGAGCTGGTTCAGCATGTAGTGGAGCGTGGCGCGCTGGTTCCAGCCCTCGGCATAGTCGGGATATTCGGCGACGACGCGGTCGAGCTCGCCGAGGCTGGCGGCGAGGTTGCCTTCGCCGAGGAAGTTGGCGGCCACCGACATGCGCGTCGCCAGCTTCGGATCGGACGGCGAGAACCAGAGCGCCCAGATCTGCCGGCTTATCGCGTCGGCCTCCGTCTCGTTGCCGGCGACGCGCAACTCGGCGAACAGCTCGTCGATCGCGGCGTCGTCGGTGTAGGGATCGGCAAGGGCCGGATGCGGCAGTGCCAGCAGCGGCAGCACCGCAAGGGCACGGATCACGTCGAGCGGCTTCACCATGCGGCCAGTGTCGCGCCGGCGCGGGGGCAAGTCCAGTCGCGTCGCGCGCTCAGTGCCCGGATTCGCGCTCGGGCTTCTGCCAGCGCGCCTGCAACGAGCGGCCGAAACTGCCCATCCACGGCGCGAAGAACAGCAGGATACGCTTCCAGTAGTGAACCAGCAGGAAGGCCACGGTGAGGATGATGGCGCCGAACAGGATCACCAGCTCGAGGCTGAGCCCGATCGATTGCAGCCACTCGGACAGGAACATGCCGGGCAGGATGTGCGAGGCCGCCCACACGAAGGCCGAGATGACGTTGATGAAGGTGAAATAGCTCCAGCGCATGCCGAGCATGCCGGCAATGCCGGGCACCACGGCCTTGAGGCCGGTGATGAAGCGGCCGATGAAGATCGCCTTGCCGCCATGGCGCTGGAAGAACTCCTCGCCGCGCGTGATGAGGTCGAGGTGGTTCTTGAACGGCCAGGTCGTCTTGATGCTGTCCTTGAGCCAGTGGCCGATCCAGTAGGAGATGGCATCGCCGACGATGCCGCCCGCCGTCGCGGCAAAATAGATGGGCCAGAAATTGAGGTCCTGCGTGCTGATCAGCCCGCCGACGAGCAGCAGGATCGGCAGCGAGGGGACGAGCAGCCCGAGGATGAACACGGCCTCGCCGACGCAGACGAGAAAGACGAGGAAAACGAACAGCCAGTAATTGCCGGAAACCGACAACAGGATGGCGCTGATCCATTCCGAGATCAGGTGGAAAATCTCCAGCATACGGCCTCCCCTGGCCGTAGCGGATCCGGCTTTACGCCCCCGTTCAGCCGTTCTCCTGGACCGCTTCTAGTGGAAACGGACGTCGCGGCAATCGCATGGAGTGTCGCACGTCGCCGTAAAGTGTGCGCAACCGGGGCGCCGCGCAAGAGGCTTCACGCGCGATCTTCGCGGCCCGGTTTCGGGGTTTGCGCCGGCTACGGGATTTCCCGTATCCTCGCTCCGCAGATATGCGGGGGGAAGGGATGGCGCGGACGCCGGCCAGGCGACCACGGGGGTTCCGCGAAACGCAGGGGCGTTTTGTCGGTGCGACGCCGTTTGCCGGGCTTTTCGCGGCCTATGGCACGCGCTGCGCCTTCACCGGCGAGGATCTGAGCGCCGAGGCGGCGACGGACCCGCGCGGCTATCTGCTCAACCTTTCCGACGACCCGCTGACCGAGGCATGGGCGGCGCTCGTCCCGGCCTGCCTCGATGCCGTCTATGCCTTCGAGCAGCGCCACCTCACGCTCGGCCCGCGCTACAATTTCCTCGTCGATCTGGCGCGCATCTCGCCGGAGTTCCTGTCCCGCCTCAATCCTAGCGGCCGCCTGCGCCTGCCGGCCGATCCGGCACTGCACCCGCCACGTGCCGTCCTCGCGCCGCACCTCATCGCCTTCGCGTCGGGCGAGGCGCGGGAGGGCTGAACAGCATTCCGTCCCGGCCCGCTCTCTACAATTTGATCGCGTTCAGCCGCAGCGCATTGCCGATGACGCTCACCGAGCTCAGCGCCATCGCCGCCGCGGCGAGCATCGGCGACAGCAGCCAGCCGGTGAGCGGGAACAGCACGCCCGCCGCGATCGGCACGCCCAGCGCGTTGTAGCCGAAGGCGAACCAGAGATTCTGCTTGATGTTGGCGAGCGCGCCCGTCGCCAGCCGCCGCGCCCGCACCGCCCCGCCGAGGTCGCCCTTGAGCAGGGTGATGCCGGCCGATTCGATGGCGACGTCGGCGCCGGTGCCCATGGCGATGCCGACATCGGCCGCCGCCAGCGCCGGCGCATCGTTCACCCCGTCGCCGGCGAAGGCGACGCTGCGGCCCTGCCGGCGCAGCGCCATGACGAGGTCGTGCTTGCCCTCCGGCGTCATCCCCGCTTCGATCCGGGTCAGGCCTAGTTCGCGGCCCACGGCCTCGGCGGTGCCGCGTGCATCGCCCGTCGCCATCACCACGTCGATGCCGTCGGCGCGCAACGCCGCGATGGCCGCCCTGGCGCTCGGCCGGATCGGGTCGGTGACGGTCACGAGGCCGATGACCCTGTCGCCCTCGGCGACGAACATCGCCGTGCGGCCCTTGCCGGCATGCTCGTCCTGCAGGGCGCGGAAGCGCGCGTCGACCGGCGCGCCGGCCGCGTCCATCATCGCCGCATTGCCGAGCGCCACCGGCGTACCGCCGATGGTGCCGGTGACGCCCTTGCCGGTCACCGAACGGAACGCCTCAACCGCCAGCTCGCGGGCGCTGCGTGCTGCCGCCCCGGTGGTGACGGCATGCGCCAGCGGATGCGCGGAGCCGCGCTCCAGCGCCGCCGCGACGGCCAGCACCCAGCCCTCGTCCACGCCCTTGTCGGGGATGACCTGCCCGAGCACCGGCTTGCCCTCGGTGAGCGTGCCCGTCTTGTCGACGATCAGCACGTCGGCGCGCGCGAAGGTCTCGAGCGCCTCGGCGTCCTTGACGAGCACGCCGGCATGCGCGCCGCGCCCGGTCGCCACCATCACCGACATCGGCGTCGCCAGCCCCAGCGCACAGGGGCAGGCGATGATCAGCACCGAGATCGCCGCCACCAGCGCCTGCGAGAGATCGCCGGTGATCGCCATCCACACGGCGAAGCTCAGCACCGCGATGACCACCACAAGCGGCACGAACCATGCCGCCACCCTGTCGGCCATGGCCTGGATCGGGGCGCGGCTGCGCTGCGCCACCCCGACAAGCGCGACGATCTGGCTGAGCCGCGTCTCGGCGCCCACCGCCGTCGCCGCCATGACGAAACTGCCCGCCCCGTTGAGCGTGCCGCCGGTCACCGCATCGCCCGGCCCCTTGTCGGCCGGCACCGGCTCGCCGGTGAGCATGGATTCGTCGACATGGCTCGTACCCTCGGTCACCTCGCCATCGACCGGCACGGCATCGCCCGGCCTGACGCGCAGCAGGTCGCCGACGACGACGGCTTCGAGCGGCACGTCCTCCTCGCGCCCGTCGCGCAGCCGCCGTGCCGTCTTCGGCGCGAGATCGAGCAGCGCGCGGATCGCCTTGCCCGTCGCCTCGCGGGCGCGCAGCTCGAGCACCTGGCCGACGAACACCAGCGCCACGATCACCGCGGCGGCCTCGAAATAGACCGGTGGCCCCATATGCCCGAGCCCTTCGGGGAACACCCCGGGCGCGACGACGGCCACCAGCGAGAACAGATAGGCGGCGCCGACGCCGAGCCCGATCAGCGTCCACATGTTGGGCGAGCGGTTCCGCAGCGAGGCCCAGAAGCGCCGGAAGAAGGGCCAGGCCGCCCACAGCACCACCGGCGTTGCCAGCACGAGCTGCGCCCAGCCGAACCACGGCCCCATCCAGCCGGCGAAGTCGAGCCCGACGAGGTCGCCCATCGCCAGCACGACGATGGGCACGCTCAGCGCCGCGCTGACGATCAGCCGCCGGGTGAAATCGGCAAGCTCGGGGTTCGGCCCGTCGTCGAGCGAGGCCACGACCGGCTCCAGCGCCATGCCGCAGATCGGACAGTCGCCCGGCCCGTCGCGCACGATCTCGGGATGCATGGGGCAGGTATACGAAGTCGCCGCTGCCGGCTTGCCTGTTTCCGCTGCGGGATGGGTGGCGTGCGACCCGTCCCCGTCCCCCCGCTCGGGCAGCTCGAACGGCTTGGCGGAGAGATACTTGTCCGGGTCGGCCAGGAAGCGCGTCCGGCAGCCGGCGCTGCAGAAGTGGTAGGTCGTGCCGGCGTGCTCGGCGCTCAGCGCGGTGGCCGGGTCGACCAGCATGCCGCATACGGGGTCGCGCACCTTGCCCGCCGCCTCGCCGCCATCGTGATGCTGATGCGTGTCCATCGTTCCGCTCCGCTGCCGTCTCTTGATTTTCGATATGCACCTTCCCATCATGGGAAGGTCAACCCCCGGAGACGAGAACCATGCAGATCGGGCAAGCCGCTGAGGCCACCGGCGTTTCGGCCAAGATGATCCGCCACTACGAGGCCATCGGCCTCATCCCCGCCGCCGATCGCCGCAGCTCCAACTATCGTGCCTACGCCGCCGAGGATGTACACCGGCTCGGCTTCATCCGCCGCGCCCGCGATCTGGGCTTTTCCATCGAGGAAATCCGCAACCTGCTGCGCCTGTGGGCCGATCGCGACAGGTCGAGCCGCGACGTCAGGGCGCTGACGCTCGCCCATATCGCCGGACTCGAGGCCAAGATCGCGGCGCTCGAGGAGATGCGCGCGACCCTCGCCCATCTCGCCCATTGCTGCGACGGCGACGACCGGCCCGACTGCCCCATCATCGAGAGCCTCGCCGGCGCCGTGCCGCTGCCGCGTGCGCATTGAGACCCGAGACAATCGTGCGGGGCCGGTGTAGACAGCGGCCATCCGACTGATCCAGGTGCGTTCGCAAGTGAAAGACAAGACCGTCGCGGTGCGCCGCGATCTCGTGAAGCTGGTCCCGGTTTCCGGCAAGGGCCGCGGCGTCGTCGCCCGCCGCCGCATCCCCAAGGGCACGCTGATCGAGGCCGCGCCCGTCATCCGCATGAAGAAGGCCGACCGCCTCGACCGCTCGACCGTGCTCAGCAACTATCCTTTCGAGTGGCCCGAACCGCCCTATGTGCAGGCCTTCGTGCTCGGCTGGATTGCGCTGCTGAACCATTCCGACGCGCCCAATTGCCGCTCGGAGGTGGACGTCAACGACCAGGTCATCCGCTGCTGGGCGGCGGTCGACATCCCCAAGGACGCCGAGCTGACGCACGATTACGGCATCGAGCCCTGGTTCAAGGTCGCGAAGTAGGCGTCGCTACACGCTGAGGCAGAGATACTTGATGTCGAGATAGTCCTCGATGCCGTATTTGCTGCCCTCGCGCCCGTGGCCGGACTGCTTCACGCCGCCGAAGGGCGCGACCTCGGTGGAGATGAGGCCCGTATTGATCCCCACCATGCCGTAGTCGAGCGCCTCGGCCACGCGGAACACGCGCGACAGATCCCTGGCGTAGAAATACGACGCCAGCCCGTAATCGGTAGCGTTGGCGAGCCCGATCACCTCGTCCACGCTCTCGAAGCGGAACAGCGGCGCCACCGGCCCGAACGTTTCCTCATGCGCGAGCAGCATGTCGCCGGTCGCCCCCGACAGCACCGTGGGCTCGAAGAACAGCCCCGTCCCGGCCCGGCCGCCTAGCAGCACCGTGGCGCCCTTCGCCGTTGCGTCGGCGAGATGCTGCTCCACCTTCTCGCGCGCCTTGGCGTTGATCAGCGGGCCGGTCGTCACGCCCTCGCCGAAGCCGTCGCCCACCTTCAGCTGGCGCACCGCCGCCACCAGCTTCTCGGCGAAGGCGTCGTAGACGCCGGCCTGCACATAGATGCGGTTGGCGCACACGCAGGTCTGCCCGTTGTTGCGATATTTGCTGATCAGCGCGCCCTCGACGGCGGCGTCGAGATCGGCGTCGTCGAAGACGATGAAGGGTGCGTTGCCGCCGAGCTCGAGGCTGAGCCGCTTGATCGTGTCGGCCGCCTGCCGCATGAGGATGCGCCCGACCTCGGTCGAACCGGTGAAGCTCAGCTTGCGCACGCTCTCGCTGGAACAGAACTCCACGCCGATCGCCGCCGCATCGGTCGAGGGGAGCACGCTGAACAGCCCCCTGGGCAGGCCGGCCATTTCGGCGAGCTTCGCCAGGGCGATGGCCGAGAGCGGCGTCTCCGCCGCCGGCCGGCTCACCACCGCGCAGCCGACCGCCAGCGCCGGCGCCATCTTGCGCGCCAGCATGGCGGTGGGGAAGTTCCACGGCGTGATCGTCGCCACCACGCCCACCGGCTGCTTCAGCACGATGATGCGTTTGTCCTCGAGATGGCCGGGGATGGTATCGCCATAGACGCGCTTGGCCTCCTCGCCGAACCATTCGACATAGGCCGCGCCATAGGCGATCTCGCCTCGCGACTCGGCGAGCGGCTTGCCCTGTTCGGCCGTCAGTATCGCGGCGAGATCCTCCTGATGGGCCATCATCAGCTCGTAGAGCCGGCGCAGCACCGCCGCGCGCGCCTTGCCGGTCTTTGCCGCCCAGGCGACCTGCGCCGCCGCGGCTGCGGCAATGGCCCGGCGTGCCTCGGCCACGCCCATGTCCGGCAGTTCCGCCAGCACCTCGCCGGTCGAGGGGTTGGCGACCTCGAAGGTCCTGCCGTCAGCGGCCTTGTCCAGCCAGTCGGCGCCGACGAGGCCGGCGGCGGGAAGGATGTCAGGTGCCGTAAGATGCTTGCCGAGCGCGTCCGTGATGGCCATACGACTCTCCTTTTGGCGAGAGTCTAGGGCCGTTGAGGCGCCCGGGAAACCTACGCCGGGCGACGGCGCATGCGCCTGATGCGCGCAGTCTCGAGCGGCTCGCGGAAGGCCGAGCGCGGCGTCGCGGCGCCGCGGCCATCCGTCGACCAGTCGTCCTCGACGAAGAGCACGGCATTGGTGAGCGGATCGTAGCGGATATGCAGGCGCTGGCCGCTGGTGGCGCGAGCGGAAAGCTGGTGGGTCGGAAGTCCAGAAGCGCGCATGGAGGTCTCCTGAAGCGGGTGGTCACGGTTCCTTAACCATGACGCATGTCGCGACGATGACCTTTGGGTGGCGCCGGGATGACGGGGCGATCGCCCGCCGGCCCGAAAGGTTCCGGCGGGAACTGCATGCCGTATGGGGAGCGCCGGGCTCAGGCGGCGGCCGGCCCGGGCTCGTCGTCCTCGTCGGGCGGCGACACGGTCAGCACCGTCAGCATCTGCGGACGGCCGTCGCGCGTGCGGAAGGTGATCGATTGGCCGGCGCGAAGCCCGATCAGCGCCGTGCCCACGGGGGTCAGCACCGAAATCTTGCCCGAGCCGATATCGGCCTCGGCCGGATAGACGAGGCTCACGCGGCGCTCGTCGCGTCCGGTGCGGAACCGCACGACGGAGCCCATGCGCACGACATCGGGGGGCAGCTCGGTGTCCGCCAGGACGTTGGCGCGGTCGAGCTCCTGCAACAGATCGTCGACGACGTCATCGCTACGGCCCATGCCCGTGAGGGCAAGCAGCTGGTGATGGTCGCTCTTGCCGAGCGTGATGCTGGGCGAGAGCCAGAGTTCGTTGACATTGCTCATGACAATCTCCCGGCCGGCGCGGAAAACGCTCCGGCGGCCGCAGTTGAATGAAAATTGGGGTTTGGTCCGGCGTCTGTGTGAATGTTGCGTACGGGGCTACCCTAAGCCCGCGAGACGCCGACGCGCACGGGCCTAGGGTCGCGATCCCTCCACGGGGAATTCCCGCGCTCGCGACGTAAGAATAGTGACTGTGTACAAGTTGCACATGGCATCTAACCTAGGCATTCCCCAGCGGAATGCAAGCGGTCTGCTCAGGCCGTCGGCAGCGTGCGAAACCCCCGCTCCGGCGGGCTGTCGGCCGGCGCCGTGCGGATCTCGGCCACGTCGCTGGCGGGCGGCCCCTGGCGGAAGGCGGCGAGCATCTGCGCCACCGCGGCATCGTCGCCGGCGATCAGCGCCTCGACCGAGCCGTCGCGCCGGTTGCGCACCCAGCCGTCGAGCCCCAGCGTCTGCGCCGTCCGCTCCGTCCAATAGCGATAGCCGACGCCCTGCACGACCCCGCTGATGCGTACCGACAGCGCCTGCGCCATCATGCTCCGCCTAGACCGTTGCTCCAATATGCCAGGGCACGAACTCGTTGTCGCCATAGCCGAGCAACTCGGACTTGGTCTTCTCACCCGAGGCGACGCGCAGGATCATGTCGAAGATCTCCTGGCCCTTCGCTTCGAGGGACGAGCCTTCGACGACCTCGCCGCCATTGATGTCCATGTCGTCGATCATCCGGTGATACATCTCGGAATTGGTGGCGATCTTGATCGAAGGGGTCGGCTTGCAGCCATAGGCCGAACCGCGCCCGGTGGTGAAGGCGAGGACGTTGGCGCCGCCCGCCACCTGTCCCGTCGCCGAGACGGGATCGTAGCCGGGCGTGTCCATGAACACGAAGCCCTTCTCGGTCACCGGGTCGGCGTAGTTGTAGACGGCGTTGAGCGGCGTCGTGCCGCCCTTGGCTGCCGCGCCCAGCGACTTCTCGAGGATGGTCGTGAGCCCGCCCAGCTTGTTGCCCGGCGAGGGATTGTTGTTCATCTCCATGTTGTTGCGCGAGGTGTAATCCTCCCACCAATGGATGATGTCGACGAGCTTGTGGCCCACCTCGGGCGTCCGTGCCCGCCGCGTCAGCAGGTGCTCGGCGCCGTAGATCTCGGGCGTCTCGCTCAGGATCGCGGTACCGCCGTGCCGGACGAGGATATCGGCGGCGTAGCCCAGCGCCGGGTTGGCGGTGATGCCCGAATAGCCGTCCGAGCCGCCGCACTGCAGCGCCAGCATGAGTTCGCTCGCCGGCGCCGTCTCGCGCCTGACGTCGTTGACCACCGGCAGCATGGCCGTCACTGCCTCGACTCCGGCTTCGACGGTTTTCCTGGTGCCGCCCATCTCCTGGATCGTCATGGTGCGGAACGTCTCGTTCTCGGTGACGCCATAGGCCTCCTTGAGGCGCGGGATCTGGAAGCCCTCGCAGCCCAGCCCCACCATGATCACTCCACCCATGTTCGGGTTGGTGGCGTAGCCCCAGGTCGTCTTCTTGAGCGTGTCGAAGATCACGCCGCGCGAATCGATGATGCAGCCATTGGCCTGCTTGAGCGCGATGACGCCGTCGATATTGGGATAGTCGGCGAGAATGCCGCTGCGTTCGATCTCGCGGGCGATGAAGCCGGCAACGGTGGTCGAGCAGTTCACCGAGGTGAGAATGCCCACATAGTTGCGCGTGCCCACCGTGCCGTTGGAGCGGCGGTAGCCCTCGAATGTCGCCCGCTGCGCCGCGGGCACGAAATCGACGGGCACCACGCCCTCGCCGAAGGCATAGTCGCGCGCGAAGGCGCCATGCTCCTCGCCGATCCCGCAATTGTGCTCATGCACCCATTCGCCGGCGGGAATGGCTTCCCGCGCAAAGCCGATGACCTGCCCGAACTTGACGATCGGCTCGCCCGCGGCCACGGGCCGCACGGCGAATTTATGGCCGCGCGGCACGCGCCTGGTCGTTGTCACGCCCTGCGGCGTCGCCACGCCGACATCGAGCGTGCTCAGCGCCACCGCCACATTGTCCATGGGGTTGAGCAGCAGCGTCTTGGCGGCGGGCGGGGACATGACTTCAGACATGGGGTGATCTCTGCTAAAGCGCTGGCAGGACGGGCGCACAGCGGTGGTCGGGCTCGGAAGCGCTGCGCCCTCGCGGCGCGCGGACAGTTGCCCGGCTCCACGCTTCCAACTAACATGTTAGCATGAGCGTGACGGAAATCCCGTATAAATTTCTGGCGAATGCCGCCCCGCCCGAGCGGGGCAGCGTCACCGCCTCCGTCACCGCCGAACTGCGCCGCGCCATCATCACCCTCGAGCTCCAGCCCGGCGAAGTCCTTGACAAGGGGCTGATCTGCGAGCGGCTCGGCGTATCGCGCTTTCCCGTCTCCGAGGCGCTGGCGCGGCTGCAGGCCGAAGGCCTCGTCGACATTATGCCGCAGCGCGGCTCGATGGTCTCGCGCGTGCGCATCGCCGACGTCGTCGAATACATGCTCATCCGCAAGGCGCTCGAGAGCGAGGCCATCCGCGTGCTGGTGGCGCGCCACCCCCCGGGGATCGTCGCCGCTCTCGAGGCCAATCTTGCCGATCAGCTCAAGGCGGCGCGCCGCGGCGACCGCGAGATGTTCCACGGCCACGACCTCGCGTTCCACGAGATTCTCTTTGCGGCCATGCGCTTCGAGCGCATCCGCGCCGTCATCGACTCCGCCCGCGCCAATCTCGACCGCGCCCGCCGGCTGATCCTCGATCCGCGCCGGCTCACCATGACGCATGCCGAGCACAAGGCCATCGCCGACGGCGTCGCGGCGGCCGATGCCGACCGCGCCGTGGCCGCCATGCGCCGCCATATCGACAAGGTGACGGGCGAGTTCCTGACCTTCGCGCGCACGACGCCCGGGCTGTTCGCCGACAGCGAGCGGCTCGAGGCCGACGACATGGCTCTTTTCGATTGAGGTAACAATGCTCAAAGGCATCCCCCACATCGTGGGTCCCGACCTGCTGCACGCCCTCCAGGCGATGGGCCATGGCGACGAGATCACGATCGTCGACGGCAATTATCCCGGCGAGAGCGCCGGCCCGCGCCTCATTCGCGCCGACGGCCATTCGGGCACCGACCTGCTCGACGCCATCCTCACGCTGATGCCGCTCGACGATTTCGTGCCCGACCCGGCCATCGTCATGCAGGTTGTGGGCGACGCCGCGCAGCGCCCGCCGATCGTCGAAGCCTATGCCCGCATCGTCGCCACCCACGAGCCCGAGGTGCATTTAAGCTCGCTCGAACGATTTGCCTTCTACAAGCGCGCCAATGCCGGCTATGCCATCGTGCAGACCGGCGAGCAGCGGCTCTACGGCAACATCATCCTCAAGAAGGGCGTGATCCGCCCCGCCTGAGCCAAACCTATCCCCCAAGACGCCCCCGCCTTGCCGGCGGCGTAAACCATCCAGGAGCGACTATATGAAATTGCTGCGCGTCGGAGCCGAGGGTCTCGAAAAGCCCGCCATCCTGCATTCCGACGGGACGTATCGGGACCTCAGCACGATCGTGCCCGACTTGGGCGGCCCGGCGCTCACGCCCGAAGGCCTCGCGCGCATCCGCGCCGCCGATCCCGAAAAGCTCCCCGTGCTCGACGCCGGCCAGCGCATCGGCCCCTGTGTCGCCGCGGTGGGCAAGTTCGTCTGCGTCGGCCTCAACTATGCCGACCACGCCGCCGAAACCGGCGCGCCGATCCCGTCCGAGCCGATCCTGTTCATGAAGGCGACGAGCGCCATTATCGGGCCTAATGACGACGTGATCATCCCGAAGAACGCCATCAAGCCCGACTGGGAAGTCGAGCTCGCCGTGGTCATCGGCAAGGAGGCCCGCTATGTCGACGAGAAAGATGCCCTCGACCACGTCGCCGGCTATTGCGTCGCCAACGACGTGAGCGAGCGCCACTTCCAGATCGAGCGGGGCGGCCAGTGGCTGAAGGGCAAGTCGGCGGATACGTTCGGTCCCATCGGCCCCTGGCTCGTCACCGCCGACGAGGTGGCCGACCCGCAGGACCTCAAGCTGTGGCTAGAGATCGACGGCCATCGCTACCAGGACGGCTCGACCAGGACGATGATCTTTTCGGTCGCCCATTGCGTCAGTTACATCAGCCAGTTCATGTCGCTGCAACCCGGCGACATCATCTCCACCGGCACCCCGCCCGGCGTCGGCATGGGCATCAAGCCCGAGCCCGTCTGGCTGAAGCCGGGCCAGACGATGCGCCTCGGCGTCGAAGGCCTGGGCGAGCAGACGCAGCGCACCCGCGCCTACGCCGACTGATCCCCGCGTCCCCCTTTCCCCGCCGGGGAGAGGGGGAAACCGGCCTGCACCGTCGCTGCCGGATCGACTAACATGTTAGTTGACCCCCGGCGGAGTGCTGACGTAGAGCAGGGCCCATCAGTCCCGGGGGATAATCTATGTCCGCGCTGGAGCGCGCCCTGACAATCGACGATCTGAAGGTGCTCGCCAGGCGGCGCGTGCCCCGGCAGTTCTTCGACTACGTCGATTCTGGCGCCTATACCGAACAGACCTACGCATCCAACGAAGCCGATTTCGGGAAGATCACCTTCCGCCAGCGCGTGGCGGTGAATCTCGAGAACCGCAATCTCGGCTCGACGCTGCTCGGCCAGCCGGTGAGCCTGCCGCTCGCCATCGCGCCGGTGGGCTCGACCGGCATGACCGACGCCGACGGGGAGATCAAGGCGGCGCGCGCGGCGGAGACGTTCGGCATTCCCTTCACGCTCTCGACCATGGGCATCTGCTCGATCGAGGACGTGGCCGAGAACACGACGAAGCCGTTCTGGTTCCAGCTCTATGTCATGCGCGACAGGGCCTTCATCGAGCGGCTGATCGACAGGGCACGCGCCGCGAAATGCTCGGCGCTGGTGCTGACGATGGATCTGCAGATCCTCGGCCAGCGGCACAAGGATCTGCGCAACGGGCTCACCGCGCCGCCGCGCTTCACGCCGAAATTCGTCGCCGAGATGATGCTGAAGCCGGGCTGGGCGATGCGCATGCTTCGCACCCGCCGGCATACCTTCCGCAATATTGCGGGACATGTGTCGGATGCGGTGAATCTCGCCTCGCTGACCGAATGGACGCGCACCCAGTTCGACCTGACGCTCAACTGGACCGACATCGGCTGGATCAAGAAGCGCTTCGGCGGGCCGGTGATCGTCAAGGGCATTCTCGACCGCGAGGATGCGCAACTGGCGATCGACAACGGCGCCGACGCGATCGTCGTCTCCAATCATGGCGGCCGGCAGCTCGACGGCGCGCCGTCCTCGATCCGGGTGCTGCCCGAGATCGTCGACGCCGTGGGGCACAAGACCGAGGTTCTTATGGATGGCGGCATCCGCTCCGGGCAGGATCTGCTGAAGGCGCTGGCGCTCGGCGCCAAGGGCGCGCTGATCGGGCGCATCATGGCCTACGGGCTCGGCGCCGGCGGTGAGAAGGGCGTGCTGCGCGCGCTCGAGATCGTGCAGCGCGAAACCGACACGACGATGGCGCTCATGGGCGAGCGCGACATCCGCAATATCGGGCCGCACAATATCTACTCGAACGACCTCGAGCGGCGGCAGGGATACTAGCGCGCAGGCTCACCAATCGGTTTCGGGGCGGCGGGAGAGCTGCTCGGCGGCCTTGTGGCCGAGCAGGCGCAGCTCGGCCTCGGGCACGGCGCCGACCAGCGTGCAGGTGATCTTCTCGTTCGACCAGTAATAGGCGTCGATGCCGTCGCGCCTGGCATACTGCCAGGCCTGCGCACGGTCGGGCAGGGCGGCGGTGATGTAGAGCGTCAGGCGCTCGTCCGCCGCGTTTTCGTACATCAGCTGCGCCGCGGGGCCGGGCAGCAGCCGGCCGCCGAGCAGCGCGAAGCCGTCGACGCCGAGGTCGGGCGCGTCGATCGGCGTCGTGATGCGGTTGCTGAGCCAGCTCATGAGGTTCGGTGCGTCGGCGGCGACCTCGACGGCGCGGCTCTTCTCCTTGACGTAGAGCGCGTGGGCGGTGACGGCGGCGTCGATCAGCCTGTCGCTCGCCGCCTCGGCGGGGGTGAGGGCGTCGCGGCCGACCCAGCCGATGGCGCCGCCGAGCGCGACGAGGACGAGCGCGGCGGCGATCGCGCGCAGGCTCCGCCGGCGGGCCGTCTTCACTTCGCGCGCGAGGCGATGCGCGGCGAGGCGGGGCGGCACGGCCTCGTTGGCCATGGGCGGGAACAGGGCGGTCAGCGCCTCGTTCTGGCGCGTCCAGCTGGCGATTTCGGCGGCTGCGCCGGGGTGCGCCGCAAGATAGGCCTCGACCGCCGCGCGCTCGGCCTCGCCCAGCTGTCCGTCGACATAGGCGTGCAGCGCATCGGCATCGATGGCGAAGGCGTCGCGCGTCATTTCACCGTCCTCAGTCTCGGTTCGTCACCGGCACCGGTGAGCGTGCGCAGGGCGGCGCGGGCGCGGCCGAGGCGCGACATGAGCGTGCCCAGCGGCACGCCGATGACCTGCGCCGCTTCGCCATAGCTCATGCCCTCGAGCACG
>PJUF01000433.1_pt1 | contig 30804 bp, 30 predicted proteins | sample 1512191 | NCBI WGS metagenome assembly PJUF01 (sample SAMN08177673, study PRJNA422409) | Feces metagenome, whole genome shotgun sequencing project. | isolation source: Chicken feces (3) enriched on wood chips | host: Gallus gallus | place: USA: Madison | collected 2015-01-15 | reverse complement strand
TCTGGCCGACACCCTCGTCAAGGGCGGCGTCGACATCGTTTCGGGGGGCACCGATAACCACCTGATGCTGGTCGATCTTCGCCCCAAGGGACTGACCGGCAAAGCCGCCGAAAACGCCCTGGGTCGCGCGCATATCACCTGCAACAAGAATGCCGTGCCCTTCGATCCGGAAAAGCCCGCCATCACATCGGGCGTCCGTCTCGGCACGCCGGCCGCCACCTCACGCGGCTTCGGCGAAGCCGAATTCCAGACGGTTGGCGAGCTCATCATCGAAGTGCTCGATGGCCTCAAGACCAATGGCGACGACAACAATGGTGCCGTCGAGGCCCAGGTTCGTGCCAAGGTGAAGACCCTGACGGATCGATTCCCGATCTACGCCTAAACGAGAGACCGCCCGCCATGCGCTGCCCCTATTGCGGCAATGACGATACCCAGGTGAAGGATAGCCGCCCGACCGAAGACTCGGGCGCCATCCGCCGCCGTCGCGTCTGCAACGCCTGTGGCGGGCGTTTCACCACATTCGAACGCGTCCAGCTGCGCGACCTGACCGTGGTCAAGAAGACAGGGCGCAAGGTACCCTTCGATCGCGAAAAGCTGGCCCGCTCGGTCAATACGGCCCTGCGCAAGCGTTCGGTCGAGCCCGAGCGGGTCGAGCGGATGATTTCCGGCATCGTTCGCCAGCTCGAGAGCCTGGGCGATGTCGAAGTCACCTCCGACCAGATCGGCGAATATGTGATGGAAGGCCTCAAGGGCCTCGACGACGTCGCCTTTGTCCGCTTTGCCAGCGTCTACAAGAACTTCTCGGCTGCTGACGACTTCAAGTCGTTCCTCGCCGAACTTGCCGACGGCAATGCCGTGCGGCGCGAGGACGATGACTGAGAAGGTGTCTGCGCTGTCAGCGTTCTCTTAACGCCGCCAAGGCTGCGACTGCCGCAGTGGTCCGCTTTGCGCTATCATCATGCTGCGTCGGCTTGTGACGCGGGCAGGGCGAGGTTCTCATGGACTCCTATGGTGTGCGTTTTCAGCTTCCTCCCGGGGCGGGCAGAGGCCTTCACGTCCTCATCGTTGAGGGCCGGAACTACCCCGATATCGCCGACGAAATGAAACGCGGCGCCATCGCGGCGCTGGAGCAGGCAGGCGCCACCTTCGAGGTCATTGGTGTTCCCAGCGCCATGGAAGTTCCGGTCGCCATGGCGATGGCGATTGAAACGGATCGCTTCGACGGCTATGTGGCGCTGGGCTGCGTCATTCGTGGCCAGACCAATCACTATGTCTCGGTCGCCAATGAGAGTATCAGGGCGTTGGCCGAACTTGCCGTCGTCGATGCGCTGCCTCTTGGCATCGGTATCCTGACGGTGGAAAACGAAGCCCAGGCCTGGATACGGGCCCATGTGAATGACCAGGATCGGGGCGGCGATGCCGCGCGCGCGGCGCTCGCCCTGTCCGACGTGAAAGCGAAACTGAACAGCTAGATGACCGACCATCCCAAACGCGATCCCGGCACTCCGCGTGCTGCCAACCAGCGCGGCGCCGCCCGCCTCGCTGCCGTTCAGGCGCTCTATCAGATGGATATCGGCCGCGCGACGCTGGAAGATACGCTGGCCCAGTTTGGCGCCTTTCATCTCGGCCGCGAAATCGAAGGGGAGCAATATCTGCCCGCCGATGCCGACTTCTTCCGTCAGATTGTTGCGGGTGTGGCCAAGCACCAGATCGAGGTCGATCCGGCCGTCGACAAGGCGCTGGCGGAAGGCTGGCCGATCGAGCGGGTCGATGCCACGCTGCGCGCCATCCTGCGCGCCGCCGCCTTCGAACTGCTGCGCCGCAAGGATATTCCGGCCCGCGTAGTCATCACTGAATATGTCGACATCGCCCGCGCCTTCTATGAGGACGATGCATCCGGCCTCGTCAATGCCGCGCTCGACTCCATCGCTCGTTCGGCCGGTGCCGAACTGAGCTGACGGCCGACTTAACTTCCTTTTTAAGCGTTCGTCGCACTCCGCCTGTTCATGGCCGGCGGAGTGCTTCGCCGCATCTGCGCAAAATTAATTCCCCAAATGGTTACAAACTGCATTGACCGACGATAGGTCATGCAGAATGTTTGTTCTGTCTGGTTCTGAAATGGAACTGGCAGTTCAACAGGGCGGCGGGATCGGCAGGTACAATGCCGGATCGCCGGCATTTGGAGGAAAGTCTCATGGATCGTCGTTTCTTTCTGGGCGCGTCTGCGGCACTCGGAACGCATCTTCTCACCCATGCACGCTGGCTTGGCGGTTCGGCCATTGCCGCTGGCATGATTTCAGGCGCTCATGCAGCCGAGCCCGATACGGTGAGCCTCGATGTCCTGACCAAGGCGGCCGATGATCAGGTGCCGGGCGTCATCGAGCGCAAGGCGTCGTCGCTGACCGGCTCGCCGCGCAGCCTGACGCGCCAGGTCCGTCGCCTCGTCACGCCCTTCGTCTGGTCGCAGTCGAGCTACTTCCATGACGAAAACCTTTTGCCTCATATCGAGGAGATGCTGTCCCGGCTTGTGGAAGTCCAGCACGAGGATGGCACCTTCAGCGTGGGCAATCGCCACTCTCCGCCCGATACCGGCTTCCTTATCGAGGATTTCGGCCTGATGGTGTCGATCCTCGAGGCCGACGACCATGCTTCAAGCGCCGGAATCGCCGAAACCATCCGTTCCATCATGGCCAAGGCCGGGCCCGGTCTGGCCGATGGCGGCGTTCATACGCCCAATCATCGCTGGAAAATCTGCGCTGCTCTCGCCCGCATCAGCCATGTGACGGGCGATCAATCCTACATCGCCCGCATTGACGAGTGGCTGGCCGAAGGCATGGATGTGGATGTCGACGCCATCTATTCGGAACGCAGCGCCATTTACTTCTCAGAGGTGACCAATCCCTCGCTTCTCGTCGTGGCGCATGTGCTCGACCGGCCCGAACTCGTCGACTATGTCCGCAAAAACCTCGATGTGACCATCGCCCTGTCCGAGCCCAATGGCGAGGTCGAGACCATCCAGTCCCGACGTCAGGACCAGGACCAGCGCAAGGTCAATCTGCGTCATTTCTATCCGCAATATCGCGAACTCGCCTTGCTCGACGACAATGGCAGGTTTGCCGCCATGGCCCGGCTGATCGAGGATCGCTTCGCCGCCGACCTCGGCGACTTCCTGGGCGATCTGGTCGAGCGCCCCGAACTGGCCATGGCTCTGCCGGCCGAGGTCGATCCCTTCGAGGACTTCGAAAAACTCTATGCCGAGGCCGGGCTCGTGCGCATCCGCCGCGGCAAGCTCAGCGCCTCGGCATTCGGCGGCTCCGACTGGTACAAGGATGGGCAGGAGACGCCATTCTATAACCGCTTCGGTTCGGGGCTTTCGACCAACCCGACCATGCTGCGGGCCTGGAATGGCGGTGCCGTGCTCGAAGCGGTTCGTCTCGTTCCGAACTTCTTTTCCATGGGGCACTTCCGCTCCAACGGCATCACCTTCGAAAATGGCGTCATCACGCTGGGGAACGAACTAAACATCCCCTATTACCTGCCTATGCCGGCGGACCGCCGCAACGCCGACGGCGTCTATGCCCTTTCGCGCTCGGTCGATGGCCGGTTCAGCTCCATGCTGGATTTCGAGAACCGTCCTGTCCACACGCGCGATCTGACCACGGCGATCTCCATCACCCAGACCGAAGCGGGCATGGACCTCGCATTCGATGTGTCCGGTGAGGACAATGTCGAACTGACCCTGGAGCTGACTTTCCGCGAAGGCGGCGAACTGGCGGGCGTGGATACGCTCGACGACGGCACCTTCCATCTTGTGGAGGGGCAGGGGACCTATACCCTGGGCAGTGACGTCATCACCTTCGGTCCCGGCAACGGCAAGGGCACGATCAATGCCAGCGCCGGCGAGCAATATAGCTGGCTCAACGGCAGCCTCACCGTTCCCGGGCATCGTGTCTACATTACCGGCATGTCGCCGATGACCTATACCTTGAGCCTCGGCTTTGCCTGAGTGATCCTCGCCGCAGGTCCACAAAAGGAAAGGCCCCGGCATGAACCGGGGCCCTTCGCCATAAACTCTGCTCTGTCCTAGAACGAGGACAGGATCGCGTCGATAAAGGTCGCGTCCTGGCCGAAGGACGGCGTACGGCGCGTCTCGATATTGACCGCCTTGCCATCCTGCAGCGCATAGACGGCGCGCTCGAGGACCTTCTTGTTCTTGTCGAAGTAGATCGCGAGCACGGTGCGCTCCTGGATCATGGTCATGCCGAATGCGGTCTGGTTGACCTTGGTCTCGACATAGTACCAGGCGGTGCGATCGCCAAAGCTGTTGGTCGACTGCGGCGAACCCAGGATCAGCGCCACGGTCTGCTCACTCTGGCCCGGCCGGATCTGCTGCAGCGCGGTCTCGGGAATTTCGTAGCCTTGGGTGCGCTTGGACACCAGCGACGTGCTGCTGGTGCAACCGGCGAGTGCAACAGCCAGGACGGCCGCGGCAACGGAGGCTTTTGCAATACGCAGAGGCATGAATTTGACTTTCCCGATGGCTCTCGACTATAGGCGTGACACTTGGGCGCGTGCCCTAGGGCCGCCGGACTGTGTAGCTGTCAACTTGGCTGTCTGGCAAGCTGGCAATGATCCGGCGTCCATTTAGGCCGTGTTTGACCGATACCGACGCCGAGCGCAATCCCATGATCCTGTCCTTGTTTCGCAAGAAGACTGCAACCGAACCGGTTTACGCCGTCTATAATTCCATTGTGGCGCAATCCCGGCAGCCGGTTTTCTATGCGGACATGGGCGTCCCCGACACCGTGACCGGTCGCTTCGACATGATCAGCCTGCACATGGCGCTGCTCTTCCGGCGCCTGCGCCACGGCCCGCAGCCGGCGCGCGACTTCAGCCAGGCCGTGTTCGACCTTTTTTTCAAGGACATGGACCGGTCGCTGCGCGAAATGGGCGTCAGCGATCTGGGCATTCCCAAGAAGATCCAGAAGATGGGCAACATCTTCTTCGGCCTTCTTGCGGCGATGAACGAAGCCATGGACCGCAATGACATGGACGCCTTGGCCGGCGTTCTGGCGCGCAATGTCTTTGACGGCACGGACACGCCGCAATTGCGCGCGCTGGCCGATTATGTGATGGCGCGAGACGCCGAACTCGCCGCCCAGCCGGTAGAGAGCATCATGGGCGGCAATGTGCGATTCGAGGCGGCAGCATGAGCGAGCGCGACGCCCCGATCTTTGATGCCGTTGTTCGTATCGACAAATTGCCCGCCGGTGGCCGTTCGATCAGCGTAGACGCCGATGCGGACGCGCGCGCCGCCATTGCCGAGGTGATGAAGATCGTCTCGGTAGAGGCCTTCTCGGCCACGCTCAGCATCGTGCCGCTGCGCGGCGGCTTGCGAGCCCAGGGCCATCTCGATGCCCGCGTCACGCAATCCTCGGTGGTCAGCTTCGAGCCGGTCGTGGAAACCATTTCCGAAGATATCGACCGCGTCTTCCTCCCCGCGCCGCGCGACAGCCAGCCCCCGGCGCCGGGCTCGGAAATGTTCATCGACCTTGAAAATGACGACTTTCCCGACCAGATCGACGGCCCCGAAGTCGATCTCAGTGCCTTGCTGCTTGAGACCCTGGCGCTCGGCCTCGATCCTTATCCCAGACTGCCGGGCGAGAGCCTCGATACACTGGGCGTGTCGGTAAGCGATGCCGAGGAAGGCCCCTTTGCCAAGCTCGCCCGACTCAAGGACGGCAACGGGGACAAGAGCGAGTAACGGCCCTGCGGGGCTTGCGCCGACCCTGTGATGGGATATGTTTGCTTTCCCGCTGCCGCGGGCCGAAAAACGGGCTGAAATGACCGATTCTATAACGATTTCCGTGGATGCCATGGGCGGCGACCACGCCCCGCGCGCCGTTATCCACGGGGCGCATCTGGCTCTCAAGGAGCGCCGGAACACGCGCTTCATCTTCCACGGCATCAAGGACCAGATCGAGCCGCTGCTCGATGAATTTCCGGACCTCAAGCCTGCCTCCGTCGTGCGTCACTGCGACACCGTCATCGCCATGGACGAAAAGCCCAGCCAGGCCCTGCGTAAGGGGAAGGGAACGTCATCCATGTGGATGGCCATCCAGGCGGTCAAGGACAAGGAAGCCGACGTCGCCATATCCGGCGGCAATACCGGCGCGCTGATGGCCATGGCCACCTTCTGCCTGCGGCCAATGGAGGGCATTTCCCGTCCCGGCATCGCCGCCATCTGGCCCACGCTGCGCTCCGACATCATCGTTCTCGACATGGGCGCGACCATCGGCGCCGACGCCCAGCAGCTGGTAGACTACGCCATTCTCGGTTCCGCCCTGGCGCGGGCGCTATTCGATTCCGACTCCCCCACCGTCGGGCTGCTCAATGTCGGCACCGAAGAGGTCAAGGGCCTCGAATCGATCAAGGAAGCCGGTCGCATCCTTAGCGAGGCGAGCGGCGCCGGCTTCACCTATCACGGCTTCGTCGAAGGCGACGATATCGGCAAGGGCACGGTCGACGTTGTCGTGACCGAGGGCTTCGTGGGCAATATTGCCCTCAAGACGGCCGAAGGCACGGCGCGCCAGGTCGGCTCCTATCTGCGCAGCGCCCTCAAGGCCAACCTCATGAGCCGGATCGGGGCGCTCTTTGCCTCCTCGGCGCTCAATGCCCTGCGGCGCAAGATGGACCCGCGCACCGTCAATGGCGGCGTGTTCATGGGCCTCAATGGCATTGTCATCAAATCGCACGGCGGAACCGACGAGATCGGCTACAAGAGTGCGCTCGGCCTGTCCTACGAAATGGCGCGCAGCCGCCTCATGGACAAGGTCGGCGACACCATGCACCGCTTTCCCATCAATCGGGCGGCTTCGAGCGTCCCATCCGAGACCGAGGCGAATTCGGCGTGACCAGTACCATCCGCTCCGTCATCCGTGGCGTCGGCAGCTATCTGCCAGCCCGGGTCGTGACCAATGAAGAATTGGCCAGGACCGTCGATACCTCCGACGAATGGATCCAGCAGCGCGTCGGCATCAAGGAGCGCCACATCGCGGCCGAAGGCGAGTTCACCTCCGATCTGGCCGCCGCCGCCGCACGCAACGCGCTTACGAATGCTGGCCTGAGCATCGAGGACATCGACCTTATTGTCGTTGCGACCACCACGCCCGACTATACCTTTCCGAGCGCCGCCACCCTGGTGCAGATGAAGCTGGGCATGACCCATGGCTTTGCCTTCGACATCCAGGCCGTCTGTTCGGGCTTCGTCTATGCGGTGGCGACCGCCGACGCCTACATCAAGAACGGCATGGCGCGTCGCGTTCTGGTCATCGGCGCCGAGACATTCTCGCGCCTTCTCGACTGGACCGACCGCACCACCTGCGTGCTGTTCGGCGATGGCGCCGGCGCCGTCGTGCTCGAGCGAATCGACCAGGCCGAGGGCGAAGCGCCCCGCGGCATCCTGACATCGGCCCTTCGCTCTGACGGCCGCCATTGGGATAAGCTCTATGTCGATGGCGGTCCGTCCACGACCGGCACGACCGGGCATGTTCACATGCAGGGCCCCGAAGTCTTCCGCCACGCCGTGGGTAAGATCACCGACGTCGTCTATGCGACCCTCGAACAGACCGGCTACACGGTCGACGATCTCGACTGGTTCGTGCCGCACCAGGCCAACAAGCGGATCATCGACGGGGCAGGGGCCAAGCTCGGCCTGCCGCCCGAGAAGGTGGTCATGACCGTCGATGTCCACGCCAACACCTCGGCTGCCTCGGTGCCTCTTGCACTGAGCGTCGCTGTTGCCGATGGGCGCATCAAGCAGGGCGATCTCGTCATGCTCGAAGCCATGGGCGGGGGCTTCACCTGGGGCGCCTCGCTCATTCGATGGTAGCGGTGGAAGTCGCATTGACCTCAAGCGTTTCAAGGCGTTAGTCTCTCCTCTTGTTGGAGGAGTTCGATGTTGAGGCCGAGCGGCATGACCGTGAGGCGGTGTCGAAACTGGGAAGGAAACCCGATCGCGGCACTGGCCTTTCGGCGGCGCCGGCGGATTGCTGAAACAACTGGCATGCCGAACGTCGGGAAACCGGACCCACGGCAAAACGGGGGTGCGAATGACGCAGAAGACGGTAACGCGGGCCGATCTGGCCGAAGCGGTCTATGGTTCTGTCGGCCTGTCTCGAACCGAGTCGGCTGAACTGGTCGAACGGGTGCTGGAGCTGATCACGGATGCCCTCGTCACCGGGGCAAATGTGAAACTCTCCTCCTTCGGATCCTTCCAGGTCCGCTCCAAGAACGAGCGCATTGGCCGCAATCCCAAGACAGGCGAGGAAGTGCCGATCCTGCCGCGCCAGGTTCTTGTGTTCAAACCGTCCAACGTGTTGAAGTCCAAGATCAACAAGTCTATGGTCAGCGCTGGAAAGTAAGGCTTTTGAGCCGTTTTCAGCCAGTATCCGCGGTATTGAAATCGCCGGATGCGATCAGTCGAGATTGAGCGATCCTGGATTGCTCGGGTCAGGGAGGCCCGTGGTTTGGACAAGTCGCCAGACGCGTTCCGTACCATCTCTGAAGCTGCCGAAGAGCTCGATCTCCCGCAGCATGTGCTGCGATTCTGGGAAACCCGCTTTAATACCATCAAGCCGCTGAAACGCGGCGGCGGCCGGCGCTATTACCGGCCTGAGGACGTGATGCTGCTGCGCGGTATTCGTCACCTGCTCTATGATCAGGGTTTCACCATCAAGGGCGTCCAGAAAATCCTGAAGGATCAGGGCTCGCGCTATGTCATCGCCGTGGGCGAAGGCAAGGGCCTGGACGAAATTCTGCCGCTGATCGAACAGGCGGAGGCCGCCAGCGACGAGGCCGAACTGGAAGAGGCCGAAATGCTCGCCAGTCCTGCCCTCGACCGCGACTCACGCGAAAAGCTCTCCGAGGTGCTTCGCGAACTGCTCGAATGCAAACGCATCCTTGAGCGCGCGCGCGAGCACTAGTTCGCCGGTAAGCCTGCAAGAATAGAATTTGCATTCCGTTTTTATCGGGAAACGTCTATTCATTCCGCATTGGCTTGGCCGACGCCATGGCCCCATGTGGAGAGACACGATGACCGTTCGATTTGCCCTTCTCGGCGCAGGCCGCATTGGCAAGGTCCATGCAAAAGCTATTCAGTCGAACCCCAAGGCAAAGCTGATTGCGGTCGCCGACGCCATGGCGGGCGCGGCGAACGATCTCGCGGGCCAATATGGCGCCGAGGTTCGCACCATCGACGCCATCGAGGCGGCCTCCGACATCGACGCTGTCGTGATCTGCACGCCGACCGACACGCATGCCGATCTTATCGAACGCTTCGCGCGGGCCGGCAAAGCCATCTTCTGTGAAAAGCCGATCGACCTCGACGTGGAGCGGGTCAAGGCCTGTCTCAAGGTCGTTGACGAGACGGGCGCGGTGCTGATGGTCGGCTTCAATCGTCGCTTCGATCCGCATTTTCAGGCGGTCAAGCAAGCCATTGTCGATGGGCAGATCGGCGAGGTCGAAATGGTCACCATCGTCTCGCGCGACCCTGGCGCACCGCCGGTCGACTATGTGAAGCGCTCGGGCGGCATCTTCCGCGACATGACCATCCACGATTTCGACATTGCCCGCTTCCTGCTGGGTGAAGAAATCGACTCGGTCTCGGCCCAGGCCTCGGTCCTCGTCGACAAGGCGATCGGCGAGGCCGGCGACTATGACAGCGCCTCGGTCATGCTGATTACGGCCACCGGCAAGCACGCGACGATCTCCAATTCGCGCCGTGCCACCTATGGTTACGACCAGCGTATAGAAGTGCATGGCAGCAAGGGCGCCGTCGCCGCGGAAAACCAGCGGCCCGTGTCGATCGAGGTAGCCAATGGGTCGGGCTATACGCGTCCGCCGCTGCACGACTTCTTCATGACGCGCTATACCGAAGCCTATGCACGCGAGATCGCAAGCTTCATCGATTGCGTGGAATCGAAGTCCCCGGCATCGCCAAGCGGCGCCGATGGCCTTATCGCCTTGGCCCTGGCTGAAGCGGCGCTGAAATCGGTTAGCGAGGGCAGGGCAGTCAAGGTGAGCGAGATCACCGGGCCATTGGCCGATCGCTCGGTGTTCCAGGGCAGGTAGACGAAGGGCGCCGATTGGCGCCCTGTTTTATTTCAGCATCCACTCATGCTCGGGCGCATTGTGGAATTTCCAAACCCGCTTCGGCCCGGCCATGACGTTGAGATAGTAGCTGTCATAACCGGCCGTCGTCGCAACCGGGTGATAGCCGCGCGGCACAAGAACCACGTCTCCATCCTCGATCGCCATGGCTTCATCGAGGCTCCGGTCATCGGTATAGACCCGCTGGAAGCCAAAACCCTGCGGCGGGTTGAAGCGATGGTAGTAGCTTTCTTCGAGGAAGCTTTCGTGCGGAAGATTGTCCTGGTCGTGCTTGTGTGGCGGATAGGACGACGTGTTCCCTTGCGGGGTAATAACCTCGACGACCAGCAGCGCGTTCGCAGCGCCATCGTCCTCCGGCATGATATTGTACACATGGCGCACATTGGCGCCCTTTCCGCGCGTGATGCGCTCATGTGTGCCGGGCGCGATGACCTGGGCATGGCGTTCGCCGCCGCCCGGTGCCGAGCAAATTGCCAGTTCGAGATCCGTGGTGGCGTCGACCGCCCAGCTGCGGCCCGCCGGCACGTAAAGCGCCCAGGGGGCGCCCTCGAAGGGGCTCATCCGCTCGCCCAGTTCGCCGAAGTCTTCGCCATCGACGGCAAAGCGGCCCTTGCCCGATACCAGCACGAGGCAGACCTCGCGCTGGCCTGTTTCTTCCCCATAGGCTTCTCCGGCACCAAGACGGTGAAGACCGAAGCCAACATGGTTCCAGCCCGCCGAAGCGGGCGTCACATCATGGATCTTTCCGGTCTTGCTCGTCGGGTGCACCAGCAGGTGGGACTGCGGCATCAGGCGTCTCCTTGGGGAAGGTGTAGAAGAAATTCCAGCCCACATAGGCCAGGGCTATCCCTACGATGGCGGCCCAGAACATGTCCTGCGTGTAGAGGAGTTCCCAGCCCAGCCAGATCGCAAGGAATACGGCAATGGCCAGCCGCCGCCATAGCGGCCGAAACCATTTCGCATCGTTTTCCTTCAGTGCCATCACTGCCTCCCGCTTGATTCAACTCGGCAAGGCTTTAGCACAACCGTCTCGAAAGACTCACCCTTTCGGGAAGCCTACGGTCTCGACCTCATATCCGGCCGCACTCATGACGCGCATCAGTTCCCGATGGCCGATCTGGGCCATCTTGAGCGGTGGGTTCGCCACCGGATCCTGTTCGGCTTCAACGACGAACCAACCTTCATAGCCGTGATCAGCCAGGCGCTGGACGATGGCGCCGAAGTCGAGCGACCCATCACCCGGCACAGTGAACGCACCGAGCGCTACCGCGTCGAGAAAGCTCTGTCGTGTGCGATCAAGGCCATCGACCACGGACCGCCTGATGTCCTTGACGTGCACATGGTTGATGCGGGCGTGATGCCTGTCGATGGCGCGCAGCACGTCGCCGCCCGCAAACGCCAGATGACCGGCATCGAGCAGCAGCGGAATGCCCGGGCCCGAGGCGTCCATGAAGGTGTCAAGCTCCGCCTCCGTTTCGACGACGGCTGCCATGTGGTGATGATAGGAGAGCGGCATGCCCTGGCTGGCACACCATTCGCCGAATTCCGTGACCTTGCGGGCATAGGCCTTCATCTCGTCGTCCGAGAGTTTTGGCTTTTGCGCCAGCGGCATCTCGCGCTTGCCCTGGATCGAGCGGCCCACCTCGCCATAGACGATACAGGGCGCGTCTGCCGCCTTGAACAGCTCGATCATTGGCGCGATGCGGTCCTTGTTGACCGCAAGCTCCTCGTCCACCAGCGTGCCCGAGAACCATCCGCCGCACAGCGTCACATCGGCCGCGCGCAGAATGGGCAGCATCACCGCCGGATCGTCCGGAAACCGCCGGCCCTTCTCCATGCCCGTAAAGCCAGCCGATCGCGACTGCCTCAAACACTCGTCCAGCGACACGTCATCGCTCAGTTCCGGCAAGTCGTCGTTCCACCACGCGATGGGCGACATTCCAAGCTTGGCTTTCATGTGTGTTCTCCTGCGCTGTCCAGCGCCAAAACCTTTCACCCGTCTCGGCCTTCGGCCGATCCACCCTCTCCCACAAGGGGCGAGGGGTGAGCCGGTGGTTGTTGGTACTCGGTGCCCCCTTCTCCCATTGTGGGAGAAGGTGCCCGAAAGGCGGATGAGGGGGCCTTAGCCCGCCCTCTGCGCCTTAAGTGCCTTCACATAGGCCTCGCGCGCCGCATTCACCGCCGGCCGTTCACTCACCTCCGGTACCGCCACATCCCACCAATGACCACCGGCTTCCGTGGTGACCAGCGGATCCGTCTCGATGACGAAGACATGCACCCCGGCAAGGCCCTCGCTCTCGGCAAGGGCCGTTTCAAGTTCGGCGACCGAGACCACCTTTCTCGCCTTGGCGCCCATCGCGGCCGCATGCGCCGCAAAGTCCACATTGGGGAGGTCGACATGATAGGTGTCGCGGAACAGATTGTTGAAATTGGCGCCGCCGGTGGCCATCTGCAGCCGATTGATGCAGCCATAGCCGGCATTGTCGAGAACGACGATGGTCAGCCTCACGCCCATCATCACGGCGGAGACGATCTCCGAGTTCATCATCAGATACGAGCCGTCGCCGACCATGACGACGACGTCGTCCTCGGGCCGTGCCAACGCCACGCCGAGCCCCCCGGCAATCTCGTAGCCCATGGTGGAAAAGCCATAATCGAGATGGTAGCTGCCCGGCCCGTCCGCCCGCCAGAGCTTGTGCAATTCGCCCGGCAAACCGCCCGACGCACAGACGAGCGTAGCCTTGCCACGGCCGCGCTGCACCGCACCGATCACCTGCGCATCGGAGGGCAGTTCCGCATTGCTGGCGGCCCGCGCTTCGTCGGCATCGGCGACCCAGTCTTCCTTGAGCTTCAAGGCCTTCTGCGTCCAGGCGGAATCAACCTGCCAACCCATCAGCGCCGCATCGAGCGCTTCGAGCCCCACTCGAGCATCGGCGACGAGCGGCAACGCATTATGCTTGTGCGCATCGAAGGGCTGGACGTTCAGCCCCACGATCTTGAGATTTTCGTTCATGAAGAGGGTCCAGGACCCCGTGGTGAAGTCCTGAAGTCGCGATCCGACGGCCAGCACCACATCCGCCTCGGCCGCCAGCGCATTGGAAGCGGTGCTTCCGGTCACCCCCACCGAGCCCATATTGAGCGCATGCGCATGGGGTAGGGCGCTCTTGCCCGCCTGCGTTTCCATCACCGGAATGCCATGCGCCTCGGCAAACGCCGCCAGGCTCTCGCTGGCTTGAGAATACAGCACCCCGCCACCAGCAATGATCACCGGCTTCTTGGCAAGCTTCAGCGCCGCCGCCGCCATCGCAAACTCGTCCGCGTCGGGCATGATCCGCCTCGGCACCCAGACCTTTTCAGCAAAGAAACTCTCTGGATAATCATAGGCTTCCGCCTGCACGTCCTGGCAGAGTGACAGCGTGACCGGCCCGCACTCGGCCGGATCCGTCAGCACCTGCATCGCCCGGCGCAGCGCCGGAATGATCTGCTCGGGCCGTGTGATCCGATCGAAGTAGCGACTTACCGGCCTGAAGCAGTCATTCACCGTCGCTGTGCCGTCGCCAAAGTCCTCGGACTGCTGCAGCACCGGATCGGGCAGGCGATTGGCGAACACATCGCCGGGCAGCAGCAGCATCGGTATGCGGTTGACATGCGCCAGCGCCGCCGCTGTCACCATATTGAGCGCCCCTGGCCCGATCGAGCTAGTCGCCACCATGAAACGCCGCCGGAAACTGGCTTTCGCATAGGCGATGGCAGCATGCGCCATGCTCTGCTCGTTCTGCCCGCGATAGGTCGGGAGCTGGTCCCTAACCGCGTGTAGCGCTTCGCCTATGCCGGCCACGTTGCCATGTCCAAAGATGGCCCAGACGCCGCCGAAGATCGGCACGGTCTGCCCGTCGAATACTGTCTTCTGCGCCGTCAGGAACCGTGTCACCGCCTGCGCCATCGTCAACCGGATCGTTCTCTGACTCATGACCGCTCCCAAATATCTACCAGCGCGCCAAATCGTTGCGCCATGTCGTCAATTGCTGCCTCGTCGCTGATCGTGCCATCGAGCCAGGCTCGTGCGGAATCGCCGAAAATCGTTCGGCCCACAGCAAAACCCTTTACCGTCCGAGACGTCCTGGCCATGGCAAATCCCGCCTCCAGCGCGGCTTGCGGCGCGTCGAGCCCGAGCAGCAGTACGCCCCGGCAAAATGGATCGCGGGCCTCGATGACCGCGTCAATCTGGGCCCATGCGGAGGCATTGGCCTGCGCTTCCAGCTTCCACCAGTCCGGCTTCAAGCCGGCATCGTAAATCTCGGTCAACACGCGTGCCACAGTGTCTTCGCGCAATTCGCCGTGCTTGCCGGCTATGATCTCGACCAGCAGTTCGCGCCCGACCTTGCGACTGGCATCATAGGCAGCGCGCAGTTTTGCGATCTGCTGCTGGCGCAACTCGGACGGGTCGTCCGGATGGAAGAAGCAGAGCACCTTAATACAGTGTTCGACCGGCCACTCGACGAGGCGCGAGCCGAGATCCTGGCTGAACTCGAACTGTAATGGTCGTGAACCCGGCAGCTCAATCGGCTTGGCGATCCAGAAACTTCGGATGTCCCCGGCCGCGAACAAGGCATCGCGTCCATATTTGTCGTCGAGCAGCATGCCGAAGCCGTCCCGGCCATTCGCAACCCGTGCCGCGGCCTTGACGGCAAGGACCTTGAACGCTGGGATTCGTGCGAGCTTGTCGCTATCGCCACCCGCCATGTCTTCAAGCTGGCTGCGGTGGTCGATAGCGAGCGCCATCAGGCTGGGAATCTGGCGGCGCCGGGTCGTTGCCCAGTGCACGTGGTTGATGGCTTCGTCCTTGCGCAGGGCGCGTTCGGCGCTGCCATGTTCGAGGAAGTAAGTGAGCTCGGTCCAGGTCGGGATTTCAGGCGAACAGAGGAGGCGGCTGACGGCGAACGCGCCACAGGCATTGGCCCAGGTGGCGCTGGTCGCATGCGGCTCGCCCCGGAGCCAGCCCCTCAGAAAGCCGCTCATGAAAGCGTCTCCGGCGCCCAGGACGTTATAGACCTCAATGGGGAAACCCTTCCCGACGATTCCGTCCTCGAGATCGTCGGGAATGGCACCATCATAGACGATGCACCCCATGGGCCCGCGCTTCAGGACGATCACGGCGGAGGAGAGGGACCGGATCGTCCTGAGCGCGGCCGGGAGATCGCTGGCACCTGAGGCGATCAACACCTCTTCCTCGGTGCCAACGATCAAGTCGCATTCGGGCAGTACTGTCTGAAGATGCGCCGAGACCGCATCGGAGGCGATGTAGCGACTGTCGCCGGCATCGTGCCCAGCGAGGCCCCAAAGGTTCGGTCGGTAGTCGATGTCGAAGATGACCTGGCCGCTGGATTCCCGGGCGATGCGCATGGCTTTGCGCTGGGCTGCCGCACTATGCGGCTTGGCGAAATGCGTGCCGGTGACAAGCACGGCCCGGGCGGACCGGATGAAATCGGGATCGACGTCGCCTTCGTCCAGTGCTGCATCAGCGCAGTTGTCGCGGTAAAAAATCAGGGGGAAGGATTTGTCATTCTCGACCGAGAGCAGGACCAGGGCCGTCAGGCGCTGGGAATCGGTGGCGATGCCGGTGGTTTCCACGCCCTCGCGCAGCAATTGCTCTCGGATATATCGCCCCATCTGCTCGTCGCCGACCCGCGTGATGAGTGCGGATTTCAGACCGAGCCGGGCGCTGCCGATGGCAATGTTGGTCGCGCAGCCACCTACGGACTTAGCGAAGCTGCCGACGTCCTCGAGGCGTGTTCCGATCTGCTGCCCGTAAAGATCGACCGACGCCCGACCGATGGTAATGACGTCGAGCGGTCTGCTGGAAATGTCGGTTAAACCTGGGCTCACGCCGGCGTCTCCCGGTCTGCGTTACAAGCGTATCTGAAACACAAATTCCGAGATCGAGCAATATAGAATGTTCGTTCTATTTTTGGAATGCTGCGGGACTAAGCTGCCGACGCCGTTCGGCAATGCTGACGGTCAGCGCCATGGCAAAGGCGATGCTTGCCGACAGGGAGCGGAAGCCGGCATGGTCTGCCTCGACCAGCTCGAACCACACTGCCGCGCACGCGGCGAGAGGCGATAGAGCTGAGTCGGTCAGCGCGACGACGGGCACCTGGCGGGCCGAAAGGCTCTGCGCCTGTACCGCGCTCTCAGGGGCATAGGGCGAAAAGCTGACTGCGAAGGCGGCATCCGAGGGGGTCGCCAGGGAGAGGAGGTCATCGTCATTGCCCACCGCCGAACTGACAATCTGGCAGCGGATCTGCAGCTTTCCGAAGGCATAGGCCATCGACGTCACAACGGGAAAGCTGCGTCGACGCGCGATGAGGTAGATGGTTTCGGCGCGCGCCAGAATATCGACGGCCGTTTCCAACTGGCGGGGATCGATCGTTGCGTGCAGCGCGTCGAGGCTTTGATGCGCCGCATCGACAAAGCCCGACAGGATGGTGGCGCTTTCCTTTTCCGCAGCACCACCGGATTCGAGCCGGCGCAGACGATCCTCGTAGCTCGAAGTTCGCCCTCTCAACCGTATCCGGAAAAGCTGCTGGAGGCCGGAAAATCCATCCAAGCCGAAATGTTGCGCAAACCGCACGAGGGTCGAGGGCTGCACCTGTGCGGCGCTGGCAATGCTGGCCGTGGTGCCGAACGCCATCTCGTCGGGATGCTCCAGGGCGTAGGCGGCTACCTGCATCAGCCGCTTGGGCAGTGTGGAACGCTGCTCGATGATGGCGAGACGCAGGCTGTCGAAATCCGTCGGGATATTGGTCGTCATTGGTCTCTGCGGTGCAGATAGAACAGATATTCCAACTTTGGAACAAATCGTTTCGTGCCGCAAGACCTGGGGTAGGGCGGTCCGTCCCGTCCTACCCTTCACAAAGCGTTATGCAGGCTGCAGATTTGCCTGCGAGCCGCGATGCTCAATCCAGAAGATGTAGGCGGAAGCGCCCACAATGAGTGCGGCACCGGGCCAGAACCAGACCGAAGGCACCTGGCCCAGAACCACCCAGCCGACCAGGCCGCTCAGCGGCACCTTGAGATCGCCGAAAGGCTGGAGATATGTGGCGTCGGCCACCTTGTAGGCGAAGGCCAGGACATATTGCGCCACGGCAGTGAGAGCGCCGAGCGTCAGCAGCAGCCACAGGCCAAGCCCTTCTGGCAGGGCGAACGGGAAGCCGGGCGCCATGCCCAATGGCAGCGCACCGGCCAGCGCGTTGACCACCAGCAAAATAGCCAGGTGGTTTGGCGTCATCAGCACGAGCAAGGAAATGGTGAGGGTTTCCGGCCGCTCGCCCTTGCGCGTCAGATATTTGGTGAGAACATCGGTGCCCGCCCACAGAGCGGCCGCGGTGATAGGGATGAGAGCCTGCCAGCCGATATTTTCGCTTCCCACACCCGACACGATGATGGCGCCGGCAAAGCCGACCATGGCGGCAGCGATCCGCGGGCCCGATGCCCTTTCTCCCAGGAATAGAGTCGAGCCGAGGATGATGAAGAGCGGTCCGGTCGCCAAGAGCGTTACCATCTGCCATATCGGCACGCCTGACGCGTAACCATAGACGAACACATGGACGCCGAGTGCCGAGACGAAGGCGCGGATTTCATGGGCGATCGGGTGGGCAGTGCGCAGGTTGCCCAGGCCGATGCGCAGGATCAGCGGCAGCGCCAGGACCGACGCGATCAGGTATTGCCAGAAGGCCATGCCGGTGGAACTCATGCCAAAACCGCCCCATTCGGCCGGGGTCGGCAGCACGGACTGTAACGTGTTCGTGCCGGCGAAAGTCGCGCTGGCCAGCAGCATGAAAACGGCGCCGGCCGTGGCGGCATTCGGGGAAGTCGAGGAAATCTGGTTCATCTGTCGTCCTTTCCGTAACCAGTTTCCTCAGGGTTACGGGAGGCGACAAGCCGGAAGGATGCATCGCCAAAACAGCGACGCACGCCGGCTAAGGCGCTTGATCCCGTTCTCTTTCATCCGGACTCTAACCGTCGGCTCCGGAATTGCACCGGATCTGCTGACCTCCCACCGGGAGCGCTCGCGGGCTTGGCATTGCTGCCTCTACCGCCGGTGGGGAATTTCACCCCGCCCTGAGAACAATGCAGGCGAACCTGCAGGGAAGAATTTAGGCAAGGCAGCGTTGCGCCGCAAGTGCGCACAAGGGTGTAACCGCTCAGGTCTCCAGCAAGGAGGGTGACCACAGAATTGGTTTGCTTTCGGCCATCGAGGCAATTAAGCAAGTTCATGCTTGTTTTATAGGCTTGCCATGTCCGACACCGTCGAAGGCCGCTGGGCCGAAATTTTCGGGCCGCGCTATCTGCCGGTCACTACCATCTTGGCTCTGGGCGTTACCCTCTTTGCCTTCAATGCCTTTCTCTCGGCGGCTGCCCTGCCATCAGCGGTCCACGAACTGGGCGGCGTGGAGGTGATCTCCTGGGCCACGACCCTCTATCTCGTCTTTGCCATCGTCGGTGGCGCCGCGGCAGCCCTGCTTAAGCGCTGGCTTGGCTCGAGAGGAGCGCTGGTGGGATTGGCCCTCGTCTTTCTGGTCGGGACGCTGGTCGCGGCGATTGCAACTGATATGACGCAGGTGCTGGTTGGCCGGGCGATCCAGGGCCTGGGTGAAGGCGTCGTCGCTGCCCTCTGTTTCGCGCTCATCCCCGAACTCTTCCCGAGCCGTCTCGTGCCAAAAGTATTCGGCATGCAGGCCGTTGTCTGGGCGGTTGCGGCCTTTGGCGGTCCAGCCGGGGCAGGTGCCCTGACGGAACTGATCTCCTGGCGCGCTGCCTTTCTGATCAACGTGCCTTTCGTCCTTGTCTTCGTAGCCATGGTTTTGACTGTGGTCCCACGCAGCGAGAGGCCGGATGACATCCACCGCTTCCCCGGCCTGCGCCTCGTCACCATCGGCGGGGGCACAATGCTTGTGGCGCTGGCGGCCGTGACGCCGCCGCTCGAGGCTGCGTTGCTGCTCATCGCAGCCGCCGTGCTGCTGACCGGCGCCGTCTGGCTCGATCGCCGGGCCGAGCAGCGCCTCATGCCCCCTGACGCCTTCTCGTTCAATACGGCCGTCGGCTCCGGCCTCTGGGTATTTCTGCTGATGCCGGTCGCGGGCGCGGCAACGGCCGTCTACCTCATCATGTTGCTGCAGCAACTTTGGGACTACGGTCCAACCCAGGCGGCCGTTACCGGCGCGGTCATGGCGGTGGCCTGGAGCCTGTCCTCGGTGACCGTGGCCAATGTTCGCCAGCGCGCTACACGGCGCATCCTGATCCGCTCAGGACCACTGTTTCTCGCCGCCGGGTTGATCCTCGTGTTGCTTGGCCTCGAATGGACGCAGTTGCCGGTCTTGCTTGCCGGCCAGGTCGCGATCGGCATGGGCTTTGGCATGTCCAACGGCTACATCATGCTCACCATTATGGAAGCGAGCACCGACGCCGAGCGCGATCGCACCTCGGCGCTGCTACCGACGACCCAGTCGGCGGGAAATGCCCTCGGTGCTGCTTTGGCCGGCGTGGCGGCAAATGCCGCTGGTTACCCGCGCGCCATGGAAAATGCCGATGTCCTCGCCTCGGTCATTCCGCTCTTCGTGATGGCGGCCGCATTCGCCATCCTCGCCTTTCTTGCTGCACTGCGCATGGTGCAGCTGGCGAAGGTAACGCCCCTGGCGACCTTTGCCGATGAATGACATTTCGTGATGGCCTTGATTGCGCCGATTAACATAGCGCAAAGACCTTGCCGACATTTTTGGCGGACCTGGCGCCAGAAGTCCCACGCCAGGCCAGCGCGAAAGTAGATTTGTCCATGCTCAAACTCCTGATGACCCGTTCCCTCCGTTTCTGGGTCGCTCTTGGCATGATCATCGCGCTTGCCCCGCTCACAATATCGGCCGTGGTGGGGCAACTCGTGCTCAATCGCGGCGTCATCGACGCCTTTCACGATGTATCGCAGCGCCAGCGCAACGAATTGGCGCCATTGCAGGAACTCCGCATCCTCGTCTGGGATACGCTCATACCCATAGATGAGTTCGTGAATGAAGGCGGATCTCAGCGCCCGCTTTTGTATCGGGATCTGCGTAGCCGCATCGAAAGCAGCTTTGCCGAGGTTCGCACCCAGTTTGCCGACGATCCCGTCGCTCTCCAGCATCTCGACGCCGCTCTTTCAAGCTGGCAGGCCGCCGATACGCTGGCGACCGAGCTCGCATCGGACCTAGCAGCGCCCGACGACCCTGAGGCGGAGCGGCGGCTCAAGCTGTTCCACGGCCATATTGCAGCGGCTTCTGACAGGTTAGGACAGGCCTCTCGCGCCATCGGTGCCATCATAGATGCAGACCACGACACTGCGGTGGCCTGGTCCGATAGGGCCTCGTTGATTTTTGCATCGGCGGTGGCCCTGTCTCTTCTGGCCATGGTGGCGGGCGTGGGCATTGTGGGGCTGATCATGTCCCGTAGCGTCGACCGCCTGGTTGCGGGTGCAGCTCGGTTTGCGGATGGTGATCGTCATCATCGCATCGAGATCAGCGTGCCGCCCGAGCTCAACCGGGTCGCGCAGGAATTCAACCGCATGATTGCCCGCATCGAAGTGTCCGAGACGGCGCTGGCCGATCTGGCGCGTGTGGACGAGCTGACCCAACTCTATAATCGCCGCGCTTTCGATGAGGCCCTGTTGCGCGCCCATTCCAATTTTCAGCGCGGCGCAGGCGCAGGGGTGGTGTTGACCATGGACATCGACCATTTCAAGCGCATCAACGATACGCATGGCCACGCCGCTGGCGACGCCGTCCTCCGCGCATTCGCCACGACGGTGCGAAAGTCGGTACGCCTCTCCGACCAGCTCTACAGGATCGGCGGCGAGGAGTTCGCGCTGATTCTCGTCCAGACGGACATGGGCACGGCCCTCGACCTGGCTGAACGCATCCGGAGCGCAGTGGAGAGCGCGCCGATTGCCTATCGGGATCAGTCCATCGCTGTGACGGTCAGTATCGGCGTTGCCGGGCTCAGCGAGGCGATGGGGGCCTCGGAAACACTGGAGGCCGCCGATACCGCCCTCTACCGGGCCAAGACTGCCGGGCGCAACCGGGTCGTCCTGTTCGAGACTGTCTGAGCAGACGCCGCCCTGAGAGCGGCGCTTCCCCCGTCAGCCCTGTTCCAGCCACTGCACCTGGTCTGGGGTAAGCTGGATTTCGAAGGCCTTGAGGCTGTCCTCGAGCTCGACCAGCCTCCGTGGCCCAATCAGCGGCACGCTCGGGAATGGCTGTGCGAGCACATAGGCCAGCGCGATGTGAATGGGCGAGTGTCCCAACTGCTTGCCTAGTTCGATCGCCCGATCGCGGCGGCCAAAATTCTGGTCATTGTACCAGCAGCGGACCAGTTCCTCGTTGTCGCGCTTGTCACGTCCTGCAAGGTCGGTGAAGAAACCGCGCGCCTGGCTCGACCAGGAGAAATTGGTCACCTGCCTATCGATCAGCCACTGCTTGAAATCGGGGGTGGACGCCGTGACGCAACCGGCCCAGATGGGGTCGAGCATTTCGGCCAGCGCGAAATTGTTGCTCAGTGCCTGTGGTTTGGTCTTTCCGGTGCGCTCGGCATAAGCGATCGCCTCGTCCATGCGTTCCTTGGTCCAGTTCGATCCGCCGAACGGGCCGCGGATGCGGCCGGCCTTCACCTCGGCATCCATGGCGTCAACGAACTCGCCCACCGGCACGTCGGTGTTGTCGCGATGCATGAAATAGACATCCACATAATCGGTCTGCAGCCGATCGAGCGACTGTGTCAGCTGCTTGCCGATGACATCGGGATAGACCAGCGGTGAATGGGCCCCCTTGCCGATGACGACGGCGTCCTCGCGCACGCCGCGGCTCTTCTGCCACATGCCGAAGAGCTTCTCGGTATAGCCGCCCGCATAGACGAAGGCGGTGTCGAAGACGTTGCCGCCGCGTTCCCAGAAAGCGTCGAGCAGGATCGCGCCGGATGAGAAAGTCCGGAAATCCTCAAAACCCATCGCCACCGCCGAGGCTGGCTTGCCGAGGCCGGGAATGGAGCGCTTCGGGATGATCCCGCTATTGGCTCCAAGTGCGCGATTGTCGAGCGTCCGGGTGCGCACCGTCGGCGTTTCGACGGAAAACTCGATTCCCGCATCGGCGCGCCACTTGTCGAGTACACGCAGATTGCCCAGCGAATCAGCCCAGCTCATGCCCGGCGCATCCAATTCCTGCTTGCCGGCAAGAATGGCCAGCGAAGCCGCCTCGGCCTCGTACGAATACAGATGATCCTCGGCGCCGACGCTGATTGTCTCGGTCTTGCCACCCTTGATGATGTCGATCCGCCCCAGCCCCTGGTCGCGGTTTCCGCCGGCAAACCAGAAATCGGGCACCTCGATCCGTCCATCGGCACCGTGAATGCGCAGCACGTTGTCGAGATTGGCCATCACCGCGCAACTCACCTGCGCCACGATGCCGTTATCGAAAGTCAGGAGGGCCGCCGCCCAGTCATCGGTGCCTTCGTCATTGAGCTTGGCGGCACCTGCAACCTTGACGGGATCGGCAAACGCCTTTCCGCTTGCAGCGCCAGCCAGAAGGCGTGCCATGGACACCGGGTAACAGCCGACATCCATGATGCCGCCGCCAGCCAGCGAGGAGGCAAACAGACGGTGCTCGGGCTGGAAGCGTCCCATCGAGAATCCGAAGCTCGACTGGATCATGCGCACTTCGCCGATCGCGCCCGACTGAATCAGTTCGATCAGTTTGGCGGTCTGCGGATGCACGCGATACATGAAAGCCTCGCCGGCAAAGGTGCCAGCCTTGCGATGCGCATGGAAGACGGCGTCCGCCTCATGGGCGCTGAGTGCCAGCGGTTTTTCGACCAGCACATGCTTGTCTGCCTCGGCGGCCTTGATGGCCCATTCCGCGTGTCCGGTATGGGGCACGGCGATATAGACGGCGTCGATTTCGGGATCGGCCAGCAGCGCCTCATAGCCATTGACGATGCGCGCTTCCGGGAATGTCTCAGCCAGACCCGGCCTGTCGGGATTTCGCGTGGCGATGGCCGCGAGCACACCGTGCCGGCTGCCATTGAGCCCGCCGCGGAAGGCCTTGGCAATGCTGCCCGGGCCGATAATGCCCCAGCGGATTTTCGTGTCGGTCATCGTTTTTTCCTCGCCTGAGCATCGCATGCTCAATCCAGTCCGTACCGGCCGCTGCCGGACCCTCAGTGTTCCGTACCCGAGCTTTTCAATTGCTCTTGCGGGCCGTAATTTCTAAATTAGCGCGCCTTCCAAAGGCATACACCCCTATAGGGTATGCGAACCGGGCGGAAAGTAAGATGGATTCTCGCCCCTTTTACGAGCCTCGCGCCAACGGCGTCGAACGCGCACCCACCGCGCTGCAAATGTTCCTGACCTCACCCCGCCTCATGCGGTCAGCGCATTGGCACGCCCAGGTAGAGGTGAATTACATCGTCAAGGGCTGGGCCCATTACCGCATGGCCGGGCATGAAGCGCGTTTCGGCGCCGGCGATTTCGCCCTGTTCTGGGGCGGTCAGCCGCATTGGCTCGACGATGCTTCGGAGGATCTTGTCTATGCCGGCGGACACTTGCCGCTCGTGCATTTCTTCCGTCTGCGCCTGCCACCGGACGTTCAGGCTCGCCTTATGCAGGGTGCGACGCTCGTATCCAGCGACACCGATGCTGCCGACCCGGTCAATTTCCAGCGCTGGGTCGACTATGCCCGTTCGGGCGATCCGATGAAGGCGAGCCTTGCCGTCGATGAACTGCTGCTGCGCATCGAGCGGCTGCGTTTCTCGCCCTATCGGCTGCTGCCCGATAGCCAGGTCATCAGCGACGAGGCAGGTCTTGATCCCCACACCTCGCCCATCGTGGTGCGCATCTGCGATTTCATTGCCGACAATTTCCGGGAAGAAATCGACTCGGTGGACATCGCCGTTGCTGCGGACATCCACCCCAAATACGCCATGACCGTCTTCAAGAAATGCACCGGCATGACGCTCAACGACTATATCAACTTGATGCGCCTGTCCTATGCCCAGGCGCTTCTGATGAGGGATGAGGCCAGCGTGCTGGCCGTGGCTATGGACAGCGGCTTCGGCTCGCTCAGCGCCTTCAACAAGTCGTTTCGCAAGATCTCGGGCATGTCGCCGAGCGACTTCCGCCGTGACGGACGCAGCCGTCCGGCGGTTGCCGTCGCGCCCAGCCCCGCTGCAGGCCAGTGACCGAAGCCGGGCAGGGCTATTCTGCTCCAGGCTAGACCCGACCCTGGCCCATCAGCACCATGGCGCCGAGCACGAGTGCGCCAATAATCCAGATGGCGCCGGCAAGCAGCGAAAAGCCCTCGATGAAATACAGGCCACGATCTTCGTTCTCGTTCATGCTTGCTCCTCGTTATGCAATCTGCTCCTGCGTCGCGGCTCCTCCGCCTGGCAGGCTCACGCGCAGTCAATGACGTCGAGCCCGAAAGCGCAATGGGCTTAATGCGCACACCGGTCTCTTCATGCACACCGCCTCTCGGCCAGGCGTCAAAGGGAACGTCCGTTCATCTTGGGCATTGGCTTGACTGCAAGGAGGCCAAGATGACCGACCGTTTCACGATGCAAGACCCGCGCCACCAGTATCCGAGGCCGCCATTTCCGCGCCAGCCGCAGGAGCCGCCCGGTATCGTGGGCAAGATGGAACCGGCACCCGATCACGGCGAGGAAAGCTATGCGGGGTACGGCCGGCTGATGGGCCGCAAGGCGCTGATTACCGGCGGCGACTCCGGCATCGGTCGTGCCGCCGCAATTGCCTTTGCGCGCGAAGGCGCTGACGTTGCCATCAATTTCCTGCCGTCAGAGACGGCGGATGCCGAAGAGGTGGTCGCCTATATCGAAAAGGCAGGTACGAAGGCTGTCGCCCTGCCGGGCGACGTATCCGAGGAAGAAACCTGCAAGTCGCTCATAGTGGACGCGGTCGAACAGCTTGGCGGGCTCGATATTCTCGTCATCAACGCCGCACGTCAGCAGGCGCGGGAATCGGTCGAGGAGGTCACCAGTGACGATTTCGACCGCACCATGAAGACAAATCTCTATGCACTTCACTGGCTGACGCGGGCGGCCGTGCCCCATCTTCCGCCCGGGGCATCGATCATCAACACTGCCTCCATCCAGGCCTACGAGCCCTCCGCTCATCTGCTTGACTATGCAACGACCAAAGCGGGCATTGTTGCCTATACCAAGGCGCTTGCCGAGCAACTGATAGAGAAGGGCATCCGCGTCAACGCTGTCGCACCCGGCCCGTTCTGGACCGTATTGCAGCCGAGCGGCGGCCAGTTTCCCGACAAGGTCGAGACCTTCGGGCAGAACAGTGCCTTCGGCAGGCCGGGACAGCCCGTGGAACTTGCCCCGATCTACGTTTTGCTGGCCTCGCAGGAGGGAAGCTACATCACTGGCGAAGTCTTTGGCGTCACCGGCGGCAAAGGGATTGCATAGGTCGTGCCATGCCTCAGACAGTGAGTGGAGATCAGCTTCGCGCCGATATCGATGCCGGCAGGACCGGCGACAAGATCCCGTTTCCCGACCCGGCGGCAGCGCCGCTGGGTACGGACGCCGAGGCGGGCGGGACAGCCACGGCCTTCCCCAAAGAGCGGCGCGGCGTGGCGCACCGGCCGGGACGGAATTGGGGCGGTCTTGCGCTCTATATAGGTGCGACGGCCGCCATCGGCGTCATCGTCATCCTTATCGGTCTGGCAACGTTATAAGCCAAGCCGGTAAATTTACCGGCGAGCGAGCGTAGCTGCGGGACCGCGACTCGTGATGTTCGTGCCCGAAGATTGCTTTTTGCTTATAGGCGCTTAATTGCATGTATAGGCGGGAACACCCAAGCATGTCGTCCGTTGGTCGATCCCTTACTGAGGATCAATGGATGAGAACTTACTTCGGCCCCTGCCTGCTGGACGACGTCACGGAGTTTCGCCTTTGGGCCCCTAGCGCTGAGGGGGTGGAACTCCTCCGTCCCGGTTGCAGTCCGGAACCGATGGTCTCGGGTGAAAAAGGCTTATGGGCCACGCAAGTTCGCGGATGCGGACCCGGAACGCGTTATAAATTTCGCATTGGCGACCTGGAATTTCCCGATCCTGCGTCACGGTACCAGGATGGCGGCACGACCGGATGGAGCGTAGTCTGCCAGCCTATCGCCCCAAGCGGACGCACCGAGCCCCTGCGGCCTTGGACCGAGACCATTCTCAGCGAAGTCCATATCGGTACTGTATCGCCCGAGGGGACGTTTGAGGGCCTCATGAACCGCCTCGAACACTTCCGGGATGCGGGCTTCACGGCGCTGGAGATCATGCCGATCAACCAGTTTCCCGGCGAACGCAACTGGGGCTACGATGGCACCCTCATCTTTGCTCCGGCCGGCGCTTATGGCAGTCGCGAGGATCTGAGGCGCCTCGTAGACCGCGCGCATGAACTGGATCTCTGCATGATCCTCGATGTGGTCTACAACCACTTCGGCCAGTGGGACAATTTCATCCCTCGATACGCGCCCGAATTCTTTCACGACGATGTAGAGACGCCATGGGGCCCCGGCATCGACTATACGCAGGAGATGGTGCGGCAGTTCTACTACGAGAACGCCCATATGTGGCTGAGCGAATTCGACTTCGACGGCCTGCGCTTCGACTCGGTACACGAGATGAAGACGGAGGCGCGCGACATGTTTCTTGGCGATCTTGCCAAGGTCTGTCGGTCGGTCAAGGGCGACGCCAAGCTGATCGTCGAAAACATGAAGAACATCGCCAGCTGGATTGACCGGGACGAGGCCGAGCGGCCCATTGATTTCACCGCGCAATGGAATGACGACATCCATCACGTCCTGCATTTTCTGGCGACCGGCGAGGAAAAGCAAGGCTACGAAGACGACAGTCGCGATCCCATAGCCGACCTGGAAAAGGGGCTGGCTGATGGTTTCGTTCATGACGGCGAGGCAGAAGGCGAGAGTGACGGCACTACACGCGGCGAGCCCGCCAGCCGTCTGCCGCCTGACGCCTTCGTGTCATATCTCCAGAACCACGACCAGATCGGCAACCGGGCCGACAGTATGCGGCTGCCGGACCGCATTGGCGCTGACAAGCTCGACTTCCTTCGGTTCGTCATCATGCTGGCGCCACAAATTCCCCTCCTGTTCATGGGGGAGGAGGCACATTTGTGCACGCCATTCCCGTTCTTCGTCGATCTGCCCGAAGACGATGCCGCCGACGTGCGCGACGATCGCTACGAGCAGATGCGCAAGATATTCGATGAGGACGTTGAGGACGGCGACCTGCCGGACCCCGACGCCGTCGCCACTTTTGAAAGTGCCAAGCTCGACTGGGCTGATTATTCAAAGCCTGAGCCGCAGGCGGCGCTGGAGCGGTTCCGTTTGCTTGCTGCCTGGCGCCGGGACTGCGTCTGGCCGCTTTCGGCCACGCGCTGCCTGGATGCTCAAACCGCGCGCCAGGGCACGGCCATCGTCGTCAGTTGGGTTTATGAGGCAGGCGTCTTCACCATGGCGCTCAATGCCGGCGACCAACCTGCGGACATTGCTTGCGTGGTCACCGGCCATCCCGTGACGACCGGCGAACACGAGCAGCATGGTGACGTTCTGCGGCTGGGTCGGTGGAGCGCCGTTGCATGGATGGTGCCAGCCCAGACATGATGGCACCGGTTTAAAAGCACCCCGCCGTAGCCTGGCGGGGTGCTAACGCAGTTTGGGCAGGACATCTTGGCCGAACGCCTCGATGAAATCCTGCTGGTTGGTGCCGACGCAATGCAGATGCACCGCTGTCACATCAAGCGCCATCAACTCGGCAATGCTGTTCCGGTGCCAGCCCAGATCCGTCGATACTGCCACGCATTTCCGGATCGAGTCTTCCGTGACAAGTCGGCCGATGGCGTCGAAATCGGCGGGTCGTGCCAAATTCCAGTTCGCGTCGCCGCCCGCCGCAACCGGTCCCCACTGGTCGAGAGCCTGCGACACGGCTCCCTCTTCGCTCCGATCCCAGGAGAGTGCGTGCTGGATATGAACGGGCTTGCCTTCCCCGCCATTTGCACGGAATGCGTCGATCACCTTGCTCACTGTCTCGACCGAGCCGCCGGTTGTCAGGAGTCCATCGGCCCATCCTGCCACCCAGGCGGCCGTCGCTTCCGACACGGCAGCACCGTACAGCGGCACCGGTTCGCTCGGACGGGAATAGAGCTTGGCTTCAACCACGGTGACGCGTCCGCGATGCGTTACCGTTTCCCCGTCGAGCAAGCACCGCATGATCTCGACACATTCGCGCAGGCGTGCATTGCGCTCGGGCTTGTCCGGCCAGGCCTCGCCGGTGATGGACTCGTTGACTGCCTCACCGCTTCCGAGAGCCAGCCACAATCGCCCCGGAAACATGTTTCCGATAGTCGCTGCCGCCTGCGCGAGGACAGCCGGATGGTAGCGATATCCAGGCGCAGAAATCATCCCGATCGGGAAGCTGGTGGCCTGCATGGCCGCGCCAAGCCAGGCCCAGGCGAAGCCCGAATGTCCCTGGCGCTCGCTCCAGGGATGAAAATGATCGGAAGACTTGGCGCAGTCGAAGCCTGCTGCTTCTGCCTCCTGCAGATAGGTGACCAGGTCGCTGGGCGCAAATTGCTCGTGGGATGCGTGATAGCCGAGAAGTGTCAAAGGCCATCCTCCTGCCATTGATGAATGAGATCTTGGGTCGTGGTTGTGGTGAGTTGGGTCTGGAGACGGCACCGATAGATATCCAGGACGGCGTCATGAGTGGCATCGGCAGACCCAAACAGGGCATCGAGCGGCAACCAGACGTGGTAGCCGAGGTCGACGGCGCCAAGCACCGTGGCAAGTACGCAGATGTCCGTTTCGCCGCCTGATATGGCGACCGTGTCGATACCGGCGCCTTGCAGGGATCTGTGCAGGTCGCCGGACCACCATGGTGAGTAGACGGACTTGTCCAGGACCTTGGCCGGTGGAGCCAGTCGCTTCAGCGAGGGGACAAGGTCCAGCAGGTCAGGGGGCAGCTTGTCGCGGACCATATCGGGCCAGCGCTGGTAGTATCCGCGCCAGTTGCCGTGCGCTTCGTGAGCGTTGTGAGGCGGGATGAAGCGGGTGAATATTGTCCGGCGGCCGGCGGCCTCCGAAAGCGTCTCGATAGCAGGCAGCACCCGCTCGAGCCATGGCGCATGCCACTCCGTCGGCTCAGCAAAAAGCGACTGCACGTCTACGCAGATATGTGCCCAGTTCCGGATTTTCCCATCCCGCATGTGATTGTTTCAGCGATCTTTTCCCGTTGGCGACCACTGCCTTGCGAACCGCTGACTGACAATCGGGTGCGGCGCTATTCGTTCCCGGCCGGGCGTTTGCCTCTCGGGATTCCTTGGGCGCTTTGTGCACAACCGACGCAAAAACGGGGTTGCGCTGCACACCCGGAATCTCTATGTCTCCGCACCAGTCGGGGCGTAGCGCAGCCTGGTAGCGCATTTGTCTGGGGGACAAAGGGTCGTCGGTTCAAATCCGGCCGCTCCGACCATTTCACCAAAAGACGTTCGGGGGCCAAGGACGGCCCTGCGCCGGAGCCGGAGCAACCCATGCCGCTGCAAGTGCGCGACCTGGAAAGTGCCATTCCACTCTGGTCGGACCTATTGGGCGCCGAGCCCAAACTCATCAACTATTCCGAAAATCACACCTTCCTGCTCAATGTGCCGGGCGGCGAGGCCTTTACCCTGCGCGTGCATCGCCCGGACTATCAGAGCATCGCCAATATCGAGAGCGAACTGGCCTGGCTCGAGGCCTTGCACCACCAGACGGACCTCTCGATCCCCGAACCAGTCGCGGGCAGGGACGGCAAGCTCCTGCAGCGCTTCACCACACCATCAGGCGAAGTCCGCCATGCCGTGCTGTTTCACTTTATCAAGGGCAAGGAGCCGAGCCCTGACGACGATCTGGTTGACCTTTTCGCAGTGCTCGGCAGCTATGCCGCACGGCTCCACAAGCATGTGACGGCCTGGCAGCGCCCCGCGGACTTCGAACGGCAGGCCTGGACGGCCGCAAGCATCCTTGATGAGGACGGACTATGGGGCGACTGGCGCGTTGCACCTGGCGTCACGCCGTCCGTGCGTGCGGTGCTCGACGAGGCCCAACTCCTGCTGCGCCGGCGGCTGGACGACTATGGCACGGCGCCCGACCGGTACGGGCTGATCCATGCCGACATGCGTCTGGGCAATCTTCTTGTCGATGGCGACCAGGTGGGTCTGATCGACTTCGATGACTGCGGTCTCTGCTGGTTCGGCTACGATTTCGCCGCCGCAATTTCTTTCCACGAAACGCACCAGAGCGTGCCTGCACTCAAGGCTGCGTGGCTCAGGGGCTATCAGGCTATTCGCCCGTTCTCGCCAGAGGATATCGCGGCGCTGGATGCAATGGTTCTGCTGCGGCGCTTCGCGCTTCTGGCCTGGATCGGGTCACATGCCGAAACCGCCCTGGCCCAGACCCATGTCGACGGTTTTGCCCAGGGCACTACAGACCTCGCCGCCCGCTATCTGCGCGGGCCGCTCTGGCCCTGAGGGCTTGCCCTCAATGGCGCGCTG
>PJUF01000429.1_pt1 | contig 30998 bp, 30 predicted proteins | sample 1512191 | NCBI WGS metagenome assembly PJUF01 (sample SAMN08177673, study PRJNA422409) | Feces metagenome, whole genome shotgun sequencing project. | isolation source: Chicken feces (3) enriched on wood chips | host: Gallus gallus | place: USA: Madison | collected 2015-01-15 | reverse complement strand
CACCAACCAGTTCGATGCCGCGGTCGGCTTTGGCGGCTACAAGGAAAGCGGCTTTGGCCGCGAGGGCGGCCGCGAAGGCATGACGGCCTATCTCAAGCCGAAGTGGGAAAAGGACCTCCAACCTCTCAATAGCCCTCATGGTGAGGTGGGCGCGCCAGCGACCCTCGAACCACGAGGGCGTGCCACCAACCCCCTCGACCAGGGCAGCCTCGACCAGACGGCAAAAATGTATATCGGCGGCAAGCAGGCCCGCCCCGACTCTGGTTATAGCCGTGCCGTCCTCGGCCCCGACGGCAAGCCAATCGGCGACGTCGGCGACGGCAACCGCAAGGATATCCGCAATGCCGTCGAAGCCGCCCGGTCGGCCCTCGGCTGGAGCACCACTGCCGCTCATGCCCGGGCGCAGATCCTCTACTTCCTGGCTGAAAACCTCGACTATCGCCGCGCCGAGTTCGCCGCCCGCATCGCGGCCCAGACCGGCGCCGATGGCCACAGGGAAGTAGAGGCGTCCATCGAGCGTCTCTTCGCCTTTGCCGGCTGGGCCGACAAATATGACGGCGCCGTCCACAATCCGCCCATGCGCGCCATTGCCGCCGCCATGGTCGAGCCGCTGGGCGTCCTCGGCATCGTCGCGCCACCGACCCAGCCGCTCCTGGGCTCGATCGCCCTTCTCGCCCCGGCCATCGCCATGGGCAATAGCGTGGTGCTGGTCCCCTCCGACCGCGCCCCGCTCTCGATGACCGACTTCTACCAGGTGCTCGAAACCTCCGACATGCCCTCGGGCGTCGTCAACATCGTCACCGGCGACGGCGCAACCCTGGCCAAAACCCTGGCCGAACACGACGGCGTCGACGGCCTCTGGTTCATGGGCAGCGCGGAAACCTCCGCCATGGTCGAAAAGGCCTCCATCGGCAATCTCAAGCAGACCTGGACCAGCCGCGGCCTCGCCTACGACCTCTCCCAACCCCGCTTCGCCGCCGACTACTTCCTCGCCAAAGCCACCCAGATCAAAAACGTCTGGATCCCATACGGGGCGTGAAAGGCCCCAAAACAGTTCCGCCCCCATCGATGACGATGGGAGCGGAACCGCCGGGGGACCTGGCTTGGCTAAGGCTAGACGGACTGGTGCGGCCGGCCGAACGTCTCGATCAGCATGGAGACGAACAGGTCTCGATCGGCATCCAGCGCCACATGGCAATTGGGTTCGCGCTTGGTGCGGAACTCGTGATCCACCACCGTGCGGCCGATCGTGTATTCGCCCTTGGTCTCGATCACGCAATTGAGATGCCGCGTGGTGATCACCTCGGGACGCACGAGAGCGGCGATACAGAGCGCGTCATGAACGGGCGCGGTTTCGAGGATGCCTGTCGGCTGGAAGGTCTGGTAACCCTTGATGCGGTGTTCGATCACCTGGGCTGCTGCAGTGCCGGCGGGTGTGTTGAGGGCACGCATGGCATTGCACTGATCGAGCGAAACCAGGGCGCGGTGCGTGGCATCGAGCGGCACAAGGGTAATCTTCTTGAACCCGGCTTCGAACACGACCTGTGCCGCTTCGGGATCGGCCCAGATATTGAACTCGGCTGACGCGGTAATGTTGGACTTGTCCACCGCCCCGCCCATGATCATGACTTCGGATACGCTGCTCACGAAGTTGGGGTCGAGCTTGATTGCCGCTGCGATATTGGAGAGAGGACCCACGGGTACGAGAACCGCATCGCGATGCTCGCCGGCAAAGGCCTTGACCAGGAATTCGGGTGCGGACATGGCCTGTTTCTTCGAGCGCGCCGCCGGAAACGGCAGCTCGGCCATATGAACCTGCACGTCCTTCTTGATCGCGCGCGGCACGGGAAAGTCGAGCCGGGCAATGGGCTGGTTGAGGCCCTCATAGACCGGCACGTCGGCGCGACCGATCAGGTCGAGCGTGCGCAGGGTATTGTCCGTGCAGTTGGCGACCGGCACATTGCCGTTGACGGTGGTGCACGCCACCAGGTCGAGCTCGGGGTGGAGGCCGGCCATCATGATGGCGACGGCGTCGTCCGTACCGGTATCAACATCCAGGATGAGTTTACGCACGATAATTCCTCTGTCGTCTGACCTCTTATCTATGGTTAGCCGGGTGCACGGTTTTTGGCAACTGGGATACGCATCGCCAATCCGGTTTGTTCAACAGCGCCATTTCCTATTGAGAAGCGGAAGCGGCGGCCGTGACGTAGGCGCGCGTGCCGACCCCCGGCTTTTCCGAATCCGCCCGCGTCGACGACATGCTCAAGGAAGAAATGCAGGCCGTCATGTTGGGTGCAAAGAGCGCGCAGCAGGCCATGGACGATCTAACGGCACGGGCCGCACCGCTTTTGCCGCAATAGTCCCTCCCGCATATCCTGCACACGGTCAGCATGAAACAGCCCCGCCAGCGATTGACGCGCTGGCGGGGCTTGGCCACACCTTGACGGGTATCTTGTGCTTCGCATGCCGGCCCGCACGGAGCTCGGCTATCCTGTCTGGACGGGCGACCGCCGCGGTATCGATCGAAAGAAGTCGAAATAGCTGCCGGCTGTTGCCTGTTCCAGGAGTTCGCACAAAGACACGATAGGCCGTTCGGACCGATCGACCCGGAGGTCGATTTCTGGAAAGGCCTGATCGGCATGGATGCGCAGCGCCGCCGATCCAAGCCCGCGCTTGTCGCCGCCTGCATCGGCGCCGGCGCGCAGCGCCTTGAACAGGGCAACGGCAAAGCTGGCTTGGCCGACTGTGTCGCGATAGCATGTCATCATTTCGGCCAGCACAGTCTCGCCCGTGAGCATGTTGCCGGCGACGGCGACACCCTCCCCGACCAGATGCCCAGCAAATCCGACGCATTTACCGCCGGTCCAGCCATCTGCCACGCCATGCCGGTCGACGAGGATGATCTGGCGGCGCTCCGCCGCGTCGTCTCGCGTCAATGCGGTGCGCAGGGCGTCTTCTGTGCCCAAATCGTCCAGCAGGGACAGCGCGTCCAGTGCCAGATAGGGATTGGTCATCGCCTGCGTTGCTGCCGCGCCCAATCCCTGCCGCGCCTGCGGCACCAGGGCGCCGACCATCGGCCCGGCCGTCGCGGTGGCAATGCCGAAGGCGCCGGTCTGCGGATCACGGGCGACGATGGAAAAGGTCATGCAAAATCCTCTTGGGCAGGATTTATCATCATAAATTGACAGATGGCAGATTTATGATGATAAATTACCAATCCTTCTCCCATGCACGAGCCTGGGGAGCAAGGAAAAGGGAAAGCAAGGAGAGGTTTCAACCATGATCCGCCACTGGAAAGCCGTCGCGCCGCTATTGCTGGCCGCCACAGCCCTGAGCCTGGTTTCGCCCGCGCTGGCGCAGACGCCGCCCAATATTCTGGTCGTCGGCCAGATCGCCGAGCCGGCTTCGCTCGACCCTCATGTGTCGACCGCCTCGAACGATTTCCGCATTGCGGTAAACATCTATGACGGTCTCGTGCGCAATGCGCCGGGCACGCTCGAAATCGAGCCGGCTTTGGCGACGGATTGGACCATTTCCGAAGACGGTCTCGAATATACCTTCACCCTGCGCGACGGCGTCACCTTCCACGATGGCAGCCCCTTCAATGCCGAAGCGGTGAAGTTCAACTTCGACCGCATGCTGGACGAAAACCATCCCTTCTACGAAACCGGGCCCTTCCCGCTCTCATTCAACTTCGCCTCGGTGGCGAGCGTCGAAGTGGTGGACGACCTGACGGTCAAGTTCACCCTCAGCGAGCCCTTTGCGCCGTTCATGAGCAACCTCGCTTCGCCGACCGGCCTCATCGTTTCGCCGGCCGCAGTGGAGCAATATGGCGCCGATTATGGCCGCCACCCCTCCGGCACCGGCCCCTTCAAGTTCGAAGAATGGCGCTCCAACACCAGCGTCGTCGCCTCACGCAATGAGAGCTACTGGGACGGCGCGCCATCGCTTGAGGCCGTGATCTTCCGCCCCATCACCGACGCCAATACCCGCGTGGCCGAAATGCTGTCTGGCGGCATCGACGTGCTGCTCGAAACTCCACCCGACAATGTCGCCCAGTTCCGTGACGACGCCAATTACCAGGTCGTCGAGGCCGTTGGCCCCCATGTCTGGTACGTCATGCTCAATGCCAAGGACGGCCCCTTTGCCGACGTGCGGGTGCGCCAGGCGGTAAACTATGCCGTCAACAAGGAAAGCCTCGTCAACGACGTGCTTCAGGGCACGGCCGACGTCTCCGCCGGCCCCATTCCGCCCGCCTTCAACTGGGCTTATAACGAAGACGTCCAGCCCTATCCCTATGATCCGGAAAAGGCCAAGGAACTCCTTGCCGAAGCCGGTGCCGAAGGCACGTCGCTGACCTTCCTCGTCACCGAAGGCGGCTCGGGCATGCTCGATCCGGTGCCGATGGGCACCGCCATCCAGGCGGACCTTGCAGCCGTTGGCCTCAATGTCGAAATCCAGACCTATGAGTGGAACACCTTCCTTTCGGAAGTGAATCCCGGCCTCGAAGGCAAGGCGGACATGGCCGAAATGGCCTGGATGACCTCCGATCCGGACACCCTGCCCTTCCTCACCCTGCGCACAGCCGCATGGCCGGCCGAAGGCGGCTTCAACTCGTCCTACTATTCCAATCCGGAAGTGGACGCGCTGCTCGATCAGGCCCGCCTCTCGACCGATCCGGAAGAGCGCGGCGACCTCTACCGCCAGGTTCAGGCCCTCACCCACGAAGACGCCCCCTGGCTCTTCGTCGCCAACTGGAAGCAGAATGCCGTCGTCACCAGCGCCGTCGGCGACTTCGAACTGCAGCCCGACTTCAGCCTCGTCCTCCGGGACGTGACCAAGCAGTAGCTCCAAAGCGGGTGGGGGCAAACCCCTCACCCGTCTCGGCCTGTGGCCGATCCACCCTCTCCCACAAGGGGACAGGGGAAGCACCGTGGGCGTCCAAAGCTCGGTTTCCCCTTCTCCCCTTGTGGGAGAAGGTGCCCGAAGGGCGGATGAGGGGTCACCCGGCAACTCCTCCCCCCACAAACGCGATCTGTCCCTCCCCCGCCTCAGGGGGAGGCTAGGTGGGGGTTGCCTCCTCCACGCCGCACCAAGGACGCCCCATGCCTACCTACATCGCCAAGCGCCTCCTTGCCGCGATCCCGGTCATTCTCGGCCTCTCGATCATCGTCTTCCTCGTGATGAAGCTGATCCCCGGCGATCCGGCCCAGGCGCTGCTCGGCTCCTATGCCACGCCCGACAATGTCGAGCGCATCAACCGGGCGCTGGGCCTCGACCGCTCCTGGCCGGAGCAATACTTCATCTGGATCGGCAATCTGTTGCAGGGCGATTTCGGCCGCTCCTACATTCTCAACCGCCCCGTCCTCGATGAAGTTATCGAACGCTTCGGAGCCACGCTTATTCTTGCCGGCGCCTCCCTGGTCATCTGTTCGGTCTTCGGCATTCTCGCCGGCATCGTCTCTGCCGTGCGCCAGTTCGGCTGGACCGATCGCATCGTCACCTTCTTCGTGCTGATCGGCATTTCCATGCCCGCCTTCTTCCTCGGGCTCGTCTTCATCCTGTTCTTTGCCGTACAATGGCGGCTGCTCCCGGCTTCGGGCATGTATGCCGTCTATGGCGGCGGCGACCTACCGGACCTCCTGCGTCACCTGATCCTGCCCGCCTCGACCCTCGCCATTGTTGCGACAGGCGTCGTCGCGCGCCTCACCCGCGCCGCCATGCTCGAAGTGCTGCGGCAGGATTTCATCCGCACCGCTCGCGCCAAGGGCCTTTCCGAAAACAAGGTCATCTATCGCCACGCCTTCCGCGCGGCGCTCGTCTCCATCATTCCCGTGCTCGGCATCCAGGCCGGCTTCGTGCTCGGCGGGGCGGTCTATATCGAAACCGTCTTCCAGTGGCCGGGCCTGGGACAGATGCTGGTCAAGGCGGTGTCCACCCGTGACATCCTCCTCGTCCAGGGCGGCGTATTGATCGCGGCCACCGTCTATGTGCTCGTCAATCTTCTGGCCGACGTCGCCCAGGCCATGCTCGATCCGCGACTGAAGGCATGAAGGATCAAGCCATGACCGACCTTCCCATGACCGCACCGATCCCCGCCCGCAAGCGACGCAGCAACTGGCAATTGCTGATGAGCAATCGCCTCGCCGCCGCCGGGCTCTTCATCTTCGGCTTTATCGTCGTGGTGGCGCTGCTCGCGCCCATCCTGCCGCTGCCCAATCCTGACATCACCGATCAGCCCAATCGCCTCCTGCCCCCGCTCAGTGCCGGGCACCTGCTGGGCACCGATCATCTTGGCCGCGATATTCTCTCGCGCCTCATCTGGGGCACTCAGGTTTCCCTCCTCGTAGGGATCAGCGCCACCGCGCTCGCCGCCCTCTTCGGCTCGATCATCGGCCTTGTCGCCGGCTATGCGCGCGGCGCCACCGACAGCATCCTCATGCGCTTCGTCGATATGCTGATGGCCTTCCCCTATATCCTGCTCGCCATTGCCATCGTCGCCGCGCTCGGCCCCGGCCTGCTCAATGCGCTCTACGCCATCGCGCTCGTGAACATCCCCTTCTTCGCCCGCAATATCCGCGGCGTCACCGTCTCGATCCGCAATCGCGAATTTGTCGATGCCGCGCGCCTCTCGGGCAAAAGCCACGCCGCGATCCTTTTCACCGAAGTGCTCCCCAATGTGCTGCCGGTCATCGTCATCACCATGTCGACCACCGTAGGCTGGATGATCCTCGAAACCGCCGGCCTTTCCTTCCTCGGCCTCGGCGCCCAGCCACCGACGGCTGACCTGGGCTCCATGCTCGGACAGGCCCGCGCACAGCTCTTCACCGCGCCCCATGCCTCGATCATTCCGGGCATCATGATCTTCGTCCTCGTGATGAGCATCAACCTGCTCGGCGACGGCATTCGCGACGTCCTCGATCCGCGCCTGCGCTCTGGTGCGCTGGACCGGCCCATGGCCGTGACCAAAATCGCCCGCAAGCGCAAACCCGCCCCAACCCTTGCCGATGCGCCGGCCCTGGTCGTCGAAAACCTCTCGACCGGCTTCGATACCGGCGACAGCATTACCCCTGCGGTCAAGGACATCAGCTTCCGCCTCGGCAAGGGCGAGTGCCTTGGCCTGATCGGCGAGAGCGGCTCAGGCAAGTCGGTCACTGCATTGTCGATCATGGGCCTCGTCGCTTCCCCGCCCGGCGTCATCACCAATGGCGCCGCCTATGTGGACGGCAAGGACACGTTCTCGCTGCGCGAGCAGGAATTGATCGCCCTGCGCGGCGCCCGCGTCGCCTATGTCTTCCAGGACCCGCTGACCACGCTCCATCCGCTTTTTGCCGTGGGCGACCAGATCGCCGAGGCCATCCTGGCCCACAAATCCCTCGGCAAATCCGCCGCACGCGCCCGCGCCGTCGAGCTCATGGAAACCGTCGGCATTCGAGATGCGGCAAGCCGTGCCTCGGCCTATCCGCATGAACTCTCGGGCGGCCAGCGCCAGCGCATCGGCATCGCCATGGCGCTCGCCAACGATCCCGACATCATCATCGCCGACGAACCCACCACCGCGCTCGACGTCACCGTGCAGGCCCGCATTCTCGACCTGCTGCAGGACCTCCGCCGCGAGCGGGGCCTCGCCCTCCTCCTCATCACCCACGATTTCGGCGTCGTCGCCCAGGTCTGCGACCGCGTCGCCGTGATGCGCCATGGTGAGATCGTCGAACAGGGCGAGACCAAAACGGTGCTGGCCGACCCGCAGCACGACTACACCAAGCGCCTCATCGCCTGCGTGCCGGAACTGGGCGAGGGCCATGGCTTCCTCGATCGCGTCCGCCCGCTGTTTCAGGAGGCCCGTCCATGAGCGAAAACGCCGTCCAGATCCGCGACCTGGTAAAAACCTTCGGCGGCGGCCGCATGCTTTTCGGCAAGAAGGCCAGCGAGGTGCAGGCCGTTCGCGGCATTTCGCTCGATCTCAAACGCGGCGAAACCCTTGGCATTGTCGGCGAAAGCGGCTCGGGCAAATCCACCCTTGCCCGCATGCTGGTCGGGCTGGAAGCGCCGACATCCGGCTCCATGCTCATCGACAACAAGCCCTGGGCCGACCTCGCCGCCTCCGGCTCCCGCGCCTTCGGCCGCACCATTCAATACGTCTTCCAGGACCCGGTCGCCTCGCTCAATCCGCGCAAGACCATCGGCCAGATCCTCGACGTGCCGCTGCGCCTGCTCTGCGGCTATGACGCCACGAAGCGCGCCATCCGCAAGCGCGAGCTGATCGACGCGGTGCAGATGCCGCTCGATACGCTCGACCGCTATCCGCATGAATTTTCCGGCGGCCAGGCCCAGCGCATCGCCATTGCCCGTGCCCTCGCGGCCGAAGCCAGCATTCTGGTTCTGGATGAGCCCGTCAGCGCGCTGGACGTCTCGGTGCAGGCACAGGTCCTGCTGCTGCTCCAGCAATTGCGGGATGATCTGGGTCTGTCCTATCTCTTCATCAGCCATGACCTGGCGGTGGTCGAGTCCATTTCCGATCGTGTTGCCGTCATGTATCTGGGGGAAGTGGTGGAGGTCGGCCCGGCCGCCGAGCTCTTCGCCAACCCCCAGCACGACTATACGCGGTCGCTCATCGCCAGCGCCCCGCGCCTCACCGCACCGGACGCCGCATGAGCCAGGCAGACCCCCTCCCCCGCCGCAAGCGTACCGACGAGATCGTCGACGCCATCAAGCGCATGATCGTCGAGCATGGCCTCGGGCCCGGCGACCGCCTGCCGCAGGAACGCGACCTCATCGCCCAGTTCGCCGCCAGCAAAGGCACCGTGCGCGAAGCCCTCAAGGCGCTTGAAGTCCAGGGGCTGATTTCGGTGCGCACCGGCCCGGGCGGCGGCGCCTTTATCGAGCGCATGTCCGAAGGCCGGGCGATGAGCCTGCTCTCCAACTTCCTCTTCGCCAAGAACCTTTCCATCGCCAATATCTACGAGATGCGAAAGGTGCTCGAGCCGCAGCTTGCCGCCAGCGCCACCCCGCATATCGACGAGGCCGGCCTCAAGCGGCTCGAAGCCATCATCACCATCTATGACCATGAACCGGCCGATGCCACCGAGCGCTGGAACCAGCGCATGGCCGAACTCGATTTTCATGGCGTCGTCGCCGAATATTCCGACAATCCGATCCTCGCCTTCACCTGCCGGTTCCTCCAGCGCCTCCTGAAGGACCTCACCATCGCGCAGGACATTTATGTCCAGCCCGAGCCTGTCTCGCGCGAAAGCGGCATTCGCCATCAGCGCGACCTGATCGACGCCATGCGCCGCCGCGATCCGGCTGCCGCGGCAACCATTCTTGCCGCGCATATGGCCGAAGCCGAGCAGCACATGCTGGGGCTGCAAGCCAGGCTCGAAGACCGCTTCCTCGAAGAAGTCTCCCCCATTCGCACGAGAAAGCGCCGCTCGGCATGATCGACACCGATTATCTCCTCGACCGCCTGCTTCAGCTCGTCAAAACCCCAAGTCCGGTGGGCATGACCGAGCGCGCCGTGGCCCTTGTCGATACCTGGCTGCGCGAACTGGGATATGCCCCGAAATACACTCGTCGTGGCGTGCTCTATGTCGAGATCGGCGATGGGCCACCCCGCCGCGCCCTCGCCGCCCATCTCGATACGCTGGGCGCCATGGTCACCGAGCTCAAGCCCAATGGCCGCCTGGCTCTCCGCAATACCGGCACCTGGGCGGCGCGCTTCGCCGAGGGCGCGCGCGTCACTATCTTTTCGGACACGGGCGAACATCGCGGCACCATCCTGCCGCTCAAGGCCTCAGGTCACCGCTTCAACACCGAAGTCGATACCCAGCCCGCCGATTGGGACAATCTCGAAATCCGCGTCGACGCCACCCTCCCCGACCGCGCCGCCCTCATCGCCGCCGGCTTCAATGTCGGCGACATGGTCGCCGTGGACGCTCAGCCCGAAGTCGTCGACGGTTTCATCGTCTCGCGCCATCTGGACGACAAGGCCGGCTGCGCCACGCTCCTTGCCGTCCTCAAGGCCATTGCCGAGGGCAAGGTGAAGCTCGACGTCCCCTTCCAGGCCATGTTCACCATTGCCGAGGAAATCGGCATCGGCGGCACCCATGGCTTCGGTTCCGAGGTCGAGGAACTGCTCGCCATCGACAATGCCGTGACCGCCCCCAACCAGGCATCGCGCGACGACGCCGTCACCATTGCCATGCGCGACCGCCAGGGCCCCTTCGACGCGGGCATGACACGCTCGATGCTGGACCTGTGCCAACGCTTGGGCATCCGGCACGAACGCGATACGTTCCGCCATTACCGCTCGGACAGTGCGGCCGCCATCGAAGCCGGCTGGGACATTCGCGTCGGCCTCGTCTGCTTTTCCCTCGACAGCTCCCATGGCTGGGAACGCACCCACATGGCCTCGCTGACCGAGCTCGGCCGCCTCATCGCCGGATATCTGGAAACGCCCCTTCCAAGGTAACGGCAAGGTCTTGCCCCCTCGTCACCCCGGCTCCTGCACGACAAGGTCGCTGAGCTGCACCGCATCCTCGTCGCCGACGACTGACACGGCCGCGCTCGTGCCCAGGTCGAATGTCTGCTTTTCCTCGATTGGCAGGCCTTCGCGGCGGCTCAGCCGGAAGCCGACATAGCCGATCAGGGCGATCTGGATCAGGGCATTGGCCAGGAAAAATCCCGGCTGGCCCAGAAATTCCACGCTTGCCGAGGACAGAAGCGGACCGATTGTCGAACCAATGCCATTGAGCAGCAGGAGGCCCGCTGAGATTTCGACATAGTCGGAGCGGTCGGCAAAATCGAAGACATGCGCCGCGGCAATGGCATAGGCGGGCAACAGGCCTGCCCCAAAGACGGCGCCCAGGCCAAACCAGGCAAGGCTGGTTTCCGTCGTAAGCCAGAGCGCTGCACCGACGACGGCGCATAACAGGGCGAGCCCGATCAGTACCTTTCGGCGATCGACACGGTCGGACACCTTGCCCGCGGGCAATTGCGCCAGCGCCCCGCCGATCACTGCGGCACTCATGAACCAGGCCGCATCGACGATGCTGCCGCTGAAAATATTGGCATAGGCCGGAGCCAGGGCCCAGAACGAACCGGTCGCCATGCCGATCAGGAAGATGGCCACTGTCCCCGTTGGAGACAGGCGGAACATGCGCATGGGCCGGAAGCGCACGACGGTAATCGGAGGCGGCTGGCTCGAGCGGGTCATGACGATGGGCACCGCAGCCAGCGAGACGAGGACCGAGGCGATGGAAAACAGGATGAAGGATGAGGGCTGGAACAGGGTCACCATCATCTGGCCGATGGTGATGACGGTGAAGTTCACAGTCACATAGGTGGAGATCAGCGCGCCGCGGGTCTCATTGGTGGCCTGGTCGTTGAGCCAGCTTTCCACCACGAGATAGAGGCCGGCAAGGCAGAAGCCGGTGATCAGCCTCAGGATGATCCAGACGCTGGCGTCGATGGCCATGGGATAGCCCAGGGCTGCCGCCGAGGCGATCGCCACCAGCGCCGCAAAGGTGCGGATATGGCCCACCCGCATGATCATCGCGGGAGTAAAGGTGCATCCGAGCACGAAGCCGAAAAAGTATCCCGAGCCGAGAAGGCCGATCTGGACGGCACTGAAGCCTTCGATGCCGCCGCGAATGGGCAACAGCATCAACTGCAGCCCATTGCCCATGATCAGGAAGGCGACACTGAGCAGGATCGAGAAAGCGGCCAGTAACGGCGCAGGCCTGGCAATGGCGTTCAAGGCAATCGGCTCCTGTACCTGTCGCGTGCTGCTTCGGCCAGGCCGGCTCGACTAGTCAAGCACGGCCCTGAGGAATTCCCGCGTGCGCTCTTCGTTCGGGTTGGTGAACAGGTCCTCGGGCGCGCCTTCCTCGCGAATACGTCCCTGATCGAAGAAACAGACCCGGTCGGAAATCTCGCGCGCAAAGCGCATTTCATGGGTAACCAGCAACATGGTCAGATCATGTTCCTCGGCCAGCTTGCCGATGACATTGAGCACCTCGCCCACAAGTTCGGGGTCGAGCGCCGAGGTCGGCTCATCGAACAGCAAGACATTGGGGCGCATGGCCAGTGCCCGGGCGATGCCGACGCGCTGCTGCTGTCCGCCCGAAAGCTGATGCGGATATTTTTCCGCCTGGTCCGCCAGGCCGACCAGTTCAAGCAATTCCTCGGCGCGTTCTTTCGCCTCCTTCTTGCTCAGCCCCAGCACCTTGGTCGGGGCCTCGGTGATGTTGCGCAGAACGGTCATGTGCGGAAACAGGTTGAACTGCTGAAAAACCATGCCCAGTTGCGCGCGCATCTTGCGCAAGTGCGCCTCGCTCGCGGGCTTAAAGCTCCCGTCGTCTGCCTTTTCATGCCAAAGCGGTTCGCCGGCGACGGTGACCACGCCGCCATTGATTTCCTCAAGGGTCATGAGAATGCGCAGCACGGTCGATTTGCCCGAGCCGGACGGACCGATAATCGAGACTTTCTCGCCCTTTTTGACTTCGAAATTGAGCTCGTCGAGCACGGTCAGGTCGCCGAAGCTTTTGACCACATTATCGAATGTGATGATCGGATCGTCGGTCATTTCAAGGGAATCCCCTGCTTGGGCAGCCAGGTGTCGAGCAGGCGTACGCCTGTCGAAGCCACCAGTGTCATGATGAGATAGATGGCGCCGACCATGGAAAGCGGCACCAGGTAGTCGAAGGTGCGGTCGCCCACGATCTTGGCCACGTTGAGCATTTCGAGAACTGTCACCACCGACAGCACCGGCACGTCTTTCATGATCGAGACGAGATAATTGCCCATGGCCGGTATGATGCGTGGCACCGCCTGCGGTACGATGATGTGGGTGAAGGTGCGGGCCGACGAGAGATTGAGCGCCCGCGCCGCCTCGCGCTGGTCGGCGCCCACGGCCTCAAGCCCGGCGCGATAGACCTCCGACGTATAGGCACTATACTGGATGCCCAGCGCCAGGGCCCCAGTCATGAAGGCCGGCAACACGATGCCGAACTCGGGCAGCACATAATAGAGGAAGAACAGCTGCACCAGGAGCGGCGTATCGCGGATGAATTCCGTGACCACCTTGGCCGGCCATGAAATCAAGCGCGATGGTGCGCCCTTCAACACTGCCCAGACGAGCCCGAGAACCAGCGCGACGGCAAAGCCGAGCACTGTGGCCTGGATGGTCACCAACATCCCGGTGAGCAGGATGGGCAGGATGGAGATGGCGAAAGCCAGGGGACTGGAAAGGTCCCATTCATATCCGAATAACATGGGTCAGCTCCTCGCCGTGCGCCAGCGGCTCACATAGGTCTCGAGCCCGCGCATGATGGCGGTGAGCACCAGCGCCATGCCGAAATAGGTGACCAGCAGCATCGAATAGATCGTGGTGCTGTCCTGGGTAAAATTGCGGATCTGTTCTGCGCGGAAGGTGAGGTCGCCCAGGCTGATCAGCGAGACGAGCGCCGTATCCTTGAGGTTTTGCACCGCCAGATTGCCAAAGGATGGCATCATCTCGGGAATGGATTGGGGAATGGTGATGTTCCACAGCGTCTGGCGTGGCGTGAAATTGAGCGCGCGCGCCGCTTCGTGCTGGTCCTGATGCACCGACTGGATCGCCCCGCGCACCACTTCGGCACCATAGGCCCCGATATTGAGGCTGAGCGCCAGGACGCCCGCGGCGACCGGAGGCAGGCGCAGGTCCACGCCAATGGCCATGCCGGCAATGGGTAGGGCAAAATAGAGCCAGAACAGCTGCACCAGCAGGGACGTTCCGCGGAACACCTCGATATAGGCGACCGAAACGGCCTTGATGGCCCAGTTGGACGAGAGCTTGCCGATGCCGGCGGCGAAGGCGAGGATAGCCCCGAATATGGTCGAATAGACCGTAAGCTGGATGGTGACCCACGCCCCCTCCATCAAGGGCGGGAAATATTCAGTCCAATGCATGAAACCTGTCCGGTGCGAAAGGTTGAGACGCGTCGAGGGCGGGCGCTCAAGCACCCGCCCGGGACAGCGACATAAGCGAGCCGATTACTCGGCGGCGCAGAGCTCTTCGGTGGTGCGGGCCGTGGAGCCATCGATGTCGGCCTGGGTAAAGCCGTAGCCCATCAGCGTCTCGGACCATTCCGCAGTCTGCTTGTATTCGGCCAGAGCCGTATTGACCGCGTCGCGGAGCTCCTCGTTGCCGCTGGCAAAGGTGAAGCCACCCCAGCTGCGCACTTCCTCGCCGTCGATCACCGGATCGGTGAACTCGCCGGCCACTTCCACGCCATCGTTCTGGTCGGCGAGGCCACTGGCGGTGAGGCTCGTGGCGGCATAGGCATCGGCGCGACCGGTCGATACGGTCGAGATGGCATCGGCATTGGCGGCGATGGTGACGAGGTTTGCTTCGTCGACACCCAGCTTCTGCATCATCTCGAGCTGGTCAGCGCCGGCCATGATGGCCACCTTGAGCTCGGGATTGTCGGCGAAATCCGAATAGGCATGGATATCTTTGGGGTTACCGGCCGCGACGAGCAGACCTTCGCCATAGGACGAATTGGGCTCCGAAAAGAGCACCTGCTGGCAGCGGTCCGGCAGGATCGCCATTTCGGCGGCGACCATGTCGAAACGATCGGCCTGCAGGCCCGGGATCAGCGAGGAGAAATTGGTGGTGACCCACTCGATATTGTCGACGCCCAGCTTTTCCATGATGGCCTTGGCGACATCGGGGCCGGCGCCCATGGCCTCACCATTGGGGTCGACATAGCCGTAGGGAATTTCGTTGGCCACGGCGATGCGGACCGAACCGGATTCCTGGATTTCCGCAAGCGTTGCGGCACTGACGGCGGTGGAGGCGAGTGCCGAGGCCACAATGGCGGACAAGGCGACTGCGGTCGCGTTCTTGAAGTTGTTCATCAACGTACTCCTGGAGTGCATTTGGGCAATGAAAGCCGGCTGGAGCCCATCCATCAGCCGGCCATGGACTCAGGCTGCCGCGTGAAGGCGTTCCGCGCTCGCAGGCGCCCGATTTTCGATCAGGCCAAGGTGCAGAGCCTTGATCGTGGCGTCAAAATCGTCAGGTTCTACAACCACTTGTAGATCCACCTTGCGCATCAGGTCGTGTACGCCAAGTGGTGCAATGCCGGCCTCGGAAAGCACGCGCATGGCCTGCATCAGGATATTGGCGTGCCCGATGTCGCGCCCGATGGCCGACACCAGCGACACCTTGCGCAAACTGATTTCCGCGCTCAGAAAGGCGACCGAAAGGTCTGATTCCACACGCTTAATTGCCTTCATCGACCCCTTGAGGAAGTGGGTGATCGTATTGGCATTTGAGGTCTTGGCGATGATCCACACCTTATGCCGCTTGAGCGCCTCAAGGATCTCGCTGTCATAACCCTTGACCCCCACCATGTCCTGATCGTGGAATTGGAAGGCGAAGACGCTTTTGAGGCCAGTGACGATTTCCACCTGCGGCGCAGTTGCGGTCAGATCGGAGCGGATGACGGTGCCCGGATGCTCCGGCTCGAAGGCATTCTTGACCCGCAGGGGAATTCCCGCCTGGCGCAGGCTCTTGGCCGCGCGGGGGTGGATGGCCTCCATGCCCATATTGGAGAGCTGGTCGGCCACGTCGTAATTGGTTTCCCCGATGACGCGCACCGCTTCGGCCGGAACTACGCGCGGATCGGCGGTCGAGAGGTGAAATTCCTTATGGATGATTGCCTCGCGGGCACGGGTGACCACCGCCAGACGCGATAGTGTCACTTCGCTATAGCCCCGGTCATAGGTACCCATCAGCGCTTCGCTGCATTGCGCATAGCCGGTGACGATCGGCAGCTCGGTGCCCAGATCCACATCGGCGAATGCCCGCTCGATGGCCTCGTCGAGAGTAAACTGTCCTTCGTCGCGCCAGCCGGTCAGGTCGATCATGCGCGCCCGCACGCCATGGATGTTGAGCAGGAGGCTGGTATTGAATGCCGAATGCGCCTCGCCCAACGACGCCAGCATTTCACGCACCGTCAGCAGGTGCTGCTGGAGCTGGAAATGGCCGAAGGAGCAGAGCCGCGACAGGTCGATTAGACAGGACCGCACGCCTTCTATCCGCTCACGGGCAAAGCGATTGGCGCTCTGGCGTGCGCCTTCATCGGCAAAGATGCGGGCATTGTGCTCATACATCTTGTCGGCGACGGCGGTCAGCGCATCGCCCCACACCCAGCCGCCCTCGGCGCTGGCAAAAAGTGCATAGACGCCCGGCTTGCCGGATTTCTTGTGCTCAAGCAGGTCGTCGGTCATGCCTCCATACGCAGATACAACGAATATGCGATTGTAGAGATCGGCACCTTTGCGGTCGCCGATCAGCACAGTGTCGAGAAGTTCCTGGCTGCGGGCCATCGATGTGCCGCCGATTTTCTCGACGGTGTGGCGCGGGGTCTCTTTGGTCATGGAGTCTCCGGCCGCTCCCGGGGGAGCGGCATTAGTCTTGGTCGTCAGGGCGATGCGTGTGGTCAGCCGATGATTCCTGCCTCGATGGCGATCGGTGCCTTGGGGTCGCGCGAGCTGAGAAACGCCGGGCGCGGATTCTTGGCCGCAAAAGGCTGCCCCACCCGGTTGGACCAGGCATTATAGACGAAGAAGGCATTGGAGCGCGGGAACGGCGTGATATTGCCGTTCGAGCCATGCATCGTGTTGCAGTCGAACAGCACCACGGTCCCCGCCTTGCCCGAGGCGTAGTCAATGCCGTATTCCCGGGCCATCTTGGTCAGCGCGTCATGCGAGGGCACGCCGATTTCCTGCTTCTTGAGCGACGTCTTGTGGTTGTCCTCGGGCGTCTCGCCGGCGCAGGCGACGAAATTCTTGTGCGTGCCAGGCATCAGCATTAAGGGGCCATTGAGCGCGTCATTATCCGTGAGCAGGATCGAGGCCGAAATGGCGCGCATGCGCTGCATGCCATCTTCGGCGTGCCAAGTCTCGAAATCGGAATGCCAGTAGAATTCCTTGCCGGTAAAGCCCGGCTTGTAGTTGAGCCGCGACTGGTGGAGATAGACGTCGTCATCGAGCAGGAAGCTGACGGCTCCGGCCACGCGCCGGTCCCGCGCCAGGCGGTCGAACAGGGCATTTTCCTCGTCTAGCCGGAACACGGTGCGCACCTCGTCCGAGCCGGGCTCGGTGATGACATTTTCTGCAGAAATCTGCGCTTCCCCGGACCGCATGCGGGCGGATTCTGCCTGTAGGGCAGCGATTTCAGCTGAGGAGAAGACATTGGAAAGAACCAGGTAGCCGTTCTTTTCAAAGCTTTCAGTCTGCGCGCGGGTCAGGGGCGCCTCTGGCGTCCAGTTGCCCCAAACCACCGGGTCCTTCCGCTCCTGCCACTTTTCGGCTGGTAGGCGGGTGGGATAATCGTCGTGATTGGCGGTGTCGAATGCTGACTGAGTCATGATGCTCGCCTTTCAGTTTGGATGTTCAGGAACGCGCTTTACGCGTCTTCGGAGATCGGCGCGTATGAGCCGTCTTCACGGTGCACTTCCTGGCCGGTAACCGGCGGATTGAAGCAGCACGCCATCACCATCTCGCTCCTTGCGGAGAGGCGGTGCCGGTCGTTGAGGTTGAGCGCATACATCACGCCTGGGCGGATTTTATGCACGACACCGGTATCGAGTTCCTCGATCTCACCTTCGCCGGAGATGCAGTAGACGCTCTCGAAGTGGTGCTTGTAATGAAACTCGTGACTTGTGCCTTGATGGATGCGCGTGATGTGGAACGAGAAGCCCATCTCGTCCCCAGCGAGCAGCAGTCTTGTGCTGTCCCAGCCGCTGGAATTGACGAGGCGGTCGCCAAGGCGAGCGGATTCAAGGTCGCGGACAATCATCGTGAAGCTCCTTATTCGGCTGCGGCACGGTGAGACCCCAGGACCACCTCGAAGGCGGTCTCCATGGTGTCGATACCGGCCGTCAGCTGGTCGAGGGAAATAGTGAGCGGACAGAGCACCTTGACGACTTCGTCAAAACTGCCCGAGGTCTCGATAATGAGACCTTTGGAAAAGCAGAATTTGCAGATGGCAGCTGCTTTTTCGCCCGATCCGACGTCGATGCCGACCATCATGCCACGGCCTTTCGTAACAAGGCCGTGGTCTTCGGCAATGGCACTAAGGCGATCACGCAAGTAGCGGGCCTTTTCGGCCACGTCCCTGGCGAAGCGGTCATCGGCCCAGAACTTCTCGAGCGCCGCCGCAGCAGTGACGAAGGCATGGTTATTGCCGCGGAACGTGCCGTTATGCTCGGCCGGTTTCCATATATCGTGCTCCGGCTTGATCAGAGTCACGGCGAGCGGCAGACCCATGCCGGACAGCGACTTGGCCATGGTGACGATATCTGGCGACAGGCCCATGCCGTCGAACGAAAAGAAGCCGCCGGTGCGGCCGCAGCCGGCCTGGATATCGTCGATGATGAACAGCGCGCCGTGTTTTTTGGCGATCGTCTCGATCTGCTTGAGCCAGTTGGGAGATGCGGCATTGAGCCCACCCTCGCCCTGTACGGTTTCCACGATAATGGCCGCCGGCGCATCGACGCCGCTCGAGGGGTCCGAAAGCTGGCGATCGAGCAGGTCCGCCGTGTTGATGTCGGGACCATGATAACCGTCATAAGCAGCCCGGGTCACGCCAGAAAGCGGCGTCGCGGCGCCTCCCCGGTGCTTGCCGTTGCCGGTTGCGGCCAGCGCACCGAGGGTCACGCCATGAAAGCCGTTGGTGAAGGCGATAGTATTGGTGCGGCCGGTGACCTTGCGGGCCAGCTTCATCGCGGCTTCAACCGCATTGGCGCCAGTCGGGCCGGTGAACTGGAGCTGGTGCTTCATGCCGCGCGGACGCAGGATCAGCCGCTCGAACGTGGAAAGAAAATGCTCCTTGGCATCGGTGAACATGTCGAGGCCGTGAGCGATGCCATCGTTGGAAATATATTCGATCAGCGCCGCCTTGAGATCCTTGTCATTATGACCGTAATTCAGCGTCGAACAGCCGGCGAGGAAGTCGATATAGGCCTTGCCCTGCATGTCGTAGATGGTTGCACCAAGTGCCTTGTCGAACATTTTCGGAAAGCTGCGCGAATAGGACCGCACACGGCTTTCGACGCGCTCAAACGTGTTAAAGGGCGTGATCGTGGCTTGAGTGGTCACGGAATTCTCCTGAGAAACTGCGAGCAAGGGACCGAGGTATTCAGCGGCCGGTCGGGCGCGCGAACTGCTCGGGACTGAAGGGACCGATGCGGACGGCAAATTCGCTGTCGTGCTGTCCGGCAAAATGGTCATCGCGCATAAAGTGCTCCGCCTGCTGCAGTTGCGCACCAAGGCGGCGTGCGATGGACGTGAACAAGGCCCATGAAGCCTCGTTGTCGTTCGTGATCGTGCATTCGAGCATGGACACATGACCACATGCCGGACGTGACAACACGTCGGCGACCAGCCTGTAGCCAACGCCCTGGCCGCGGGCTGCCTGATCCACGCAGACTTGCCAGACAAACAGCGTGTCCGGTTGATCGGGCGGGATATAGCCGGACAACCAGCCGACGATCTTCCCGTCCTGCTCGGCCAGAGCACAGGTTCCGCCGAAGTGGGTGGCCTGCAGCAAGTTGCAGTAAAGCGAATTGTCGTCGAGCGTGGGCTGCGCCTTGATCAGAGACCATATCGCCGGGCCGTCCGTGCCACGCGGTAAACGTATGTTGGCGGTTGAGGTCTGAACGGCACTGCGACGAAGCGCGTCGGCGTCATAGAGCACTGTATTGCCATAAATCATGGAGGAATTGTTAGTACGAAAAAACTAATTTCACAACCCATCAAGGGCACATACGTTCCACGGCCGACTAAGGATTTTTGAATTTAAACTGCACATTCAATATTTTAGACTGAAATTTATCCGAGAATTTTCGCTCCCTGTCGTCACTCAATCAGCTCAAGTAAGAAATTCACTTCGTAAATACGAATTAAATGTCAATTTGACGCCACAATCCCATCTTGGGGTTTGGACCGGCGGGAGATAGGGTGTCTTCCTGTTCTAGGATGTGGCCGTGGAAGACCGAACCAAGCTGGCACTGACCGCGATGCGCAAGATTTTGCGGCGGACCGAACTCAACTCCAAACAGCTCATGCGTGAAACCGGGCTCACGCCGTCGCAGCTCATTTTCATGCAGATGCTCGACAATGGGCAGGAGCACACCGCAGGTTATGTCGCCGGACGGATGGGTATTACCCAGGCGACCACCACAGCGCTGCTGCAAAAGCTGGAAACCCTGGGCATGATTCAAAAGCGGCGCGGCGAGAAAGACAGGCGCCAGGTCCTGCTGTCACTGACCGAGGCAGGCCGCAAAGTGCTGGCTATTGCTCCGGAGGGGGTCCACGCACAATTTCAGGAGCAGTTCCTTGCTTTGCAGGACTGGGAGCAGTCCATGCTTATTGCGTCGCTGGAACGCGTCGCCGCCATGTTGGGCGAGGAAGACCCGGGCATGGCCGCGGTCCTTGATGCGTCCGAGCTCCTGTCGGGACACTAGCTGCCCGCGGTTATCGGCTCCAACACCCTACAATCAGTGCAAATGAACGCGCTCTGCAAGGTTCAGCGCATACTGCTCACGCGCGGATCTTGCTGAGCCAGGAACCTAGCGTCGGAGCCCTGGCTCTCAGTGCAAGGTCTGTGACCGAGGCGTTGGCCCCAAGAGCTCCGGAAACGCCAGAACAGCTTCAGCTTCGACGATCAACGATTCGACATGCAGACAGATGTCGACGACTTCGGGGCGATCCGGCACTGCCGTCGAGTGCAGAAGGGCAAGATCGTGCAAGAGCATGCCCAGTTGACGCTGCAGGCTCGAGAGCGCGGTTGTCAGATCGAGTGCTTCATCAGTGTTCGTCATCAGAATTCACTCCAATCCTGGCCGACCACTTTTCGTGTCGACTGCAATCTTGCCGCGGGGCGAGCGACAACCGGCTGTTTTGCAACGGAAGCGGTGTGGCTGAGCTTGAACTGCTCGACGATCTCATCAAGTTGCCGGGCCTGAGATTCAGTCTGCTCGATCGCCGCATTTGTCTCTTCGACCAGCGCAGCATTGTGTTGTGTCATCTCGTCCATCTGCAGCACTGCGGCCGAAATTTCTTCGATCGACTGCGATTGTTCCCGGCTTGCCTTCGATATCTTCGACATCGCCAAGGTGTTTTCCCGAACCGCCAGCAATAGTTCCTGCAACTTGGCCGCAGCCGAATGCACCAGGCCCTCACCCGCAGTCACCTCTTCGACGCTGGTTTCCACCAGCGCCTTGACATCCGCCGAGGCTGATGCGGCCGACTGTGCAAGCCGCCGCACCTCGATTGCGACCACGGCAAATCCCTTGCCTGCGTCGCCCGCCCGCGCGGCCTCGACAGACGCATTGAGGGCCAGAAGATTGGTCTGGAAGGCGATGTCATCGATGATGCTGATGATGCTGGATATCTTGCTCGAAGAGCCAGATATGCGCTCCATTGCCTCTGTGACCTTCGACATCATTTGACCGCCCTCTTCAGCGGTCTCAGCGGAACGGCGTGCCTTCTCCGCTGCCTCCTCGGACAGACGCGCATTTTCCGTTACGGTTTTGGCCAGTTCCTCCATGCTGCCGGAGGTTTGCTCAATAGCTGCCGCCTGGCGGGTTGTGCGCTCGGACAGATCGTTGGCACCGGCAAGGATTTCGCCCGTCGCCGTACGCAACTGGCTCGATGTCGAGCGCAATTGCATCATGATCTCGCGAAGGCGTTCCACCAGTGCATTGGTGTCGTCCTTTATCTTGCCGAAACCACCATCGAAGTCGGCCGTGATCTGTTCGGTCAGGTCGCCGGCTGCAAGACGCTGCAGAACTTCACCCGTAAGATCGGCAGCCCAGGCGACCTTATCGGCATTTTCGCGGTCGCGCGCCTGCGAGTCGGCCAGGACCTTCTCAAAATAGACGCTCACCGCCATGTCGATATCGATCATGACCGATTTCATCATTGCCGAAAGTGCGGTGGCGAGGTCCGCAACGGCCTCGTCCATGACCTGCGGCGATGAACGCCAGGCCAGAAAACCGCGCCTGGTGGGAACGGCATGCTTAGCCATGAAATCCTTGGCCACGCCGGACAGCAAGGTTTCGACGATCAGACCATAGCCACCGATATACCAGCGAGGCTCAAGGCCGATCTGTGCGTGCCTTAGCCCGATGCGGCGGCTCGATTCCAGATAGGCGCTGTCGAACTTGCCGGTCGCGATGGCGAGCCAATGATTGAGCTGACTTCCCTGCGCGCGGTTCATCTGCGCCGAGCCCGAGAAGAATTGAGACACCGCCGGCACGCGCACAAGACGCTCGTAAAATTTCGCAAGTGCCTCCGGCAGATGCTCGGCAATCATCGGCTCGACCGATCGCAATGCATCTAGGCTGTGTTCCGTGAGCCCGATGAAGTCGAGGCGTTCGGCCAGCGCGTCCAATTGTGTATTTTGGTTTTCCATCAGGGAGCTCCGCGATATTGGCTACCGCAGCATTGCAGCCCATCCCTACAACCACCACTGGTGAAGCAACCAGTTGTTAAATCTCATGAGGTACTTTAACATTTGAAGGATGGAGGTACGCGGTGATTCTGACCGGAGCAGATGATCGGTTCGTTCCGCTGCCGTTTCTGGCAGACTTGGCGCCGCTCATCGCCTCCATATCCCAAGCATCTGGACTGAAGTCTCTGGAAATAGCCACACAGACTGCCGTCGAAGCAATTGGGTTTGGTTACTTCGTCTTCACGTCCGGCGTTGCGCGTGACCGCGAGGAGCCATTTCGCCCGGTTTTGGCGACCCTGCCCCGATCGGTTTGCGATGCGCTTTGGTCGCACCAGGTGTTCAAGTCCAATCCGGTGCTGGACCACATCCGGCGGACCGAAACCGGCATTGTCGTCGAGTTTTCGACGCTGCCACCTGGCCCTGCCGCCCTTAAAGCGAAGGAGCTTCTTGGTCCTCTCGGAGTAACCGGGGCGGCGGTCACGCCAGTGATATCGGCGACCGAACACCTGACACTTTTGGCCGCCTATGACCTGACCGACAGTGCGGCCACCGCGCGCGCCCTCGAACCGCTGCGGCTGATCGGGACAGCGGTGTCCCTGCGTATGCTCACACTTTGCACCGAACAACCGCGCTCCGCTCTGACAGACATGCAGCGAGAAATCCTTAAATGGGCCGCTGCCGGAAAGTCGGCAGGCGATATTGCCGTGATCACTGGTTTGTCACGGCGAGGCTGTGAATATCATCTCGGCGAAATCTACCGCAAACTGGGGGTAACGTCGCGCTCTCAGGCTGTCGCGGCCTTTGCCCGTGGCGCCGCCTAGAGCCCGGCGTCGGCTGCCTTGCGCGAGAAGAACCGCCTATAGATTGGCATGAGGGCTGCACCCATTGCAGCTGCGCTATTGCCCAGGGTTCCACGCGCGATTTGCGGATAGTCCATCGTCAGTTTGGGCAAAGCAGCAAGGCAATGCTGGATGCGGGTCATAAGGCGGTCGGCGATCGCTTCGGGCAGCACACCATCGACAATGACGATTTCGAATTCGGCGATCGCCCGGGCGTTTGCAATGGCCATCGCCAGCCACTGCCCCGCGTCCTCCAGCCACTGGCTGGCCACAGGCTCCAGCGCCTGCCAGTCCCATTGCGCCGGCGGGCCCGGCGGCCAGGCGATGCCGGCCACGGCCAGCAGCTTTTCCAGTGCATATAGCGAGGAGACCATGTGAACGTGCCGAGGCTGGTGCGTGCCGTCGCCGACGATCATGGCACCCAGATTGGCTGCGCCGCCATTCCGGCCTTCCCAGAGATGGCCATCGGCAATCAGCCCTGAACCAACAAATGTGCCAATGGTCACGTAAAGCATTTCGGTCGGTCGGGGCGCCGGCATGGCGACCAACTCTCCCCAACAGGCCGCATCGCCGTCGTTGAAGCGGAAGACCTGCAAATCAAGCGCCTTTTGCATAGACTCGACGACGTCAGTATTTGCCCAGGCCAGTTGCTCATCGGCTGGCACGCCCAACAGGTCGAGATTGCGTGCTAACGTGGATGGCGTTGCGAGGCCCATGCCAATGAGCCGATGCCGATACTCAGCAGGAATCTGGTTGATCAAGAGACGCGCAACAGAGCCGACCTCCTCAAAGATCGTGGCTGCATGAGGGTAATCATATTTGCGGCGGTGTTCTCCGAGCAAGGCGCCGCTCAAATCCCGCAAGACGATATGGTAGTGGCGCCAACCCAATTCGCACCCAAGCGAGAAGGCGCCTTGCGGGTTGATGTGGATAGGTATCGCGGGCTGACCTCGCATGCCCTTCCGCGCCTCTCCTCGAAGCACCAGACCGCTGCCTTCAAGATCCTGGAGAATGCGAGCAATCGACTGTGGAACCAAACCGGTCCTTCGAGCCAGTTCCGCGGCAGAAGCGCCGTCGGCTGTCGCGACGGCAGTCAGAACGGCGCGCTCGTTCTGGACACGAAGCTCTGCAGGATCCATGCGCCTGGCGCCATGATCGAAAATGTCAGCGCTGGCTATGGCAAGCTTCCCTTCGTTAGGACTTTGTTTCCGCTATCAACGGATAGGCGCCTGAGACCCTGAATGGGAGGGTCGAAGAACGGACCAACTGTGATTCTCCACAGTTACATCTTCCGGAGTGATTTAATACCCATGGCGTGGAGGTGGTTCCATGCGCATCGTCGTCGTCGAAGACAACACTACCAGTCTTGCAGTTATGTGCCGGTTGATTGGAAAGCTTGATGGCGTGGAGGTCGTCGGCTTTACCACTGCCGAGGCAGCGCTTGCCGACGCACACCTTCACGCATGCGACCTCATGGTGATCGACAATATCATGCCCGGTATGTCCGGCTTGGACCTGGTCGCGCAACTCCGTCCCCTCCCAACCCATGTCGTCGTACCAATCATAATGGTCACCGCCGACGGAGATCGATCTACGCGCTTGGCGGCGATCAATGCCGGCGCTACCGACTTTCTGGCCAAGCCGGTGGACCCGGTGGAACTCAAGGCCCGCGTCACCAATCTTCTCGCATTACGGCTGGCTCAAAACCGCCTGGCCGACAGGTCGCGAGCACTTGCCGACGAGGTGGCGCTGGCAACCGAGCATATCCGTGCCAGGGAAGAGGAGATGATCTACCGCCTGGCGCGTGCCATCGACATGCGTGACGGCGAAACCGGCGGTCATGTTGGGCGGGTCGCCCAAACCTCAAAGATCATCGCCGAAACGCTCGGTCTGGACGGAGAGACGACACGGACCATTCACCTGGCTGCGCCGCTTCACGACGTGGGCAAGATTGCCATCCCCGATGACATCCTGAAAAAGCCAGGAAAGCTTGACCGTGTCGAAATGTCGGTGATGGAGCAGCACACGGTCCATGGGGCGGCGGTCCTGGCTGGCGGCGCGTCTGAGCTCGTGCGCATGGGCGCTGCAATCGCGCTATCGCACCACGAGCGCTGGGACGGAACGGGCTACCCGCAACGCCTCAAGGGCCAAGCAATTCCATTGGCCGCGCGGATCGTCGCCATAGCCGACGTACTCGATGCGCTGTGCAGCGCCCGCCCCTACAAGCCGGCATGGCCAGCAGAAGTGGCTCGTACCGAAATTCTCAAAGCATCCGGCACCCAGTTCGATCCGATCTGCATAGCCGCTTTCGAGCAGGCATGGCCGCTCATCTCCGCCCTCTATCCGTCCCCGGCGACCACTGAAGCCGCCGCTTAACCCTCTGAAAGAGTCTCCAATGCGTATCTCGTTCGCCGCCGTGATTGCCTGCAGCCTGGCCTTCTTCATTCCTCATCTGGCTGCAGCGGAATTGCCTCAACCGACGGGCGACATCGTCCTCACCGTCTCAGGCAATATCGCAACGACCAACGCCGACGGCACCGCCGTTTTCGATCAGGCTATGCTGGATGGGATGCTGCAGCGTAGCACCAAGGCCACGACGCCCTGGTACACGGGCGAGCAGACTTTCAGCGGCGTGGTCGTCAGCGACCTTCTGGATGTGCTTGGCGCCTCGGGAACATCCGCGACGGTCATGGCCCTGAATGACTACTCGGCCGAGATACCGCTGGAGGAATTCCGGGACATGCCGATCATTCTTGCCAGCCGAGTAGGAGGACAAACTCTGTCCGTTCGAGACAAGGGACCTCTGATGGTGATCTACCCGTTCGACCTTGATCCCTCGCTCTCAAACGAGCTGGTTTTCGGCCGCTCCGTCTGGCAGGTCAGTTCCATTCAGATCCATTGATGACAAACCGCTTCATTCACGCAAGGCGGACCGTTTCTCGCCGTGTCGGCATTGGCATCATCGTGCTCTTTTCGATCAGCGGGGTCATGCTGGTTGCCGTTGCCTGGCTTTTCCTCAGCCTTGACGAGCGTCAGCGGGTCGTTTTTGAAAGCGTGAGAGAGGATGCGCTGTGGGCCGCCTATCAGGCCGATCACGAGGCCGGTCGACTGCTTCTGTCCACAACACAGGGCGACGACTGGCAAACTGTCGTTCATCGCTTTGACCTTTTCTATAGCCGCGTGACCCTCCTTTCATCCGGAACATATGCTCTGGTCTTCGGCACAGGCGAGATGGGTGTGCATGCAGGCCGTCTGGCAAATCTGATCAAGGAGATGACTTCGGTCATCGATAATGGGGATGCTGCCGACATTCCCACGATAAGAGGCTACGCTTTCGATGCCCAAGCCATCGCGTCGAACCTTCTGTTGGCGGCCAATGCGGCAGACGCGGAACGCCGCCTGGAAGAGCGCAGATATGGTCTGAGCACCTATTGGCGCATCGGTGCCAGCGTTGCGGCTCTTACGGTCACGCTGGTTCTCATTGCAGCCCTTCTCGGCCTGCAACTTCGCCACAGCTCCAGAACTGGTCGCGAGATCGAACTGCTCAGCCAGCGCAATGCTCGCATTGCAAAGCGCGCCCAGGCCGCAAGCGAAGCCAAGTCCGCCTTTCTTGCCACCATGAGCCACGAGATCAGAACCCCGCTCAATGGCATTCTGGGAATAGCCGACCTTCTGCAGGATGAAGGCTTGCCGCCCGAACAACACCATCAGGTCGACATAATCCGTCAGTCGGGAACCGTCCTGCTCGACGTCATCAACGATATTCTCGATTATTCCAAGCTGGAGGCAGGTTCGGTTCGCTTCGAACCACGCACCGTTTCGTTGAGCGAGGCCTTCGACATTGTTGCTTTGATGATGCGGCCTCGTGCCGAGGCTGCGCATCTGCGGCTCGATTTCAACTTTGCCGACTGCCTGATTACCGCGGACGCCAACCGGCTGCGGCAAGTTTTGGTCAATCTCGTTGGAAACGCCATCAAGTTCACGGAGGCCGGTTCGGTCATCGTTTCGGCGCGCGTCATCCACGATACGCTGCGTATTGAGGTGTCCGACACCGGACCGGGGATCAGTGAGGACGCCATTTCACGACTGTTCCGGGATTTCAGTCAGCTCGACAATTCAAGCACCAGATCCTTTGGAGGCACCGGTCTCGGGCTTGCCATCTGCAAGAGGCTTGTGGAGTTGATGGGAGGCGTGATCGGCGTCGTGTCCACCCTAGGAGCTGGCAGCACGTTCTGGCTGGAGGTGCCGGTGGGGCCGACTGCCGAACTGCCGGCTCCAGAACCTGCTGCGGTGGCGCCTGTCGAAAGCACAGCATTTTCTGGCCGCGTGATGGTCGTCGACGATAATCAGACAAACCGCGAAGTCTGCTGCCGATTGCTGCAGCGACTGGGTGTGAGTGCCGATAATGCCGTTGACGGAGAAGACGCCATTACCAAGGTGGAATCGGAAGTCTTCGACCTTGTCCTCATGGACATGCAGATGCCCAAACTGGACGGTCTGGGTGCCGCCCGCATCCTGCGCGAGCGTGGCTTCCAGAAGCCGATCGTCGGGCTTACGGCCAACGCCTATGCCAGCGATCGGGACGCCTGCCTAGCTGCAGGCATGGATGAACATATGGCAAAGCCCGTAACCAGGCAGAAGCTGGAAGACCTGCTGCGCCGCCACCTTCCGGCGCCGCCTGCAAACCCCTCCTCATCGCTGCGTATGGATATCGCTCAGCAGAACGCCCTGGCGCTGGAAATCGGGGAAGACGCCCTCGCCGAGCTTATCGCGTCGTTCGAGACAGACATGGAGAGCCTGATCAGGCAGGCCGAAATGGCGCTTGCCGAAGATGACCAGGCGGGCCTAGACCGGGTTCTGCACACATTGAAGGGTGCCGCACAAACGCTGGGCCTAGTGTCAGTCGCGGACGTCGCTCAGAGTTCGCGGGGTGAGGGCAATTCGAAAAAGGTATTGGCAGCGCTGGACGCTCAATTGTCGGCCTTGAGGTCGCAAGCTGCATAGCTTGCCAAGCACGCATCGCCACCCATCTGCCTCGACGGTCCGCGACACGCGAATACACTGCAGAAAACGGCGATCGACAGGTCCCGGACGCGACCATCCATCGTCATGCGGGAGACGACCGTTCGAAGGTCATCCTGCCCGTCCGAGGATCCGTCAATAGCCTCCCCGAAGTTCGTTTTACTTCTGAATGGACAAACCGGGACGCTCTACCTAGAAGCATGCAAGATTGCATAATGTAGGTAGCTGTGAAGAAGCCTGCCAAACCCACTGCTGTCGACAGGGTGCGTCTGGCGATCGCCGACGACATAGTGCGTGGCGTGATCGGTCCTGGCGTGTCGTTGGACGAAGCGAGCATTGCGGAGCGTTTCGCGGTTTCAAGGACACCGGTTCGCGAGGCCATCCGCCAACTTGAAGCGATCGGATTTGTCGAGGCCAGGCCCCATCGAGGCGCCGTGGTGCCTCACTTCACCCCTGAAAAGCTCAACGAAATTTTTCTCGTCATGGCCGAGTTGGAAGCGCTTTGCGCTCGTCTGGCCGCCGAGACAGCAACATCCGATGAAAAGCAGGCTCTCAAGCTTGTTCATGAGGCCTGCCGCAATGCCGCCGAGGAAGGCAATATCGGCCTCTACTACGACCTGAATATCAAGTTCCATGAGACGATATATGCCTTGAGCCACAACAGCTTCCTCGCCGAGGTCACCTTGAGCGCTCGGAACCGTGTGGCCCCGTTTCGCCGCGCCCAGTTCCAAACCATGGGGCGGCTGATGCGATCGGTAGAGGAGCACGAGACGGTGGTTGACGCCATTTTGGCTGGCCACGCGGACGAGGCAGCCGCGGCAATGCGCGACCACCTCGGTTATGTCCGCACGAGTGTCGACAAGGTTGCCCCTGCGCTCGGCGCCTGACGGTCAGCCCGCCGCCGCGCGGGGCGCAAGACTGGCCATGAAGGCGCGCCAACCGCCATAGCCGGAAATATCGACTGCTCCATCGGTGGCGCAAGCTTCCACCAGAAAGCCCTTGGCAGACTGGCCATTTTCGAGCTGCAGCGTGCCCACGCCTAGCGGCGCAGGAATGCGCGAGACGAAAACACCGAAGGCAGCCGGGGTCAGCGCCCACAATTCGACGTCGATGGCGTGCCCATTGCCATTGGTGCGCAGCAGGCCCGGCTTAGGCGGCACGGTGCCAGGCAGGGCGAAAAGCTGATAGGCGGGCACTGTGCGGGTCGCCTCGATGAAAGTGGCGCCAAGAGCAATCAGTTCGCCATTGAGCGGCATGCCGCTCAGATGCGCGCCCACGACGACAAGTGGAATTGTGTCTGCGGTGGCAGAGGTGGCAGTCATGTGTGTCTCCGGAAAGTGGCTGGGGGAGCCGGTTACGGCTCCCCGTATGATCAGGGAGTGGCCGTCATCGTGGTGACGTCGAGGCCGTCCCAGGCCTGGATGACGATGTCGTCGGTAAGAATGGCAGAGAGATCGACCGGACCGGCCAGAGCCTGCTGCTCACCTTCGCCAAGCTGAAGGTAAGTCATGTAAAAGTCCCAGGCTTCGGGCAGGAAAGTGCCGTGCAGTTCGACGCTGTCGGGAGCGGTATAATAGGTCTTGACCAATTCCCAGAACTCGTCGGCCACCGGATTGTCGCCCAGCGATGCAGCTGCGTACTTGGTCTTCAGCAACTCGAACGCGGCGTCATCATTGGCCATGCCCCAGGCCCAACCCTTGAGGGTGGCGCGCACGAACTTGACCAGGAGTTCAGGATCACTTTCATAGGTTTCGGCCCGGACCGAGAGGGCGTCACCGGGGAAGCGAGCGATGGCTTCGGGGGTGATCGAACGCACTTCGATGCCCTGTGCCGGCAACAGCAGCAGGTCGCGCTTGGCGCTGGCGAAGGCCTGGATGCGGCCTTCCTCGAATGAACGGACAGTAGTGGCATCACCCTCCCCGGCCACGACGATCTTCACATCGCTGCCTTCCTTGAGGCCACTTTCGACGATCGAAGCACGGGTCATGGGCACTTCGCCACCGGCGAGGTCCGAGGCACCGATAATCTTCCCGGCCATGTCAGCCATGGTCTGGACGTCACTCTCGACCGGAACGACGATGTCGAACGTATCCGGATAATAGACCTGCATGATCGACTTCAGCGGGAAGCCACGCTGTACGGCCTGCATGGTCGCGGCCGACGAGAAAATGCCCCAATCGACATTGCCGGCCGCCAACTGCCGAGCAGCGTCGGATGAGCCCTTGGAATAATTGAGCACGACGTCGAGTCCTTCTTCGGCGTAGAAGCCCTGCTCCTGAGCCATGAAGATGGGGAACATCTGAGCGGTCGGCCCGCCCTGTGCCGTGACACCGTGGAATGGTACGAGGTCTTGAGCCGAGGCAGACCCGAGAAGTCCGGCGAGGACAAGCGCTGTAACGAGAATGCGGGATTTCATTGCGGTTTTCTCCATTTGACCAGTTTTCTCCCTGCCGTGCTTGGCTGCACGGTCATAAGAATTAGAGCTGCTTCCAGAAGATGATCCGGCTCTCGAGCCACTCGATGAGCTGGTAGACGATGAGTGTGAACACCGAGAGCAGGATGATGAGCGAGAACACGCCGGCGATATCGAGCTGGAAGTTCATCGCGTAGATCAGGTAGCCGAT
>PJUF01000428.1_pt1 | contig 31246 bp, 31 predicted proteins | sample 1512191 | NCBI WGS metagenome assembly PJUF01 (sample SAMN08177673, study PRJNA422409) | Feces metagenome, whole genome shotgun sequencing project. | isolation source: Chicken feces (3) enriched on wood chips | host: Gallus gallus | place: USA: Madison | collected 2015-01-15 | reverse complement strand
TCATGTCGTACCTCACAATGGTATTGTGCCTGGTCTATAATCTCCTGAGGATGCTCAATCCTAACACCAAGTGCAAATGCTTTACCTTCTACTTTTATTCCCTTAGTATGCAAAATTTCGTAAATGTCACGAGCAGAATGTCCGGTTGCCAATATTAAGGCTTTCGCTTCAATCTTTCCTTTATCGGTAATTGCGGCCCGTACTTCATTTCCTTTAACATCAATATCCACCAACTTAGTGTTGAAATATACTTCGCCACCCGCATTCAGGATAGTTTCTCTGATTGCAGAGATAATATGCGGCAGTTTATTAGTGCCAATATGTGGTCTGGCATCCAAAAGTATGTCTTCATCCGCACCATGATCTACAAAAACCTGCAACATTTTGTTTACATCGCCGCGTTTGTTAGACCTGGTATAAAGTTTACCGTCAGAATAAGTTCCTGCACCTCCTTCGCCAAAACAATAATTAGATTCCGGATTGATTATCCCTTCCTTATTAATGGCCGCCAAATCTCTTCGGCGCTGCTTTACATCCTTCCCTCGTTCTATAATAATGGGCTTCAGCCCCAACTCAATCAGCCTTAATGCGGCAAATAAACCTGCTGGGCCAGCGCCAATAACCAGCACAGGCTGCTCGTCTTTTACAGAAGGGTAATTAATAGTAAACGTTTCTAAGCCGGGTTCTTCGTTAATGTATAATACAACTTTTAAACGATAAAGCACCTGCTTTCCACGGGCATCTATAGAGCGCTTTCTGATGCTATAATGCTTAAGCTCTTTTTGTTTTACAGCAGATTGCTTTAAAATTTCGGAGAATATTTTGTCAGGATTATAAATGTCATCGGGCAGAATGACAATTTCGACTTCTTTCTTCATGATAATTTGTCGGGTATTTATCCCGAATCGTAACAAAGGTATGAAAATTGACATCTAAATACTAAATTGACAAAAACTTAAAATCACAGAAATGAAAAGATTATTTTACGGATTTATAGCTCTGTTTGCTGTAATAACTTTAAATTCTTGCGGGTATAATACCAATGTTGCGCTAGACGAAAAAGTAAAAGCACAATGGGGCGAGGTAGAAAACCAATATCAAAGAAGAGCAGACTTAATTCAAAACCTGGTAAATACAGTAAAGGGAGCTGCTAATTTTGAGAAAGAAACGCTTACAGAAGTAATTGAAGCCCGTTCAAAAGCAACTTCTATACAGGTAAACCCAGACCAACTAACAGAAGAAAACATTAAACGTTTTCAGGAGTCGCAAGGGCAATTAAGCCAAGCTTTAGGCAGATTAATGATGGTATCTGAACAATATCCTCAACTAAAGGCGAACCAAAACTTTTTGGATTTACAAACGCAAATTGAAGGTACAGAAAACAGAATTGCGGTTGCCAGAAGGGATTATAATGCTGCCGTTCAAGAATATAACACCAATATCAGAACTTTCCCTAATAATATTTTTGCGGGGATGTTTGGCTTCTCTCAAAAAGGAAGTTTTACCGCTGATGCAGGTGCCAACAAAGCTCCGGAAGTAAAATTCTAAAAAAAATATATCACATTGTTTTAATAAAAACATGTCACATTGAGCGGAGTCGAAATGTGCTGCAGATGCACTCAGGCTTCGACTCCGCTCAGCCTGACAAAACAGGTACTTATTAAAGACGTCATTCCACCTCAACACAGATACATACTTATGCCACAACTTAGCGAACAGGAACAGGAGAAAATAAAAAACTCTATAGAATGGGCAGAAAAAGCAACCTCTGGAGAAATTAGGGTTTGCCTGGAAAAACATTGCAATATTGATCCGTACGAGAGAGCGATACAGTGCTTTTATGATTTAGAAATGCACCAAACCCGCCAGAAAAACGGTGTCCTTATTTATGTTGCTACAGAAGACCATAAACTTGCCATTTTAGGCGATGAAGGAATAAACAAACTGGTTCCAGATAATTTCTGGCACAGCACCAAAGATTTAATGATTAATCATTTTAAAAACAATGAACTGGCAGAAGGCCTAAGCGTAGGCATTATTGAGGCAGGTAAGCAGTTAAAAAGATTTTTCCCTTATCAGGACAATGATGTGAACGAGCTTTCTGATGATATTGTTTTCCTGAAATAACTCAAAAGAATGAAAAAATTAATAATAATACTTCTTTGCTTTTACACGTCTTTTACTGTCTTCGCTCAGGATTTTCCACCGCTTCCTAATACTCTGGTAAATGATTATACCGGAACGCTATCTGCAGAACAGAAAAATGCACTGGAAAGAAAACTGGTTGCTTTTGACGATTCAACATCTATACAAGTGGCAGTTGTTCTGATACGCTCTTTAGGCGGTTATGACATTAGTGATTACGGTTACCGTTTAGGGAGAGAATGGGGAATTGGCGGAAAAGAAAAAAACACAGGAGTTCTTATTCTATCTGCCATAGAAGACCGTAAAGTTACCATACAAACAGGCTACGGCATGGAAGGCATGTTGCCCGATATCATTACAAAAAGAATTATCGATAACGAAATTAAACCTTATTACAGAGCTGGCAAATATTATGAAGGTTTAGACGCGGCTACATCAGCCATCATCAGCTACAACAAAGGAGAATACAAAGGCAACGGACCTAAACAGAAATCTTCTGGTAAAATTCCTATCGGTTTAGTTGTAATCATTGCCATCATTATTATCAGCTTAATTGGCCGGGGTGGAAAAGGCGGCGGAAGAAATGTAATTGGCGGACGCGGTGGCGCAGATATTTTCTGGTGGTCTGTATTAAGCGGAATGGGCAGCGGACGGAGAGGTGGTGGTTTTGGCGGAGGTTTCGGTGGAGGCTCTGGAGGCGGATTTGGTGGTTTTGGCGGAGGAAGTTTCGGTGGCGGTGGCAGCAGCGGCAGCTGGTAATTTCAATGTACGAACTACGATTTGGATTCTATAACAAGGCATCCCGAACTTACTTCAGAAAAACAACCACAAAGACACTAAAAGCACAATTTTTATAAATTGGGAGCCGGGAAGACCGAAGTCTGAACTCCTAATGATAGACTTCTAACAAACTACATGGCAAAAATACAAAAGTGGAAACAATTAAGTTCCAAATATCTGGTAAAAGTTCCTTGGGCAACACTTAGAGTTGATGCCTGCGAATTACCCGACGGAAGAATAGCCAACGATTATTATGTACTGGAGTATCCAAATTGGGTAAATGCTGTAGCATTAACAGAAAATAATCAGATAATTCTGATCAGGCAATACCGGCATGGCGCTAATCTGATTTCGTTGGAAATTCCAGGAGGCGTGATTGACGGCAATGAAGACCCGGCAGAAGCCATCAAAAGAGAATTACTGGAAGAAACAGGCTATCTTTTTGAGGATATAGAGCTGGTTTCTACCGTTTATCCTAACCCCGCAACTTCAATAAACGTAACGTATGGTTTTCTTGCCAAAGGCGGAAAAAAAGTTCAGGAACAAAACCTGGATGAACATGAAGACATTGAAGTGCTTTTATATTCTGTTGATGAAGTAAAACAATTGCTTCTTGACAACAAGATACCACAGGCTTTACACATATCAGCATTAATGTATGCCTTCTTAAAATTAGGGGTATTGCAATAATTAAAAGGCAAGCTTTATAAACAAAAAATCCCGGTTTTCTCAAACCGGGATTTTTTGTTTATTAGTTCATTTTTAGTTTCTTCTGTATATCGTTCACGTACGATTTAAATTTCTTATCCGTATCTATTAAATCTTCTACCGTTTGGCAGGCATAAATTACCGTAGAATGATCTCTGCCCCCAAAAAATGCCCCAATAGATTTTAAAGATGTTTTAGTATGGCTCTTGGCTAAATACATAGAAATTTGACGAGCCTGTACAATCTCGCGTTTTCTTGTTTTAGATTTTACCATCTCTACCGGAACTTCAAAATACTCGCAAACCAATTTCTGGATATACTCCATAGAAATCTCCTTACTGGTATTTTTGATAAAATTCTTTAGCATTTGCTTAGCTAGTGCTAAATCCACTTCCTTTTTATTTAGGGTAGATTGCGCCAGTAAAGAAACCATTGCGCCTTCCAACTCTCTAACATTATTATCTATGTTTAACGCAACATATTCAATAACGTCATTAGGCAATTCTATACCGTCCTGATACATTTTCTTTTTTAGGATAGCCATACGAGTTTCAATATCCGGCACAGTTAAATCTGCCGATAATCCCCACTTAAATCTGGACAACAGTCGTTCTTCTAAACCCGCTAAATCTTTAGGCGCTTTATCTGAAGTAATAATCAGCTGCTTACCTGATTGATGTAGATGATTGAAGATGTGGAAGAAAATATCCTGAGTTTTGTCTTTTCCGGCAAAATTGTGAACATCATCCATAATGATAACATCCATTGCCTGATAGAAATTGACAAAATCATTAATGGTATTATTCTTCAGAGAATCTACAAACTGCTGGCAAAATTTCTCACAAGAAACGCTAATTACCAATTTATCTGGCATATTAGCTTTTATCTCATTACCAATAGCCTGGGCCAGATGAGTTTTTCCTAATCCAACACCTCCATAAATCATCAGCGGATTAAAAGATGTACCTCCCGGTTTACTTGCTACAGCATATCCGGCAGATCTAGCTAAACGGTTACAATCTCCTTCTATAAAATTCTCAAATGTATAATTTGGATTTAGCTGCGGGTCTACCTGTAATTTCTTTAGTCCCGGAATTACAAAAGGATTTTTAATATCCTTATTCAAGGCAATAGGAACTGGTATAGATTGATTTTTAGCTTCGGCACCATTCCCGCTTGATGGCATATTGGTAGTATAAGGCTTTTGGGCAGATGATTTTTCTACCACAATGTTATACTCTAATCTACCGGCGTCACCTAATTGATTTTTGATTGTTTTCCTAAGTAAACCAACGTAATGTTCTTCTAACCACTCGTAAAAGAATAAACTCGGTACCTGTATAGTTAAAACACTCCCCTCAAGCTTAAGTGGTGATATAGGTTCGAACCAAGTTTTGAAACTTTGGGCCGGTATATTATCCTTAATGATTTGAAGACAGCTATTCCAGACGCTGGCACAAGTTTTTTCCATATTTTCTTTTAATAATCTGATTTTAAATGCGATGGAAATTTGCAGGGGTGCTTATTTCCGTGACCCGAATATTCGAAAAAAAATCGGCATAAAAAACTATATTTTAAAATTGTTGTTAACAACTTCTATAGCAGCAGAATAGCCTATTTTTTTAGGCTGATTTCTGGTAAAAACAAGATCAATCCGTCCTAGATTGATTCCCGCGTATCCAACTTGGTTTATAAGCACCTCGGCACCATTTAAATTGCGTACGCTATCTGGTTTGGACAAGAAAGTATGAGTATGTCCACCTATAATTAAATCTGTATAATAAGTGTTTTTAGCGATAATAGTATCTGATACCTTATTGGTATTATAACGATATCCCAGGTGCGAGAGGCAAATAACAGCATCGCACTTTTGGTCTAGTTTTAAAAAGCGCTCCATCTCCAACGCTTTCTGCAGAGCGTCTATATATTTGGTATTTCCAGTTTGTAGCTTATTCACCAAACCAGTTAATTCTACGCCCAAACCGTATACACCTATTTTAAGATTGCCTTTTTTAAAGATTTGATATGATTTTATTTTGCCTTCCAGTTCGGTATCGGTAAAATCATAATTGGCGTTTAAAAAAGGAAAGTTAGCATGCGGGAGTTGTTTGGCAAAACCGGCAACGCCGTTATCAAAATCGTGGTTTCCCATAATTCCGGCATCGTAACCCATCATGCTCATTAATTTAATTTCCAGCTCGCCTTCCCAGTAATTGAAATATGGTGTACCCTGAAAAATATCGCCAGCATCAAACAACAAGACATGTTGTTCCTCAGAACGTATTTTCTTAATTAATGCAGATCTTGCCGCAACACCACCCTTCCCTTGATACCTGCCACCATCCATCGGAAAAGGATCTATGTGACTATGCACATCATTGGTATGCAAAATTGTAAGTTTAGTAAAATCATCTCTGCCATACAAGATTTCGCTTTTAAAACCTAAGGCAAACAATGCTGCCGCAGCCGTAGTATTTTTAATGAAACGTCTTCTATTTAATAGCAATTCTTCCATCTAAAATAGGTTTTAAAGTTTCACCCGATTTTTTGAGCCTTTCCAGATAATCAAGTAATGCGTCTCTTAATTTATAATGATGCTCTGTTACGCTCTTAGCTCTGAAGAATATCTTCCCTGAGTCGCCGCCGTTTGCCATATAATCAGAGGTTAACACGATATAATCTTTCTGCAAATCTATCGGCCGACCGTTAATAGTAATATCTACCGCTTTTTTGGTATCTTTATCAATTTTATATGTTGCACCAGAAATTGCTGCCCCACCTTCTTCTGCCATAAAATCGAAAAAGTAGATTAAATCTTTTCCGCTAAATTTTACGGTTACAATGGCATTTTCAAAAGGCATAAGACCAAATATATTGCTTCTGGTAATAGATTCTTTTAGCAGCGGAATACGCAAGCCACCATAATTAGAATAAACCATATCGAAAACTATTCCCTTCTCTTTTGAAGCATTGGCAACTGCATCGGCAAAAAAATTATTCAGGCTGCCTTCTGGCTGTTTTTTTCTTAATTCTCCGGCAAAAACAGCCAAAACATCGTTCATTATAGAATCCAGCTGTTTTTTATAAGGTTCGTAATATTTAATTATTGATGAGTCTTTAGCCTGATTTTGATGGATGGAATACTGCTCTCCCTTTTTTTCTGACAAATAAAACTTTGGGCTACAACCTTGCAGTACAAATAAAACCAATAACAAGCTCAAAAGACATCTTGATTTTTTCATTTAACCTTTATAAGATTTTGAGATTAAAGCTCTTGCAACTCGCTTTTTATAACCATCAACGCTAACTGGTAGGGATTTTCTTCTATAGCTTCCAATTGTCTAAAAACCACTCTACTTAAATCTACCGCACTGGCTCCTTCAGGTAAACTTTCTGCCGCCCGGTTAATAAGCGTTATTGTATCTTCCTTTACCCTACTAATAATTTTCCAGGCATCGCCTATATATAATTGCTGTGCTAAATTGTGCTGATATTCTGCTCGAACCTCTTCCAGAGCCTGCAACTGCATTTGCCGGGCCGACATTCCGGGAGCGTGTATTCTTAACAACATATTTGAAGGATTGATGCGCTCTATGAAAAGCGTCATCCTTTCATAGGCTTGCAGCTTTAAAGGCAACAAATCTTTATTCAATGCTTTATTATAATTTAGAATTTGAATACGCTGCCAGTCTTCTATTTTAGATTTAAACACCAGATATGCAATACCAATAAGCAAAGCACCTGCAATTACCGATTTAAGTATATCCAATGAAAAAGAAAGTACATCCATATAGCTAATTTGTAACATGATAGTAAAAAAAGAGCATTCTCAAAAAACGCGAAACAAACATCTGCATTTTAACTTTATATTTGTAAAAATATTTCAATATTATGAGTACAGTAACCGCAATTGCCCCAATAACTTTAACAGATGGTGCTAAAAAAGAAGTAAAAAAGTTAATGTCTCAGCAAGAATTAGGCTCTGATTTTGGCTTACGTGTAGGTGTTGAAGGCGGAGGCTGCTCTGGAATGAATTACGTTCTAGGCTTCGACCAAAAAAAAGATGGTGACACAGAATATGATATAGATGGTATTAGAATTTTCATGCATAAAGCACATGGCCTATACCTTGCTGGCATGGAAGTAGATTTTCAACAAGGTTTAAATGCCAGAGGTTTTGTTTTTAACAACCCAAATGCGGCCAATACTTGCGGTTGCGGAACTAGTTTTTCTGTTTAAAACCCTGTTTTATAAACATATTTAAATCCTGATTTCATTTACAAATCAGGATTTTTCTTTTTATAAACTATTTATCTGTAACAAATACTTATATTAAGTGGTCTTAGGATAAAAGCATCATGAATGCCGCAGAAAACATTAAAGTTTCTTTAAATTCTATACGTAGCAATAAATTACGCACTTTTTTAACGGCGCTTATTATTGCCATTGGTTTAATGGCTTTAGTAGGCATATTAACCTCTATTGATGCTATAAAGAGCTCTCTAAACAACACTTTCTCCAGTATGGGCTCTAACTCTTTTACCATAAGAAATAGGGGTACCGGAATACGTATTGGAGACAGCGGCGTTAGACCTAAAACCTGGCCTGCAATTACATTTAGAGAAGCCCTAGCTTTTAAAGAACGCTTTCAATTTGCATCGGCCACGGTATCGGTAAATACTTTTGCTTCCCGCTCATCTACCGTAAAACTTGGCAATAAAAAAACCAACCCTAATATTACGCTATTAGGTGCTGATGATAATTATCTATTAACAGGAGGTTATAAACTGAGTGCCGGCCGTAATCTGTCCGCCAAAGAAATGGAGTTTGGTGCTAACGTTGTAATCATTGGCGATGAGATACAACAAAATCTCTTTGGGAAGGAAAACTCTTTAGACCGAATTATCACCATTGGCACTGCTAAATTCAGGGTGATTGGTGTATTGGAGAAAAAAGGATCCAGTGTGGGCTTTGGTGGAGATAAAATGTGCATCATCCCGCTTTTAAAGGCTCGCCAGATAATGACGAGTTCTAACCCTACTTACACCATATCAGTTATGTCTAGCAATCCGGCGCAAATGGAAAATGCCATTGGCGAAGCAACAGCGCTAATGCGAAGTATACGCCGGGTTGATATATCCAAAGAGAACAATTTTGAAATCACTAAAAGCGATTCCTTAGCCGCCACGCTTATCAACAACTTAAGATTGGTACAATATGCAGGTATCGCCATTGGTTTTATTACGCTGGTTGGCGCTGCCATTGCGCTAATGAATATTATGCTAGTATCTGTTACAGAAAGAACGCGGGAAATTGGCATTAGAAAAGCCATTGGCGCAACACCTACTGTTATTAAAAAACAGTTTCTTTATGAAGCTATAGTCATTTGCTTGATAGGTGGCATCTGCGGAATTGTACTGGGGATAACCATGGGAAATTTATTGGCCATTGCTATGGGTGCATCTTTCATAATTCCATGGCTATGGATTGCGGTTGGATTAAGTGCCTGCATTGCCACAGGCCTGTTATCTGGATTTATACCGGCTTCTAAAGCTTCAAAATTAGATCCTGTAGAGGCGTTACGGTATGAGTAGGATTTGGATTTACGACGTACGATTTCAGATTCAGCAAACCCAAAGGGTATAAGTTTTTTAAGGCAGGAAGTCGACTAACCATAACAATAGTCTGGTTAATATGGCTAACTAATGAACTCAATGAGCATTATCCAATGCCAAGTTATGCAAATTTCCCGCTTCAATTAATTTTTCTGTATAAGGGCTGATTAAAGAATTTTCTAAAGCGTCCGCATGTCGTAAGTGGTGCATATCAGACCCTATAAAATCAACCAATTCTTCATCTACCAGTTTTTCTGCTATTTTCTGTACTTGTTTGCCATAATATCCACTTAAAGAAATGGTATTGAGTTGAAAATAACAGCCGTATTCTTTAATAGTACGATATTTTTCTATGGATTGATGTAAGTAAGGATAACGCTCTGGGTGTGCAAGAATAGGCTTGTAACCACTGCCGTTCATTTTCTGGATAATTTCTTGCAGCCCTGACGGGTGATGCGCAAAAGAGAGTTCAAAAAGTAGATGATTACCGCCAAAGGTCAGCAAATCTTTTTGATTGAGTTTTCCTTCAAAAAATTCATCGATGTAATATTCAGCAGCTGCGTCTACAGAAATATTTATCTGTTGCTTCTCCAGCTCTTCTCTAACTTCGTTTAATGCTTTGCGGATAGTATCGGGAGTGTTTCTGTAATAATCAGACATCACATGCGGGGTAGCTATCAATTGCTGAAACCCCAAATCTTTCAGTCTTTTTATTAGCAGTACAGATTCTGTAAGGGTAGGTGCGCCATCGTCAATACCCGGAAGGATATGCGAGTGCATATCCACCCCGATACTGCGGAAATTATATTTTGCTTCTTTCTTCTTTTTTTTTAAAAAGTTAAACATCAGCGGTTCTGATATTGCTCTTCGTAATAATGCTGGTAGTTGCCAGATGTTACATTATTTAACCAATCTTCATTGGTTAAATACCAGTCTACAGTTTTTTCCAATCCTTCTTCAAACTGCAAGCTTGGCTCCCAACCTAATTCTTCTTTAAGCTTGGTAGCATCAATTGCATAACGTAAATCATGTCCTGCCCGGTCGGTAACATAAGTTATCAGTTTTTCAGATTCGCCTTCTGCCCTGCCCAACTTTTTGTCCATAATCTTGCAAAGAAGCTTAATCAAATCTATATTTCTCCACTCATTATGCCCACCAATATTATAGGTTGAGCCTGATTTTGCTTTATGGAAAATTACGTCAATTGCCCTTGCATGATCTTCTACCCAAAGCCAGTCTCTAATATTCTCTCCCTTCCCGTAAATTGGAATTGGTTTATTGTGTTTGATATTGTTGATAGAAAGTGGTATCAACTTCTCAGGAAAGTGATAAGAACCGTAGTTGTTAGAGCAATTAGATATCACGCAATCCATACCATAAGTATCATGATAAGCCCTTACAAAATGGTCTGAACTTGCCTTTGATGCAGAATACGGCGAGTGCGGATCATACGAAGTGGTTTCCGTAAACATATCTGTTCCTTCGCCTAAAGTGCCGTAAACTTCATCTGTAGAAACATGGTAGAAACGTTTTTCACCGTAGTTTCCTTTCCATATGTTTTTAGCGGCATTCAACAAATTCACAGTACCAACAACATTAGTCATTACAAATTCCGTAGGGTTTGTGATCGATCTGTCTACATGAGATTCAGCAGCTAAATGAATAACAGCATCAAAACCTTCGGTATCAAAAAGCTCGTTAATGAAAGTAGCATCAACAATATCGCCTTTTACAAAGGTATAATTTGCGGCATTTTCTATATCTCTCAGATTTTCAAGGTTTCCGGCATAAGTCAGTTTATCCAAATTAAAAATCTGATATTCAGGATAAGTTGTTACAAACCTTCTTACAACATGTGAACCTATAAATCCTGCTCCTCCTGTTATTAATATTTTTTTCATTTCTTTTTTTAGATTTGAGTAGTGAGACATGAGATTTGAGACGAATTTGAAGCCGTAATAAATCTGAGACCGATTTACATGCCTCAATAGCTATAATCTTACATCTCCTTTAAAACGGATTCTCGCTAATATATTTTTCCCATTTCCATGCAGAACTCATCATTTCTTCAATACCTAATTCTGCTTTCCAACCCAATTCGTTGGTTGATTTGGTGACGTCGCCATAAACCTGCTCCACATCTCCCAAACGACGTGGCCCGATGGCGTAATTCAATTTCATTCCTGTAGAAGATTCAAATGCTTTAATTACCTCTAAAACCGAGCTTCCCTTTCCTGTGCCAATATTATAAACGTCATAATTAGATGAAGATTTTCCTTCTTCCATTCGCTTAATAGCCGCTACGTGAGCTTTTGCAAGGTCAACCACATGGATATAATCTCTGATACAAGAACCGTCTGGTGTATTATAATCATCACCGAAAACGGTTATTTTCCCTCTTTTGCCGATAGCACTTTGTGTAATAAAAGGAACCAGATTTTGCGGAACGCCAATTGGCAATTCGCCAATTAAAGCACTTTCATGCGCACCAACCGGATTGAAATATCGTAGCGCAATAATCTTGTAATTATCGTTAGCCGCAGCAACTTCGCTTAAAATTTCTTCTGCAACCTGCTTAGTATTTCCGTACGGAGATTCTGCCTTTTTTACCGGCGCTTCCTCTGTTACCGGTAATTTATCAGGCTGCCCGTAAACAGTACAGCTTGATGAAAAAACAAAATTCACTTTTTTGCCGCGGTAGGCCTCCAGCAGGTTTATCAGTGAAAAAAAGTTATTCCTGTAATAATCCAGAGGCTTCTCCACCGATTCTCCAACTGCTTTATAAGCCGCAAAATGGATTAATCCTTCTATATCTGCATTTGTAGCCAAAAACGAGTTCGTTTTTTCTACATCACATAAATCAAACTCATGAAATTCTGGCTTATAACCGATAATTTTCTCTAACTGGTCTAGAATTTTGATAGATGAATTAGATAGATTATCTACAATAACCGGAGTGTAACCAGCATTATGCAATTCTACAACCGTATGCGAACCTATAAAGCCTGTACCGCCGGTAACAAGTATTTTTTTAGACATTATTTTCTATTATAACTGGTAAAATCTTTATGATCTATCTTTTCTAACTGTTCTTTAGATAAAGATTTAAAATATTCGTAAGTAATTTTCAATCCTTCTGCCCGGTTTACTTTTGGCTCCCAACTCAACAGCTCTTTGGCTTTGATAATATCCGGACGACGTTGTTTTGGGTCATCCTGCGGTAATGGCTTATAAATCACTTTCTGTGTTGTTCCGGTTAATTTGATGATTTCTTCTGCAAACTGGCCAATAGTGATTTCATCTGGATTGCCAATGTTTACCGGATGTACATAATCAGAAAGAAGCAATCTGTAAATACCTTCTATTAAATCATCTACATAGCAGAAAGAACGGGTTTGAGTACCATCACCAAAAACGGTTAAATCTTCGCCACGCAAAGCCTGACCGATAAAAGCTGGTAAAACGCGACCATCATTCAGGCGCATTCTTGGCCCATAAGTATTAAAGATTCTAACTATGCGGGTTTCTACACCATGGAAAGTGTGATAAGCCATTGTCATAGCTTCCTGGAAACGTTTAGCCTCGTCATAAACACCACGTGGACCAACCGGGTTTACATTGCCCCAATACTCTTCTGGCTGTGGATTTACAGCCGGGTCTCCATAAACTTCTGAAGTTGATGCAATAATAATTCTCGCTTTTTTTGCCCTTGCCAACCCTAATAAATTATGAATTCCCAAAGAACCAACTTTTAAAGTTTGGATAGGTATTTTCAAGTAATCTATTGGACTTGCCGGCGAAGCAAAATGTAGAATATAGTCTAGCTCGCCAGACACATGTACAAATTTGGAAACATCGTGGTTGTAAAACTCAAAATCCTTCAGCTTAAACAGGTGTTCTATATTAGCTAAATCGCCGGTAATCAGGTTATCCATTCCAATTACATGGTCGCCTTCTTTTATAAATCTATCGCAAAGGTGCGATCCTAAAAAACCTGCCGCACCGGTTATCAATACTCTTTTTCCTGCCATTTGATTACGCTTCTACAACTTTACGTCCTATACTGTTATAATAATAGCCTAAATCTATCATCTTTTGCAATTCGTACAGGTTTCTTCCGTCAAACACAACTTTAGATTTAAGATTTTTCTCCATTAATTCATAATCCGGATTACGGAAAAGCGGCCATTCTGTAGCTACAATTAATGCATCAGCATCTTGAAGCGCATCGTAAGGGTTCTCTGCATAAGAAATTTTATCTCCAACAAGTTTTCTTACGTTTTCCATAGCTTCAGGGTCGTAAGCAGAAATTTCTGCACCTGCATTTACCAATTCATCAATAATGTATAATGCCGGAGCTTCTCTAATGTCATCTGTCTCTGGTTTAAAGGCCAGCCCCCATAACGCAAATTTCTTCCCTTTTAAATCGTCTTTATAATAAGATTTTAGCTTTTCAACTATTTTCAATTTCTGTGTCTGGTTTACATCCATTACAGATTTTAAAATCTTGAAATCATAGTTATACTCTTCAGACGATAGTGCCAACGCCTGTACATCCTTAGGGAAACAGCTTCCGCCATAACCAATACCGGGGAATAAGAAACGCTTGCCGATACGAGCATCTGAACCAATTCCTCTGCGTACCATATCCACATCTGCACCTACCAGCTCACATAAATTGGCTACCTCATTCATAAAAGTAATTTTAGTTGCCAAAAATGAGTTTGCCGCGTATTTAGTTAATTCAGAAGAGCGCTCATCCATAAAAATTATCGGATTTCCGGAACGCACATACGGCGCATATAATTCGCCCATAATTGCTCTGGCTTTTTCACTGCTTGTACCAACAACTACGCGATCTGGCTTCATAAAATCCTCTACCGCAACGCCCTCTCTTAGAAACTCCGGATTAGAAACTACATCAACTTCTACCAAAGTATTCTCCTTAAAAACTGCCTTAACTTTATCTGCTGTACCAACCGGAACGGTTGATTTAGTGACGATAACTTTATAATCTGTAATAATATTGGCAATATCTTTAGCGGCACCCAATACGAAACTTAAATCGGCTTTGCCATCTCCTCCCGGAGGCGTAGGTAAGGCAAGAAAAACAATAAGCGCCTCTTTTAGCGCCTCTTCCAGCTTGGTTGTAAAAGATAATCTACCTTGTTCTATATTTCTGTGGAACAAGATATCTAAGCCGGGTTCATAAATAGGCATTACACCATTTTTCATTTTCTGAACCTTTTCTTCAACAATGTCTACACAGGTAACATTATTTCCTGTTTCGGCCAAACAAGTGCCAGTTACTAAGCCTACGTAACCAGTGCCAATTACAGCAATCTTCATATAATATTATAAAGTTAAGTTCTAAATCTTTAAACTTGACGAAGTTAACGATTAGATTTTTTAAATGCTTACTTTTTATAATATTGGAATAAAAATATATTACCTATTAGTTCTACTAACTTCTTTATTTAATAAGAAGGCCAAACAATGGATAGATGGGAGAAAAAATTGGAAGGAAAAATGGGGACATATTTCTGATTCTCAAACCACTTGGTTCCATTTTGCATCCTTAGGAGAATTTGAACAGGGCAAACCTTTGATAGAAAAAATCAGAGATTCATTTCCATAAAAGAAAATTTTAATTACGTTTTTCTCTCCTTCAGGATATGAAATTAGAAAGAACTCTCCTTTGGGGAATTATATTCTGTATTTACCTCTGGATACTAAGCAAAATGCAATAAATTTCATCAGAATATTTAAGCCTGAGATTGCTTTTTTTAACAAGTATGAATATTGGCACCACTTCTTTAAAGAATTACACAAACAAAACATTCCTTTGTATGTAACTTCGGCTATTTTTAGACCTCAGCAGATATTTTTTAAGCCTTACGGAGGCTTTAACCGAAAAATCCTAAGCTATGTAAGCCATTTTTTTGTACAGAACCAACAGTCGCAAGATTTATTAAATAGTATTGGTTTACACAATCATAGTATTACCGGAGATACCCGATTTGACAGCGTAAGCAACCTATCTAAAAAGATTAAAGATTTGCCTTTTGTGAATAATTTTAGACAGGACAAAAAGCTATTGGTTATTGGAAGTTCATGGCCAGAGGATGAAAAAATGCTATCTGGCTGGATAAACCAAAACACCGAAAACTGGAAAGCTATTTTTGCTCCGCATGAGATAAAGGAAGAGAAAATACAGGCTTTGGCTGCACATTTCCCAAAAGAACAGGTAATCAGGCATTCTCAAATAGAAAACAAAGATTTAGGCGCTTATAAAGTTATGATTATTGACAATATTGGCATGTTGTCTTCTTTATATCGCTTTGCTAATATTACTTATATAGGTGGCGGTTTTAATAAATCCGGAATACACAACACGCTGGAGGCTGCCGCATGGGCAAAGCCGGTAGTCTTCGGACCTAATTATCAAAAATTTCAGGAAGCTAAGGATTTAGTTGAAATACAGGCCGGCTTTAGTTATCAAACTCAGCAAGAACTAGCTATTATTCTTAACAATTTATCTACAGATGAAGCTTTTAGAACACGAAGCGGAGCAAAGGCAAAAGAATATGTAGATAGAAATATTGGTGCTACAGAGAAAATAATATCTACAGTCTATTCTTAACTAACAAACTATCCACCGAATATTTATCATACTGATTATACGATAACAACAACACAAAAAACAGCGCATGAATTAACTGTGATGGCATGGCGCCCCATTGCTCTATCATGCCTGAACCAAAAATCAGCATAGACATAACTAAGGCACCACCTATTGTCGCATATTTCGTAAACAAACCGATGAGCAGTAAAATACCAATAAGCAGTTCTGCAATAGGAAGAAAATAGCCAAATACCAGAACCAGATCTTGAGGCAACATAGATGGCTGGAAATTTTGAGCCATGCCGCTGGCAAAAGCCTCTAACTTTGGAATACGCACCAAACCATGGGTAAGCATGCTCATTGCTACAGCTAAACGAAGTAAAAAACAAGAAAGTGGCTTATTTATCATAACAAACAAATTGAAATCAAAACATTATTAATTCTTATGGTTTAGAATAATATCTTTTAATGCCGCTACCCAAGCCGGTTTATCGTTTAAACTTTCTACCATTTGTACTTTCTCGCCACCAAAATGCACAAACTCTTCCTGATACTCTACCCCAATTTCATAAATAGTCTCTATACAATCTGCAACAAAAGCCGGACTTAAAACCAAAATACGTTTAACTCCATTTTTTGCCAACTGCTCTAAAACCGTACTGGTATAGGGTTGCATCCAGGGCTCTTTTCCCAGTCTGGATTGGAAACACAATGTATATTCATTTTCAGCAAGACCTAATTCTGTAGCTATAGCTTTGGTGGTTTGGTAACATTGCGCCGTGTAACAAAACTTATTACTTTCCTGGTAGGTTTTACAGCAATCTTCTACCACCAGACAATGTTTTTTAGAGACATCTGCTTTTTTCATTTGCCTTTGCGGAACACCATGGTAGCTAAACAGAACATGATCCCAGTTTTCGGTTTGCAAATGTTTACGGGCATTATCAGCAAATATCTTAACCATTCCCGGATGGTCACAATAGTTATTGATGAAGCGAAGTGGCGGAATTATTAACCACTGGCTAACAACTTCCATTACCAGCTGATGAATAGAACCGGTAGTTGCAGAAGCATATTGCGGAAATAAAGGTACAATGGTTATACTGTCTAAATTAAGGTGCTGAAATTTCTCCAGCGCCTCTTCTACCGAAGGGTTTTGATAACGCATAGCGAGCTCTACGTGGTAGTCCTCGCCAAGCTGTTCTGCCAATTGCGTTTTTAAACTCTCGCCATAAACTAGTAAAGGAGAACCTTCCTCAAGCCATATTTCCTTATAAATCTGCGCCGAGTTTTTATATCGCTTGGGAATAATAATTCCCCTAACCAATAAATTACGACCAATAGGATTAATATCTATCACACGCCCATCCATCAAAAACTGGTCTAGATATCTTTTCACATCCGATTTCTCCGGACTGTCTGGCGTACCTAAATTAACCAGTAATATACCCTTTTTGCCCATGTATCACTTATAGTTTTATCTTCTTATTAATAGGTCTCCAAAATCTGTTTTACTTCCTGCATTAACCACATAGGCGTAGATGTTGCACCGGCAATACCAATTCTATCTCCGGGATTAAACATAGCTTTATCCAGCTCTTCTGAATTGCTGATGAAATAAGTATCGGGATTACTTTTACGACAAACCTCATAAAGCACCTTTCCGTTTGAGGACTTTTTCCCCGATACAAAAACAATCTTATCAAATCTCTGTGCAAACTTTGGAAGATCTTTATCCCGATTAGAAACTTGCCTGCAAATGGTGTCATTGGCAGTTACTTCGTATCCCCTGCTTAACAACTCGTTTTTTATCTGATAGAATTTTTCTGTTGATTTTGTAGTCTGGCTGTAAAGTGTAAACTTTTGCGGTAGCTCAACATCATCTAATTCTTTAAGATCTTGAAAAACAAGCGCTTCATTGTTTGTTTGCCCTTGTAAACCTATAACTTCTGCATGGCCATGCTTGCCAAAAATCAGAATTTTCTCTTCGCTATCATGTGTAATTTTAATACGGTTCTGAAGTTTTAGTACTACCGGGCAGGAAGCGTCTATCAAAGTAATATTATTAGCCAAAGCCAATTTATAGGTTTCTGGCGACTCGCCATGCGCTCTTATCAGCACTTTTTCATTTCTGATGTTTGTTAGCGCCTGATGATCTATAATGCGTAGTCCTTTGTTCTTTAAACGTTCAACTTCTTCATCATTGTGGACGATATCTCCCAAACAATATAGATAACCATCCTGAGCCAGAATTTCTTCGGCCATATCTATAGCATACACTACACCGAAACAGAATCCAGAATCGCTATCTATTTCTACCTGTAAATTATATTTCATGATATTTCTTCTCCATACAAAAATATAAAAATCTCAATCAGAGCATTGTAATATTTGCTTTTGTAGGGATTTAAGAATATCTAAAAAATAAAATATTCTGTTAGAGATAATTAGGATTGTAAATCTGCTTTATTAGACCGTTTAAGATGATGATCTACAGATAAAGGTCCTGAACCAATTACCCAAAACATAAGAAGCATTAAAAACACCAATACAGAAAGCCATAATTCTGAGTTAAGCGCTGTAAAGCCTTTAGCTATATTAACAAAAAATATAGCACCAAGCAATACAGGAATTTGTATAACCGCAGCAAAGCGGGTAAGCAATCCTATAGCTAAAAATATGCCGCCCACAATATGTGCAAAAACCACATAGTGAATAATAGCCGCCAGCAATAAACCCGAAAAAGCGAAAGTATCATTATTATACAGAAGATCGTAAATAGCGTCACGACTGTTGATAACCAACACGCCTTTCATAATGATAAACAATCCCAGACATATCCTGATAATATCTGTAAACCTGGAATGCCAATCGTCACCCCAATGCTCTATTTCCTGAACCAAATTCATAAACCCTCCCTTTTATTGATTTATAACCTTTAAAAAGCACACAAAAACCAATCCAAAAAAAAGAAAGTAATCAGCTTTATTTCAGAGCATTAAGCATTTTAAAAATCTTTTGTCGCATTTCTGATGTACTGCCAGAATAGTTATTTACCATAACCGTAAAACAGTAACCATTATGATAACCTGCATAGGCCAAAACATCGCCAATGGTACCACTTTTCATCTTCATTCCGTTATTTAGCGGAAGGCTTTCCAAATACGCAGGAAACCAGGCTTCTTTTTCTGCCTGACGCAAAATATTAACCATAGTTGATGCTGTAATTCTATTGGCAGGAGATAATCCGCTACCATCAATAATATTCAAAGATCTTTTATCTACTTCGCGGGTAGTCCAATAATTTTGAATAAATTTAATTCCGTCTTCAATTTTATTTCCGGACTCATTGGCCATTGCTCTTACCAATTGCTCTCCATAAAGATTTATACTTTTTTGGTTAAAGAAATAAATAATATCCTTTAAAGCCGGCGAATGAATTACTAATAAGGGAGTTCCGGATAAATTAACCGCTACTGCCTGCTGTTTTAAAATTCTGGAAGTTGTATAACCTTTAGAATAAACTTCGTTTTGTTGCAGGTGCTGATATAGCTCGAAAGCCATAGCCAAAGCTGCATCTGGCAAAGAAAAACGGATATTCTTTTTCAGATTACGGGCATAGGTTCCGCGTAAATAAACTTCTGAAGTATAAGGTGCAGAATAACCATAAACTTTGTCGCCAGAACCGTCTGCACCGGTCAGCAACTCATTATGCAGGTTTAAAAATGGGCATATTTTATCTTTGTTAATAATTTCTACCGCTCCACCAACTGTTTGAGAGGGCTTTAGCGTTAATTCAAATTCATTTTCTCGCCAGCAAACAGCAGAAGTTCCGGCACCGTAATAATTCCCCATATCCTGCCATATCCAACCTTGCGGTAAAGATTGCGAATCCCAAATGGCATCATCTACAATAATTTTTCCTTCTATGCTATTTATACCCAAATTCTTTACAGCCAGCAAAATCTTATCTAAAACCAGCGATTTTTCGGTTGTTTTATAGCGGTTGCTTCCCAATGTTGGGTCGCCGTTGCCTTTTACAATAATATCGCCCTGTAAAACACCATTGATAACTTTACCGCTGTAAACTACATCTGTTTTAAACTGGTAATCTTCGCCTAAAACTGCTAACGCTGTAGCCGCCGTAATGGTTTTCAGAGAAGATGCCGGGGCCAAACCCACATCTCCGTTTGCAGCAAAAATCTGCCTGTCTGTTTTTTGCTCTGTAACAACCAGCGAGGTTATCCCATATTTTAATTGACTGTCTTTACTGAATACGGTATAAGCAGTTTTAATTTTATCAGATATGGACTGACTGTATAATGACGTGGTGATTGCAGATAAAAATAAAAAGACAAAGATTTTTTTCATGTATGCAAATTAAGAGGTTTAAAATAAAATTTACATATAATCTTCAATTGATAGCAACGAAAACTTATAGATTATATAATGGTTTAACAACCATAACAATTAGCTTGAACCTTATACTGATTAGCCAATGGCCAATCAACAAAAAACCTCTCACATTTCTGCAAGAGGCTGTATAAAACATGTAAACAAACTTATTTTTAACCTATTAAGCCTTGTGCTGCTAAATACTCTGCAATTTGTACCGTATTGGTAGCAGCTCCTTTACGTAAATTATCTGCCACGCACCAAAGGTTTAACGCCTTATCCTGAGATTCATCACGACGGATACGTCCTACTAAAATTTCGTCTTTACCATGTGCGTCTTTAGGCATTGGGTATTTAGCATTCGCCGGATCGTCTACTACCACAACACCTGGCGTAGCCGCTAATAACTCACGTACTTTAGCTAAATCAAAATCATTTTCAAACTCGATATTGATAGACTCTGAGTGCCCGCCAATTACCGGAATACGTACGGTAGTAGCAGTTACTTTAATACTATCATCGCCCATGATTTTGTTAGTCTCCTTAATCATTTTCATTTCCTCTTTAGTGTATCCATTGTCCTGGAAAACATCAATCTGAGGAATAACGTTTAAGTCGATAGGATATGCATAAGCCATTGGGCCATCTGTAATACCTTTACGCTCATTAAATAATTGGTCAACAGCTTTAACGCCTGTACCTGTAACAGACTGATACGTAGAAACTACTACTCTTTTAATTTTATACTCATCATGCAAAGGTTTCAATACTACTACCATCTGGATGGTAGAACAGTTAGGGTTTGCAATGATTTTATCTTCTTTGGTTAACACATTTGCATTTACCTCCGGAACAATCAATTTTTTAGTGGGGTCCATTCTCCATGCAGAAGAGTTATCAACTACGGTTGTGCCTTTAGCAGCAAACTTTGGAGCCTGCTCTAAAGAAGTGCTTCCACCGGCAGAGAAAATGGCTACATCCGGAACCATTTCAATAGCTTCGTCTACAGTTACAACCTTGTATTTCTTTCCCTTAAAATCAATTTCCTTACCCTTACTCTTTTCAGAAGCAACAGGAATTAATTCTGTAACCGGGAAATTGCGCTCTGCTAAAACTTTTAACATCTCCGTACCTACTAGTCCGGTAGCGCCTACAACTGCAACTTTCATTTTTTACCTTTTAATTAATTAAGTTAAATTTTATATTTATAAAAATATTGATTGCCAAATATGAGAAAGTTTTTTATTTTTTTACTGATTTTCGTTCATAAAATCGCTTTATGCCAGTTGAATGACAATTTTAACGATAGCGACTTTACTACTCGTCCTATATGGGCTACATCAAATAATAATCAGGATTTTATAATTAATGAGGATAAACAACTACAGTCTAACTCCACTAATGCCTCTTCGAACTTTTATATTAGCACAGAAAACACTAAAGCATTAAACTGCGTTTGGGAGTTTGATTGTAATTTAAAGTTTGCTACTTCGGGCTCTAATTATGCAGACATCTATCTCATCAGCAATACTTCAAACCTGCAAAGCAATGCAATTAATGGCTATTTTGTAAGAATTGGCGGTACAGACGATGAAATCTCTCTATTTAAAAGAAATGGAGCTATGGCTTCAAGCACTAAAATTATAGACGGTGCTAATGGAACTGTAAACAGCTCCAGCAACAATCCCTTCCGCATTAAAGTAACCCGAACGCCTAACGGAGAGTTTATTTTAGAATGTGATAAAACGCAAACCGGGAAGAACTACCAGCTAGAAGGTTCGGCAACAGATAACACTTTTACTACAAGTAACTGGTTTGGCGTTTTGGTACAACAGTCAACAGCTTCATTCCATCAAAAGCATTTTTTTGATAATTTCATAATTAAAAACATTAGCGCTCCCGAATTGGTGCAGTTAATTACTGAAGAAAACATCATTAGCCTTAATTTTGATCAGCCCCTTAATACAAACAAAACCAAAGACATTAATAATTATACGCTGCAGCCGGGCAATATCAAACCGGCGGGGGTTAACGCAAATCTTAACAACATAAGCCTGGAGTTTGAGAATTTAGCAAGTGGGAATTATTCGCTTTCAATCTATGCGTTAGAAGGCTTGTATGGGAATGCCATTTCGTTGCCAATTTCTCAAAATTTTCGTTACATCAAACCTTATCAGGCTAAACCAAACGACATAGTTATCAATGAGATTTTTGCCGATCCAAGTCCGCAAGTTGATTTACCCAGTACAGAATTTATTGAATTGCGAAATACCACATCAGAAACGATTTCTTTAAAAGGTTATAAATATGGTGATTTAACAACATCCTACATTTTTAGCGACGAAGTTATTAACCCCAATGAATTTCTGATACTTTGCTCAAAAACCGACACTACAGAGTATAAAAAATACGGGCGAGTGCTAGGAATTGCGCCATGGCCATCGCTTAACAATGCTTCTGACCAGTTGATATTGATGGATGCCCAGGAAACCATTATCCATTCTGTAAATTATAGCGACACCTGGTATAAAGATTCCTCTAAAAAAAATGGTGGTTATACCTTAGAATTAATCGACCCGAAATCTGCTTGCATATCTTCACAAAACTACAGCGCAAGTAACGATGCCAGTGGAGGTACACCTGGCAGGCCAAACTCTATTGACCGAAGTAACTATATAAACGAGCCGCTTAAATTGCTGGCTGCCGAAATTAAAGACAGCTATACACTATTTCTACGCTTTAACCGTGGCATAGACAGTTTGCAAGCATCGCTAAATACGCATTATACCGTAAACCAAAACGGAGGAAACCCAGCACATGTAATATTGATGAAACCACATTTTACAGAAGCAGAGCTGATTTATACGCAACCGTTTAGCAAAGATCAGACTTATACGCTAAATATAAACGGTGTTAGCGATTGTGGAAACCAGACTATCAACAACCAATCCATTCAATTAGTTTATCCGGGCGACATCAAACCCAAAGACATCTTAATTAACGAAATACTCTTCAACCCACGACCTGATGGTGCCGACTTTGTAGAAGTTTATAATAACAGCACAAAGACACTGGACTTTAAGGATCTTTTACTGGCAACAGCTAATGATAAAGACTCTGTAACTACCGTAAAAAACGTAAGTAACACCTCTATTTTGTTTGAACCGGGCACTTATTGGGTATTAAGCACAGATCCGGATAATATTAAAAGTGAATATTTTACCTCTGCACCCGACAATTTCATAAAAATGAACAGCATGCCGGCTTACGGAGACAGCAAAAGCGTAGTGATTTTATTGAATAAAGAACTAGAACGAATAGACCAGCTTAATTACGATGCTAAAATGCATTTTCCTTTGCTGAAAGATGTAGAGGGAATTTCTTTAGAACGTAGTTTTTTTAACGAAGAAACCAATAAAGCAGGGAATTTTCGGTCGGCTACGGCAAGTGTGGGTTATGCCACGCCTGCTTATAAAAACTCGCAACATACAGAATCTATCGAAATAAATGCAGGTGGAATATCCCTGTCACCCAAAGTTCTTTCACCGAATAACGATGGCAATGATGATTTGCTGAGCATTCATTACCAACTAGACCAAAACAATTATGTTGGCAACGTGAGTATCTATAACGATCAGGGTAGGTTGATTAAAAAACTGATAAGCAACGAGCAAGTGAGTGCATCTGGTTTCTGGATTTGGGATGGTATTGACCAATCGCAAAACCGGGTAAAAACCGGAATTTATATAGTTTACACAGAACTTTTTGATTTATCTGGAAATAGTAAACGCTACAAAACGGCCTTTAGCGTAGTAGCAGGCAAATAAACTATCGTCTTAATAAATTAAAGCAGTATAACCTGAATTGGGAATAAATGCAGTGTAAAATATAATCGTTGGCAATAGAAAAAGACAACAGGATATATAACGACTTCTGTATCCTCAATAATCAAAGAAATTATTCTCTTAACTTTGTTTCACAGATTTAACGTAATATGAACTATAGATTATTAGGTAAAACCGGATATAGCATCTCTGAAGTGAGCTTAGGCACCTGGCAGGTTGGTGGAAAATGGGGAGAAAAATTCAACCATGCTAATGCCGATAAAATATTAAATTTAGCAATAGACAAAGGAATCAACTTTATTGACACAGCCGACGTTTACGGAGATGGCGAGAGTGAAAAAGCAGTTGGCAGAGTAATAAAATCCAGATCTGAGGAAATTTTTATAGCTACAAAATGCGGCAGAAAGCTCTCTCCGCACACCAATGAGTCTTATACCATTGAGGCGCTGCGCAAATGTGTTGAGGATTCGCTGGCTAATATGAATCTGGAAGTTATTGATCTTATCCAATTACACTGCCCTCCTACCGAAGTTTTCTATCGTGACGAGATTTTTGAACTTTTTGACAAACTTAAAACCGAGGGAAAAATCAGAAATTTAGGCGTAAGCATTGAAAAGGTTTCTGAAGGATTGCAGGCTATGAAATATGAGAATGTAACATCTATTCAGTTTATATTTAATATGTTCAGGCAAAAACCTATAGACGAACTATTATCAACGGCAAAAGCTAATAACATTGGCCTAATTGCCCGCGTACCTTTAGCCAGTGGACTATTAACCGGAAAATTCTCTAAAAACACTTCTTTTGATAAAGATGACCATCGTTCTTTTAACAGAAACGGGGAAGCTTTTGATAAAGGAGAAACATTTTCGGGTGTAGATTACGAATTGGGATTAGAAGCAGTTGAAGAACTAAAGTCTATTTTCCCTAATGAAGAACTTGCTCTGGTTGCCTTGAAATGGATTTTGCAATTTGAAGAGATAAGTTGTGTTATTCCAGGAGCATCTTCTCCGCAACAGATTGAGAACAATTTAACAGTAGAAGAATTAAACCCGCTTACAGAAGCACAAATGAAAGCCATTAAAGCTGTTTATGACAATAAAATTAAGCAACATATTCATCATTTGTGGTAGGTAAACAGTCATCTTCATTAAAAAGAGATGTTTTATAGATCTGCTTAATCTGGTATTGGCTGATTTGAGCATTTTCAAAATAAGACAAGCAAAACTCAAAATGCTTTTGCTTTTTTCTTAATTTTACCACGCTCAATCAAGAGCGTCTCAATCTTAGTCTTACGAGATAATTAAAATCTCCATAATAGAAACAAATGGGAAGAGCATTCGAGTTCCGTAAAGAAAGAAAATTTAAACGCTGGGCCAAAATGGCCGTTCAATTTACCCGTATTGGTAAAGATATTGTAATTGCCGTAAAAGAGGGTGGCCCTCATCCAGAAAACAACTCAAGGCTGAGAACAGCTATACAAAACGCTAAGGCAGTTAATATGCCGAAAGACCGTGTAGAAGCTGCCATTAAAAGAGCCTCGGATAAATCTACTGCCAATTACGACGAAATTGTTTACGAAGGATATGGCCCTCATGGAGTGGCTATACTTATTGAAACTGCTACAGATAATAACAACCGTACGGTGGCCAACGTTAGAAGTTATTTTAATAAATGCAATGGTACTTTGGGAAAAACAGGTTCTTTAGATTTCATTTTCAAAAGAGTATCTACTTTTAGATTTGAACCCGGAGAATTAGATTTAGAAGAGTTAGAACTAGAACTAATTGATTTTGGTTTAGAAGAAATTTATGTAGAGGCCGATGAAGAAGGAAACGATTTAGCTGTAGTACATGCCACGTTTGAAGACTTTGGTAAAATGCAAAAAGCCTTAGAAGAAAAAGGAGTGGAAATAAAACAAGCTAAACTGGAAAGAATTCCATTGTCTCATACAGAAGTTAACGAAGAGCAGGCTGCAGACATTATGAAACTTCTGGATAAATTAGAAGAAGATGATGATGTGCAAGCTGTTTATCACAATATGGCTGAGTAAATATTTCAAGTAATGGGAATAGTAAGTAACAGAAGAAAAGGTCAGGAATTGAAAGTAACATTTAACGATGATACCCTTTTAATTTCTGTATCTGATGGCAAACAAATTGCATTCCCATTACTCTGGCATCCGGCTCTTAAAAATGCAAGCGAAGAAGAAAAGCAGCGTTGGGAATTAAGTCCGGATGGTCAAAAAATTATCTGGAAAAATTTAGGTATAGCAATAGATTTTTGATATGGTTTTTGAAGAGTTCTTCCTGAAAAAGAAAATTGATTTAGCGCAATTGAAAGATGCAGATCCGGATCTTTTTGAGCAGTTCAAAAGTCATTATTCTTTAATGAGCGAAAAGAGTTTTGATCATACCAAAAAATACTGGTTTAATAAGCTACGTCATAAATATCCATTATCTATTGAAGAAGAAGCAAGGTTAAAAGAACTCTTTAAAGGAGATAAAAATGTTCTTAAACCCGAAGCCTTAATAGAAACTCCAAGCACCGAAGTAGCAGTTGCTAAACCTGCCGGATTCAGACCTAAATTTAAAGCTCCAGTTGCTTCTTCTACAAACGCAGAAGAAAACAAAACGGAAGAAACTATACCTTCTTCCGATTCTACAATAGCTAAACCTCCTGGCTTTAAGCCGCGATTTAAAGCTGGAGCAACTCCGACAACACAGGCAGAGCCAAATAAAGACGAGGAATTACTTCCCAAAAAAATTGACCAGGATCAAGAAAAGGAAACAGCTTCTGAAACAAAAAAACCAGATGCTACACCTAAACCTCTAGGGTTTAAGCCGCGGTTTAAAGCTGGAGCAACTCCGGCAACACAGGCAGAGCCAAATAAAGACGAGGAATTACCTCCTAAAAAAATTGACCAGGATCAAGAAAAGGAAACAGCTTCTGAAACAAACACCCTAAATGCTGCACCTAAACCTCTAGGCTTTAAACCGAGGTTTAAAGCTGGAACAACTCCGAAAACACAGGCAGAGCCAAATCAAGATGAGGAATTACCTCCTAAAAAAATTGACCAGGATCAAGAAAAGGAAACAGCTTCTGAAACAAAGACCTCAGATGCTGCACCTAAGCCTCTAGGCTTTAAGCCGAGGTTTAAAGCTGGAGCAACTCCGGCAACACCAACAGAATCAAATAAAGATGAGGAATTACCTCCTAAAAAAATTGACCAGGATCAAGAAAAGGAAACAGCTTCTGAAACAAAGACCTCAGATGCTGCACCTAAACCTCTAGGCTTTAAGCCGAGGTTTAAAAAATCCTCTGAATAAATTATCTCTTGTGTAGTCATAACTCTAATCTATTTTTCAGTTAATATCAAAATATTTTGATGCATCACTAATAGTTCTTCTTTCATTATTCCTGCATGTAAGACACAAGAAGCTTTTTCCTACTTGCCGACCACCTCATTCTCGCCAAACGAGGAGTAATGGCTTTTATTATACTGTCAATTTTCAAAGTCAATTTTTTTGCCCCAATTTCGTTTAAATGGTCTGCATCATAAAAATCGTGAGCAGTAAATGTAGAATCTGTAAGAAAATTATAATAATAGGTATTTATACTTTTTGAAGACAATTGCTTTATAACATTTATAGTATTATTAAGTTGACGAGCCTCTAAATTTTGTCTATAAGTATTGTATACGGGACAGGTTACAAAAAGAAGTTTAACATTGTGTTTTCGTGAAAAATCAATTATAGACCGAATTGTTTGAACATTTTCAGAAAAACATCTATTGTTTTTTATATTAAAAGTATGGTTTTGGGCGGCAATTTCACCCGTTTTTAATAAATCCTTACAATTCCTTGAGTTATAAGCCAACCCAAAGCCCAATTTACTACAATCAATATTAGATTTTTCGTTCCCTAAATGTTCCAAAACTCGAAAGATATGGTCAGGAAATTTTCCGCTAAAAAGCTCAAATCTATCCCAATAACTATTCCCTTTGTTTACACTATAATAAATATTGTAATTTTTAACTCGCCATTTTTCAATCCCTGTTTCAAGAGTTGAATACATAGAGAAATAATCTACTGGAATAATTATATATTTTAATTTATTCCAATGGTCTTTATATTTTTCCAGAATTACTAAATCAAAATCTAACGATTGAGAAACATGTGCTCCATTAAAGCTCTCGCAAGCCATGTATTGAGGATTAATACCATAGTAAATATGAGAACTCCCTAAAAACAAGGCTTCAATATCGTCTGATTTTTCATTTAAATAGTTGCATTTATAAGCATAATCATTAGGGATATTTCTCAAAAATAATTCAAGAGAAATTATTCCAATTAAAACCGGCATAGAGAATAGCACAAGTAGCTTAATAAATTTTCCCATAACTAAAATTGAAAATAGATGAATTGTTGTTCTGAACCTGAATAATAAAATATTGTTAATATTATGGTATAATAAAAACTCCATTTAACTACCCTGGGAAGCTTAAAGCCCATTTTCTCAATAGCATATTGCTGTTCTCTACCCATCCATTCTATCAATATAAAAACTATAAGCAAAGCCAATAAAGCTTTAGGAAATACAGTGGGAAATGAGAACAACGAGCTGGAAAACATATTAGAAACAAACTCTATTGCATGATTTAAATCTGTTGCTCTAAAAAATATCCAGGCAAAAACAGTTAAACTAAAAGTAATTCCAATAGAAATTGCATCTTTTAAACCAGGCAGGTATTTCCCTTTCGCAACTGTATTAAGGTTATTTCTGTTTGTATTGAAAATTATTGAAGGCATAATGAATAAAGCATTTAAAAACCCCCAAATAATAAAAGTCCAGTTTGCACCATGCCAAAAGCCACTTATAATAAATATGATAAATGTGTTTCTTATCCTCATCCAGGTTCCACCACTGCTACCTCCCAAAGGGATGTACAAATAATCTCTAAACCAGGTTGAAAGTGAAATATGCCAACGTCTCCAAAACTCTGCTATGTCTCTGGAGAAGTAAGGGAAAGCAAAATTTCTTAATAAATCTATCCCAAAAAGTCGGGCAGTCCCTAAAGCAATATCAGAATAACCAGAAAAATCTCCATAAATTTGAAAAGCAAATAAGACGGCTCCTAAAAGAAGTGTGCTTCCTGACAAGTGTTCTGAATTGTTAAATATTTGATTTGCATATTCTGCACATTGGTCTGCGATGACAATTTTCTTAAATAATCCCCATAAAATTTGTCTTAAGCCATCTACAGCCTTTGAATAATCAAAAGTTCTCTCCCTTTGAATTTGTGGTAAAAGATGGGTTGCTCGTTCTATTGGTCCTGCAACTAATAATGGAAAAAAGCTTACAAAAAGAGAATAATCAACAAAATTTCTCTCTGCTTTTATTCTGTCTTTATAAATATCAATTACATAAGACAAACCATGAAATGTATAGAATGAAATCCCTACGGGTAAAATAACTTTTAGTGTCCATGGGTTTACTTGTAATCCCAAATTAGCAATAGCATCGGCAAAAGATTCGGCAAAGAAGTTATAATATTTAAAAACGCCAAGAAAGCCTAGATTAACAGATATACTTAACCAAAACCAAAACTTTTTAATATTTTGATTTTTAGCATTTGACATTTTGATGCCTGTATAATAGTCTAAAAGTGTTGAAAAAATAAGAAGGAATAAAAATCTCCAATCCCAACTTGCATAAAAGAAATAGCTGCAAAACAGCAATAAAATATTTTGAAATCTTAAGTTTCCTTTTGTTGCAAACCAATACAAAACAAAAACAATGGGCAAAAAAATCGCAAAGTTTAATGAGTTAAAAAGCATTTGGTCAGTTAGTTTTAATGGTCATTAATACGATCTTATCAGTACGCTACACACGTTCCTAATATGCAAACAAACACACGCTTGATTATTAAATAAAGTGCTAAAACGGTATTAGTATCTAAGTTAGGTATTTACAAAAACCATTAAAATAGTTTTCGCATTTTGTAAAAAAATTGTATAAATGCTTTACAATTGTGTAAATAACAATTTTGGAATTTTCAAATTAAAGCTCCGGTTGCCGCTGTAAAAAACAGGGTTACAAAAGCTAAAAAAAGGCCTGTAGCATTCAGACCTCGTTTTTAAAGCCCTTTGAATAATTATTTCTTATGAGAGAACAACCATGATAGTAAATCTGGTTCTGCAAAAGCCGGGTCCCAACTATTGTGATTTGCGTCAGGATATAAAGTAAATTGAGGTTGGGCTCTCCTTTTCTTCAACTCATTGACCACATCAATAGAATATTTCGGCAAAACAACATCATCCTTCCCTCCATGAAATATCCATAACGGAGTGCTGTTAGCATATTTCTTCACATTCTTTACGTTATCTCCCCCGCAGATCGCAAAAGCGGCAGCAAAAGTCTTAGGCTCTCTTCTTAACAATTCAAAAGTCCCCATTCCTCCCATAGATAAACCAGCCACGTACACTCTGTTTTGATCAATATTCTTATTCTGCTTTAGGTCTTGCTCTAAATAAGCGGTTAACAGGCGCATCGCTTTGGTGGGCTTACCTCCTTTTCTGAAGAAAAAATGTCTTTTGCCGTTTTCGTCTGTTTTGATATTTACATTTGCCCAATAGCTGTCTTTTCCACATTGCGGAAACACCACGATTGCCGGAAATTTCTCTCTGTTGCTGATAAACAATGACGAACCATGCACAAGCTGACTTTCATTATTGTTGCCAGACTCTCCTCTACCATGTAAAAATAAAACCAATGGGTACTTTTTAGTAGAATCAAAATCTTTTGGATACATGATTCTTACAGGCAGTGTATCACCGTTTTGAATGAATATCTTCTTTCGGAAAACATCTCTGTCTTGAGCTGAGACTACTGAAGAGATGAATAATAAGAGTATTAAAAGTATGTTTTTCATATTGTCAGTATTTTGGCTTGATATTATATCATGTTAAACCCGGCAAAATAGATTAATAAATTACCAGGCTTAACAACTACTTACTAACAAACTAATTCAATACAAAATTCGCTTCTTTCACATTGGCAGAGCTGTTTCCTACAAATACTTTAAAGTCGCCAGGCTCTGCAATAAAGTTTAGTTCCGAATTATAGAATTT
>PJUF01000425.1_pt1 | contig 31428 bp, 28 predicted proteins | sample 1512191 | NCBI WGS metagenome assembly PJUF01 (sample SAMN08177673, study PRJNA422409) | Feces metagenome, whole genome shotgun sequencing project. | isolation source: Chicken feces (3) enriched on wood chips | host: Gallus gallus | place: USA: Madison | collected 2015-01-15 | reverse complement strand
CCGGGTTGGCTTTACAGATGAATTTGGAGAAGCAGACAATGCCCATAATTCAAACTACACTACTTTTCACCGCATCAAGAACTATGCAAAAAGCAAGACAGAAAAAGAACTTAAAAAATATATAAACAAGTAGAAGAAATGAAGAGATACGTTGTATTGCTGATTTTTTTGACCTGTTCTTTGGTTGGACAGGCAAAAGTAGAACTTAATAAAATTTTTACCGGTAATATGGTGCTGCAGCAATCTGCAACTGTTACGCTATCAGGAAAAGCCAAACCAAATGCCAAAATAAAGATTACTACAGGCTGGAAATCAGCATATAAATCAAAGGCAGATAAAAACGGTTCTTTTACCATTAACATTACCACTCCAAAAGCAGGAGGGCCTTATCATATTAAAATTGACGACGGCGATATTTTGGAACTCAAAAACATACTGATAGGCGAAGTTTGGTTGGCATCGGGGCAGTCAAACATGGAAATGAAAGTCAGAGGGTTTGACAGCAAACAAACTGTTTTAAATAAAGATGCTATCGTAAAACATGCCTCAGGCCATCCAAATATACGCTTCTTTACAATGGAGCCTGTTCCCGCTAAAGAACCTCAACAAGATGTGAAAGGCAACTGGAAAGAGACAGATGCGAATACCGTATTAGAATTTAGCGCCATAGCCTATGAATTTGCATCTAAATTACAGCAAGAGCTGAATGTGCCTGTAGGTATAATTGTGGCATCAAACTCAGGTACAAGAATAGAATCGTGGATGAGCCGGGAGACTTTGGAATCTATTAACGATAAGTTTTTGATACTGAATACGCCATTTCAAAAAAATAGTCCGTCTGCTATGTACAATGCCATGATAGCACCATTGGCAGGTTTCAAAATACAAGGAGTTTTATGGTACCAGGGCGAAGCGAACAGAATGGCTCCAGGGACTTATATGAAACAGTTTCCTGCTTTGGCAGACAATTGGAGAAAAGACTGGAAAGATCAGGATCTGCCATTTTATACTGTTGAAATAGCACCATATACTTATCCAACAGACAAGGATAAAGCATATGTTACCGCTTTTTTTAGAGAGAATCAAAGAAAATTATCTAATACAATAAAGAATGTAGGGATAGTATCCACAGTCGATGTTGGATCAGAGTCTACAGTTCATCCGCCAGACAAAACAAAAGTAGGTAATCGTTTAGCGCTATTAGCCCTGATTAATACATACTTAGTGAAAAACATTCCTAATGAATCCATTTACAAGTCTTTTAAAACAGGAGGAAATAAAATCTTTATAGAGTTTACAAATGCTAATAAGCTGCAGGTTGATGGGCAGAATGTTAATGATATTGAAATAGCAGGGGAAGATCAGGTATTTTATCCTGCGGATACTCAACTTGACCATGATAAGTTGGTTGTCTGGTCAGAAAAAGTTCTGGACCCCAAGTCTGTTAGGTATTGTTTTAAAGCATATAGTAAAGGGAATATCTATAACCAAAATGGACTGCCAATTCCTCCGTTCAGGACAGATAATTGGAGTATTGTCCAAAAGAAATAGTTAATAATATATAAGCACTTATTTCATAAATAAAGTAATGATTTTAAAAAAAATAATATCAATAATTTTTTTCCTCGTAACATCCGTACTAATTGCTCATGCAGATGCAAAAGACCGGAAGGTACAAAAGGAAGCTGTAGAAGGATTAATTAAAAGAACCGTTCCTGAAATCTCTCATAGCTTCATTGTAGAGATTTTAGATACTAAAGACAGAGATTATTTTGAGATAGAATCTAAAGGAGACAAGATTATTTTAAGAGGAACCAATGGAGTTTCGGTAGCCAGTGCATTAAATTACTATCTGAAAAATTATGCAAACTGTCAGATAACCTGGCATAGCGTCAATTTAAATTACCCTAAGCCTTTACCAAAAGTATCTCAGAAAGTAGTAAAAGAAACACCTTATAAATACAGGTATTATTTTAACTATTGTACGTTTAATTACTCTATGAGTTGGTGGGATTGGGAACGCTGGCAAAAAGAAATCGACTTTATGGCATTAAACGGTATTAATATGCCATTGGCCTTAACCGGACAAAATAGTATCTGGGACAGAGTATATAAAAAGTTAGGGTTTAATGATAAAGATTTAAGTACATTTTATAGCGGGCCGGCATATTTTAATTGGTTTTGGATGGGAAACCTAGACGGTTGGGGCGGACCGCTCCCTCAAAGCTTCATGGAAAAACATGAAGAATTGCAAAAGAAAATATTAGAAAGAGAACGGTCATTTGGTATGAAACCTATTTTACCGGCATTCACGGGACATGTTCCTCCTTCGTTTAAGGATAAGTTTCCTGATGCTAAATTAAGAAAAACTAAGTGGGTAGATTATCCTGAAGTGTACGTTTTAGATCCTCAGGATAAAATGTTTGAAACTATTGGGACAGATTTTATGAAAGAGATGATTGCTACCTATGGTACGGATCACTACTATTCTTCAGATACGTTTAATGAGAATAAACCACCAACAAGTGATAGTTTGTATCTGAATGATATATCTGCAAAGATTTATAAGAACATGACGAATGCAGACCCGAAAGCAACATGGGTTATGCAGGGATGGATTTTTGTATATAGCGGTAGAGCGTTTTGGGGACCGACCCAAACCCAAGCCTTGTTAAATGCCGTACCAGATGATAGAATGATTATCCTTGATTTATGGACAGAATGCCGCCCTGCCTGGGATAAGAAAGAAGCTTTTTACGGGAAACAATGGGTTTGGTGCATGTTAAATAATTTCGGAGGAAATAATTTGATGTATGGTAGGATGGATGAGATAGCCAATGGCCCTTCTCAAACATTAAATCATCCAAAATCAGGAAATATGGTAGGCCTCGGGATGACTGCTGAAGCTATTGAACAAAATCCGGTTATTTATGAAATGCTTTTAGATAATATATGGAGAAAAGATCCAATAGAAGTAAACAGTTGGCTTAAAGGATATATTACCAGGAGATACGGTGAATATTCGGAAGATTTAAATAAAGCATGGCAGGCACTATATAAAACAGTATATACAGGAGGTTTAGAACATGGAGGACCAACGGCATCAATTATCGCTGGTCGTCCAACATTTAATAAAGACAACAATTGGACAGAAACACATAAACCTTATGATACTAAAGATTTAATTCCTGCCTGGGAGTTAATGGTAAAAACGCAAAGTCAATATAAAAATAGCGATGGTTTTAAGTACGATCTAATAGATGTAACCAGACAAGTTTTAGCGAATTACGCAGATACCGTACAAAGATTATTTGTAAAGGCTTATTTAGCTAAAGATTTTGTAACCTATCAAAAACGTTCAAATGAATTTATAGGTATCATTCAGGATATGGATGCATTATTAGCTACTAGAAAAGAATTTTTACTGGGTACATGGATAAACTCGGCAAAGAGCTGGGCAACCAATAAGGAAGAAGAACTGCTTTACGAAAAAAATGCTAAAAACCTGATTACTACCTGGGGTCCAAAAGATAGCAAGATTCACGATTACTCATGGCGCTTATGGTCGGGCATGTTAAATGGTTTCTATAAAAAGCGCTGGGAAATGTTCTTTGCAGAACTGGACAAAGCCAGGCCAAAAAACATCCAACCAGATTTACCTGCAATAGACGAAAAGATTAAAGAATGGGAATGGAACTGGGTAAATACACCTACTGATTTTTCTGATAAACCGATAGGCGAAGAACTGACCGCATCGTCAAAAATATACAGTAAATACTTTAACAGAATCAAAACTTTCTACAATGCAGGTAAAAAATAAAAGACTGAGGGCAGGCATTTTTTTCGCTTTGCTGTGTGCCACGCTACCGTTCATGACAATAGCGAGCTGTAAAAAACATCTATCAGATGAAAAACAGCAACAAGGTACAGGAAATTTTAGCAATGTACCGGGTACAGTAGTAGTTCACAGCCCCAAATCGTCTGGAATTTATAGAGGAACACCAAGTTTAGTTAAGTTGCCTAACGGAAATATTGTAGCATCAAATGATGTCTTTGGTACGGGAATATCTAACCGAACAGATATCTTTATTTCTAAAGACAACGGTAAAAACTGGACACAGATTTCTTCTGTTAACGGAGCCGTTTGGTCAGGTTTGTTTTATCACAGGAATAAATTGTACCTGTTAGGGGCAAATACCGGCGGAGGAGCAAATCTGGTAATCAGAGGATCTGATAATGAGGGGAAAACATGGTCTGCACCAACAATTATAGTAGCAGGGGCATGTCACGGTTCATCTACACCTGTATTGTTTGCCAACGGACGTATTTACAAAGCTTATGAATTTCATGATAAAGATTTGAACAACAAATGGATGTCGGGAAATAAAGCCTATGTTGTTTCGGCATCACAGGATGCCGATTTACTGAACTCATCCAGTTGGATACAATCCGAGATGCAGGAAAAGCCGGAATGGATAAACGGAACAGGCTGGTTGGAAGCAAATGCAGTATTAGGGGCAGACGGAAAAGTGAAATGTATTACCCGTCTGGCATCTATGGATGGTGTACATGCGGGATATTATTCATTATCTTCTGATGGAAAAATAGAAGCAGGTTCGGCAAAAAAAATCCAGTTCTGGGGCGGAGCATCAAAATTTAATATAAAATATGACCCCGCTACCCAAAAATACTGGTCTTTAGCTAATTATGCACCTGCACAGTTCAAGGCAGGGAACAGGTCTGCCGGAGGCATAAGAAATGTGCTGGCGCTTACCAGCTCTACCAATCTGGAAACGTGGCAGATAAACGCTATCGTACTGGCTCATGATGATGTTGAAAATATAGGCTTCCAATACGTAGACTGGGTTTTTGATGGTAACGATATTTTATTTGCCTCCCGCACAGCTTATGATGACGGATTGGGAGGAGCAGATAATTTTCATAATGCGAATTTTATGACATTCCATAAAATAGAAAATTATAAAACCGTTACCACTCCCGGTAAATGGCTGCATTTACTACCCAATAATATATGGAATGGAGAGGTAAAACCTTTTGATGTCTCAAACGAAAAAGGAAATACGGCTGCTAATCCTATATTAATATCGCATCCCGGGCAACTGGTTTATCTGGTAGAACAGGTCTATCAGGGAAATACCTTTGCAGGTAAGTATTTTAAAATGACCAATGATATTAATTTAAACGGGTATAACTTCATGCCCGTTGGATGGTATATCACTACTGCTAATAATCGCCCTTTTAGCGGTAATTTTGACGGAGGAGGTTTCAGGATACTCAATATAAATATCAACAGAAGTGAAAATACCCAAACATCCAATGGTCTGTTCGGATATGTAAAAGATGGCAGCATAAGCAATTTGGGAATAGGGGGAGAAAGCACCATATCTGTGGGAGGCGTATGTGCAGGTATAGTGGCCTATGGAAATAACGTAAGCATATCAAATAGCTATAATAAAGCATCGGTAAAAGGAAGTTCGCAGGTAGGAGGTATCTTGGGCTATGGTGTGGGTAGTAATATTATCAAAAACTGCTACAATACAGGTTCACTGATTTTAAACACTTCTTCAAGTGCGAATAAATATATAGGAGGTATTGCAGGATATTTTAAGTCGGGTTCCGTTGCATATAGTTACAATACAGGCAATATATCTTCTACTCTTGCCACATTGACAACCATAGGCGGACTTTTAGGTGTTACCGGACCGGACATTACGCAGTCTTTCTATCGTCGGGAAAGTGTAAACGGAGATAATGGTGTAGGTACAGTTTTATCAGCTTCAGATTTAAAAAATACCGCAACCCTCAATAATCTGAACAAAGAAGGCAATGCCTGGATTGCCGATACGCAAAATAAAAACAATGGCTTTCCGATATTGAAATGGGAGAAATAAACAAAATTTAAAAGAGATACAATGAAAAAAACACAGTTATACCTCGCGGGTTTTTGTATAATATTGATAATGGCATCATGCAACAATGGAAAAAAAATATCAAATATGGCACCGTTAACAATTGAAAATAACGAGATTAAAACATTATTTTCTGCCACTCCAGATTCATCAATAGATATTGCTCAACTTCGTAAACATTATGAACAATATCCTGAAAGATGGGAAACAGCATTTAAATTTCTTTCTGAAGTGGATACCAGTAAACTGGAATTTGGCAGAATTGATTTAAGTGAAGATGTATACGCAAATTTTGCAGAATACACCACTCAGGACATAGAAGGAAGCGTTTACGAGAGCCATAAAGATTACATAGACATCCAATATGTGGTAAGCGGGCAGGAATATATTGCACTGAATAATGATACTGCTTCTTTAACCGTAACAAAGACCTACGATAAAGAAAAGGATTATATGAATTATGCATATGATGGCGCAGAGATGTTGCTGGCAAATAACAGCCGTTACTTTATTTTCTTTCCTACAGATGCGCATATGCCCTGCATAAAGGTAAATGAGAAAGGAAAAGTAAAAAAACTGGTTGTCAAGGTGAAGTATAACTGATTTTCTGTTATTGCAATTAGGAAAAATATGAAAAAGATAATATGCCTGATAGCAGTATTTGTAGGTATGCTTTTGGCAGGCTATGCACAGGATTTTAAAGGATTTAATTGGATAGATTTAGAACAGGATACATCGATTAAATTACAGGGACAGCTTTGGGGCGGACAAGTTAAAAACCGTTTCGACAGATTACCTGCAAGTCATGAGAATATAGTTAGAAAAGAGGTATGGAACCTGGCCAGAAACCCGGCAGGTATATGTCTGGATTTTCATACAATGGCAGATACCGTTGTACTGAGTTATAAATATGAAGCGAAGGATTTAAAACATATTTCTCCCACAGGTATATCAGGGGTAGATCTTTATGCGCAGACCAAAAATAAGGAATGGGTATGGGTAAAAGGAAAATATACTTCTTTTAAAAAAGAAGAGGCAAGTATTCTATTTGAAGAGCTTAAGGGCGATGAAGTAATTAAATACAGGTTATATTTTCCACTATACAATACCATTTCAGATTTTAGAATAGGATTAAACAAACAATCACAGTTAAAGCAACTGTCAGATACACAGAAACCAATTATAGTGTATGGAACTTCCATTGCGCAGGGAGCTTCGGCATCCAGAGCCGGAATGGCATGGACAGCGCTTCTGGGAAGACAGGTAAATGCACCTGTCGTAAATCTCGGATTTTCTGCAAATGGCAGGCTTGAAAAGGAACTGGTTGATCTGATAGCTTCTAAAAAAGCGTCGATTTATATTATAGACTGTTTACCCAATCTGGTAGCTTTTACAGATGGAGAAGTTTATCAGCGTTTGCTATATGCCTGGCGGACACTGAGAAGTCAGCATCCTAAAACGCCAATCATATTTACAGAACATGCAGATGCCACAATCAATTTATTGAACAATAATTCACAGAATGAATATCAAAGAGTTAACAGAAACTTAAGGAAGTTTATAACAGAGAACATAGCTGGAAAAGACAAAAATGTATATGTTGTATCAGCAGAATCTATAAATTTAGGAATAGACGATACCGTTGATGGTATTCATCCTTCAGATATGGGGATGAAAAAATATGCGGATGCTTATTTAAAGATTATAAGAAATCTATGATAACATTAAGTTGGCTTAACTTATTATTATAGATATGGATTATCATAGTAGTTAGAATATTAGATTCAGGAACTACTATGATAATTTATGTTGTGAAGTCTTTTGCTTTTCTGATATTTATATCAATATATTTGTTAACCTGAATTGGGAATAAGATAGAGCTAAATTTAAATAAAGCGGTATTTTTAACTATCAGTAAAAAAAAATATTATTAGTCCAAATTCACGTTAATTTTAATTTTTTAGTTATTTTAGCATAGCTAATTAAAGCTCCATCTCCAAATATCTCTTCTCTTTTTGGATTTGGTTAAAGAAAGCTAATTGCTTCCCTTTTTTGCTATGCAGCGTATAGATTACAACATAGAATTCACCCAATAATCTCATGAATATTTCTCTGCTCTAACGTAGGATGAATGTAGGATAAACGTAAGATGGACGTAGGATGGACGTAAGATGGGGTTTCCTATCCTATTCTTATCCTATACTTAAAATAGCTAAACAGGTTAATGAATTAATTGTAAACTGGCTATACAGCTGTTTTCTGTTATTTCGATTTTATGCCTGGCTTAAACAGAATTCACGTTAAATATGAACTTGTGCAGAATGCTTTTACTTTAACAACTACCTCTCAGTCTAAATTCTTGTTGGAAATAGTTTTCCTAATAATGGAGCCGATCCGGAAGCTTTGTCTTCAGTACATAGCTTTGTTGAGTTTTATTATACTGGCATAGATGGAGGGTTTAAGGTAGGTAATGGAACCAATTTATCTAATCAATATATAGGGCAAAAGGAAATTACTCCTGCGATTTGAAAGTAAACCGCCTAAAACGTGAATAAAAAAGAAATTTGAAAGTAATTTGAAAGTAGAAAACCGCCTTAAAATATGTTTTAAGGCGGTTTTTGTTTAAAAAAGTGTCCAAGAGCAGATTCGAACTGCCACGCCCATAAGGCGCCACCCCCTCAAGATGGTGCGTCTACCAATTTCGCCACTTGGACATACGGCGCAAATATATAGCTTTCTTTGAATTTACTTATTAAAATTTAAATGTCTTTTAAAAGCTACTTGTTTTCAGATTCTTTGGTTAAATATTCTCCACTTTCTAACATTTTTTTGATATTCACCAGTCTTTCCCACGAAGCAGAAAATGTGTTTACATAGCCAAATCGTTCTAATATCGAAATATCAGACTTGATGATTTTAGGCAAATCGCTCATAAAAGTACATTGGTTGTACTGTAGAGATTGAGGCAACTCTTTGTTAGCAAAGTATTGTTTTATTTCATCAAATTCATCAGCAGTCATAGCTTTCAAAAATACAATTTATTAATTAAAATAAACTCAGTTGTTGATTTTGAGGAGGCTTAGAATCTCCAAAAACCGTTTTTCCTCCGTACTTCCAGGCCTCGTTTCTTTCTTTTTCTAATAATTGCTCGAAGTTATTATTCGGTGAGAAGTTTTTCTCTGCTTCAAACGCAATTGAACTTAATTTTTTAACAGCCAGAGCTTTATCGCTATGTCCTAATTTAGATCGCATGATAGCGTTATTTAGCACATCAATAGTCTCGTCGTAAACTTTAGTAAGAACCGGGAAAGGGTGCCCGTCTTTTCCGCCATGCGCAAAAGAGAAACGAGCAGGGTCTGTAAACCGGGAAGGAGTTCCGTAAATTACTTCGCTTACCAATGCCAGAGACTGCAAAGTTCGTGGGCCTAAACCTTCCAATAAAAGCAAATCTTCAAAATCTTTCGGCTGTTTTTCATGTGTTAACCATAGCATAGCGCCTAATTTTTTAAGATTAACATCTTTTGCTTTAACATCATGGTGACGAGGCATTACCAATTGGTTGATCTCTGGAAGCAGGAGAGAAGGCTTCTCTTTGCTCAACGTCAGAATAGCCTTTTTTGAGTTTCTAGCTTCCTGAGCCGTTAAATTCAGAATTTGACCTTGATTTTTCCCACAGATTCCAGTATGCGGAGTTTCGGTAAAAGATCTCAATTCTTGCGCATGCCAGTGATATCTTCTGGCACTAGAATTACTATCTTGCATTCCTTGCTGAACAACAGTCCAATTGCCGTTATCGCTAACAATAAAACAGTGCAAATACAGTTGGTAGCCATCTTGTATGGCAGTATTATCTACCTTTGCAACAAGTTTAGAAGAACGTATTAATTCATCTGCGTTTAAGTTGTTTTTATCGCCATACCAGCGAAGTTCTTGAGGTGTATTTCTTGAAAATTTACCTTTTCCGCCACAAACATAAAGCCCTAATTCTTTAGATAATGGATTAATTGCTCTCTTTAAAGCTCCCAAAACCGAAGTAGTTACGCCAGAAGAATGCCAATCCATCCCTAAAACACAGCCCAGGCTTTGAAACCAAAAAGGGTCGCTCAATCGCTTCAAAAACATGTCTTTGCCGTAATGCGCTATAATAGATTCTGTAATGGCCAGCCCTAGTTTGCTCATTCTTTCGGCAAGCCATCGTGGTACATGCCCGTAATGTAAAGGAAGGTCCGCAGTTCCAGATCTTTTCATATATTATATTTGGTGTTTAAAATAAACTTAGCTGTCCATTAGTGTGTGTGAAATCTTTTTGAGTGTAGAAATTGGAAATAGAAATTCCCAGCAGTCTGATTTTCTTATCTAAATCTATCTTTTCAAATAGTGAGGTGGCCGTACTGTACATCACCTCCTTATCGGCAGTGTAAAAATCCAAAGAAATACTTCTTGTAATTTGTGTGAAATCGGCAAATTTAACTTTCAAAGTTAGAGTTTTTCCTGCCATATTTTTGTTGCTCAGGCGTTTAGAGACACGTTTTGCCAGCTGCTCCAGCTCTTTGAAAAGTTCTTCTTTATCATTTAAATCTGTCTCAAAAGTATCTTCTGCGCCTACAGACTTACTTTCTCTGTTTGGCTGAACTATTCGGTTATCAATGCCTCTTACAATGTTGTAGAAAAATTTACCAGATTTGCCAAAATATCTGCCGAGCTCCATTTCGGTTCTTTGCTTTAAATCTGCACCGGTAAATATTCCCATCTTTTTCATTCGAGAAGCCGTTACTTTTCCCACTCCGTAAAATTTTTCAATAGGCAGTTCCTCTAAAAAGCTGATAATCTTAGATGGGCCGATAAATGTTAGTCCATTAGGTTTTTGAAAGTCAGACGCTATTTTAGCTACAAATTTATTGATTGATACACCAGCAGAGGCGGTTAAGTTCAGTTCGTTTTTAATATCCTCCTTTATCCTGTTGGCAATTTCTATGGCAGAGCCGATATTTTGTTTATCAACCGTAACATCCAGATAAGCTTCATCCAAAGAAAGTGGTTCTATAATATCGGTATAACGGCTAAAAATTTCTCTGATATGAGCCGACACTTCTTTGTAAATATCAAAGCGGGGTTTGGTAAAGATAAGATGAGGGCACAATTGCAGTGCTTTTCTAGATGACATGGCCGAACGGACACCAAATTTTCGAGCTTCGTAGCTACAGGTTGCCACGACGCCTCTTCCATCCGGAGAGCCACCAACTGCAATTGCCTTATCTCTAAGTGCAGGGAAATCTCTTTGCTCTACAGACGCATAAAAAGCATCCATATCTATGTGGATGATTTTTCTGGTGCTTGTATTTTCCGTCCCTATCATTAAAAAACATTCTTTATGTAAAAATGCTAAATATTTTAGTTTTTATAAAATTAATAGGGTATTATGAGATTGAAATTATGGTGGGGAAGTGGTAAAAGTTTTTAGGGTTGATTGTTGAACAGAAAACTATCCAAAAACAAAAAATCCTGTTTACCGGCCGATAAACAGGATTTGTGAAGAAATTTATAATGATTATAAAGAAGCTAAAACTTCGTCGTTTTTAACGACCTGGCTTTTTCCTTCTTTAGAACGGCTACCTTTTTCGATATTAGAACCCAATTTTAAGAACTGAACTTCTAAACGTGAAACGGTTTTGTTTCTTCTGTCTTTTCTTTTTAAACGCGTTACTGCCATTGCAATTATTTATATATAAATTTAAGAGGTCGAGAGCGGATTCGAACCGCTGTACAAGGTTTTGCAGACCTCTGCCTAGCCACTCGGCCACCCGACCTTTTGTTTTTTAAGGAACGCAAAAATAGTAAAAAATTAATAAATGTCAACTCCTTTTTAACGAATTTCTTTTTATTTCTGAACAACAGATAGCTGCGGCTATCGCCACATTTAAAGACTCCGTTCTTCCTGCTCCCGGTATGGTTATCGGATAATCAAGTAAGTCAATCACATCGTCAGAGATTCCATTTCCCTCGCTTCCCAAAATTAAAAAACCTTCATCTGGCCATTGTTGAGTATAAATATTCGCTCCGTGTAAAAGTGTGCCCATTTTTGGAGCTTTCTGTGCAGTTAAAAAATTGGGTAAATCAACATAATGTATCTGTAATCTGGCTAAAGAACCCATGGTGGCTTGTACAACTTTAGGATTATATACATCTACCGTATTTTTAGAGCAAATTATTTCATCAAAGCCATACCAATCTGCCGTTCTTATAATTGTTCCCAAGTTTCCGGGATCTTGCACACCGTCCAATACCAGCTTTATTTTCTTCCCAACCATCAGATTTTCTGGTTGCTGCGGAATCTCTACCAGCGCAATTGCCTCTTGTGGAGTCTGTAATGCACTTATTCTTTCAAGTTCTTGCGGACTTACTTCAAAAATATTTTGTTTTTGAGATAATTTAGGCATTTTTGAAAAACAGCTTTTTAGGCAGTAAATTGAATGAATGTTATACTTTGACGCCAGAAATTCTGTTATAGATTTTAATCCTTCTACAATAAAAAGCTGATGCTCTTTGCGGAACTTTTTTTGCTGAAGAGATTTGATGAAACTTATTTGAGACTTTGAAAGCATATACAAATTATTCTTTTACAATATTACTGCTTTTAACGCTAATTTTAGGCGCATGTCGCTCTACAAAAAGGCTAAAAGAAAACGAGACGCTGGTAACCCGTTTAGAAATCAATGGTATAGACAAAGATTTTTCCGATCAGGCTTATTCTTACGTTTCTTTAGACATCAGGCCAAATTCTGCTTTTAACCTTTGGATTTACAATACATTTAACTCCAAAGGAAGAAAAAATTTGGGAGAGGCTCCTCGTTTGCTAGATAGTTCTTTGGTAGAGGTATCAAGGTTGCAATTGCAAAAATTTCTAAATACTAAAGGTTTTCTTAATGCAAGTGTAGAAAATACTATAGAGATTGATAATAAAAGGGCAACAATAACGTATAACGCCGATCCGGGTACGGCTTTTAAATTTAGAAATATAGATTATGATGTTGAAGATGATGAAATAAAAAAAATGTATCTCTCAAACAGGCAAAAATTCTCAAAAATTACGCCTGGAGCCAGATTGGATGAAGACAGTATAGCTTACGAGAGAGAACAGATTTACCTGCTGATGAAACGTAATGGCTACTACGAGTTTGTAAGACCTTATGTAAGAGCCAAAATAGATACTAATCTTAACGCCAGCCTGGCCGATGTCGAAATCCAGATTTTAAATCCGGGAGATAGCACTCATCAAAAATATTATTTAGATAACACGTACATCCGTATTCAACCGTCGAGTTCGGTACTTGCAGGAGGGCAGCCAGACACTATGCGTGTAGATAGCCAATACAAATTTTTTGATTACTCTAAGTTTTTTAAACCAAAAAAAATTGCAAACTATATTTTTCTGGATAAGGGCGACCAATACAATATAGACAATGTAGAAGTAAGCACACAGCGTCTTTTTGAATTAAATGTGTTTAAAAGTGTTTCTATAGACTTTCGCAAAAAGCGTGATGAACCTAATGTGCTGATTGGTTTGGTGGATATGATTCCCCTGAAAAAAAAGTCTAACCGCCTGGATGGTGAGTATACGTTTAATTCCAGTATTACAGGTGTACAGGCCGGAGCAACTTATCAAAATAAAAATACTTTTGGGGGTGCAGAAGTTTTTGAAATTAAGCTGAGGGGCGGTTTCCAGTTCGATAAAAATATTAACGGCGGGCTTAACGATAGATTGCTAAGCCGGGATTATCAAATTGGGGTAAGTATGAACTTTCCGAGGTTAATTACACCTTTTAAGATTCCGCCGGTTGGAAGAAGCGGTGTGCCACATACCAGAATAGCTGTTAACTATCAGATTTATAATTTAAGAGAAAGCTATTTAAGAAGAGGTTTAGGAACAACCTTAACTTACGATTGGATGGAGACAAAAAATAGGATACATTCTTTAACTCCGGCAAGCTTGCAGTATGTGCAGGGTAGAATTAGTGATGAGCTGGTGCAGTATCTGGAGTCTCAGGGAAATAGTTTCTTCTTATCTACACTGCGTTCGCAGTTGGTAGCCAGTTCTATCTACAATTATACTTACAATTTGCCACAGCTTACTACACTCAGCAATTTTGTGTTCTTTACCGGTAATTTAGAGGTTGGTGGTAATATGGCGGCTTTAACTTCTAAAATTATAGACAGATCAAACAGCAGTAATACCGGTCGTATGATTTTTGGTGTCCCTTATTACCAGTTTGTAAGATTAGATGCTGATTTTAGATTTTACAGAAGCTTAGGTGGCGAGCGTCAGTTTATCACCAGAATTAACCCCGGTATTGGTTATTATTATGGGAACATGCAATCTTTGCCTTTTGATAAGCAGTTTTTTGCAGGTGGTTCAAGCGGTATTAGAGCTTGGCAGGCGAGAACGCTTGGTCCGGGTAATTATAACAGAAGTTCTTTGCCTAGCCCAGAAGCCAGGTTACGCTTAAGAAACTTAGATCAGCTGGGAGATATCAGGATTGAAGGTAACCTCGAATATAGATTTAAGATATTAGATGATTTCTTAGGCTCAAAAGTAAAAGGAGCCACATTCGTTGATTTTGGAAATACCTGGCGACTAAAAGACAATCCTGATTTTCCTGGTTCGCAAATCAGATTTAATAGGTTGTGGGAGCAAACCGCCATTGGAACGGGTGTGGGTTTAAGGTTTGATGTGTCTTTTTTTGTGTTTAGATTGGATGCTGGTTTCAAAGTGAAAGATCCACAATTTTCAGGCTCAAACCAATGGATTGCAAAATACTATTTTGACAGACAGGCCAAACGTGAATTTAAAGCTCGTTACGCAGAAACCAATAATCCCGATAGGTATTCTACAACGCAAATTCAATTTGGAATAGGTATGCCATTTTGATGGTTAGAAAGTTTATCAGTGTGGAATATGGTTTTTTCTGCTTTGGCTTCCTGTTTTTCCACTCTCAATTTTTTGTTTTTCTACTTTCAAAACAATCCCTTCAATGCATCAAAGGCCGATTCTAAAAGTGTAGAGAACGAGAGGCCTTTGTTATAACCGAAATACATGTAAACTATCAATAAAAAGATTACTAAACCAATTAGTTTTCTAAACATATAGCCTATCAGAATAAAAACGGCCGGGATGATAAGTAGCACATACCAGCTTATGCTTATCGGATTTAAACCTGTGGCTTTTTTGCTGATATAATATAATTTTGAAACCGTTTCCGTCTCGTTTTCGTGTTTTACATATAAAAATAGAGATTTGTTAATCTCTAAATCGCTGGTGGCAATTCCGTCTTTAAAATTTAAAGCCTGTCTAAATCCGTTGATACTGAAATTATAGGTTCCGCTAAAATTTTCCAGGGGCAGTTCTAAAGAATCGGTAACTAAAATATTTATTTTATTAGGATGCTCTAAGTCTTCTGCAAGGATGAAATTTGCTATTCTATACTGATCTTGTGCATGCGTTGTAGTAAAGGCAAATAAAAAGAAAAGGAGTAGAGTGGGTTTCATAATTCTAAAGACCGTTTGTTGTACAATAAATATCCAAGGTGAATTAAAAATCCAAATTTATCATTTCTACTGTCATAATAATTAACATTTACTGCGAGGGGACCAACCGGAGTATGATAAACCAATGCCATATTGGCTATAAAAGATCTGTCGGCAAACAAATTTCCAAGCTTCGTTTCTTGTGAATTATCTGATTCTATTTTGTGAAATGGCTGAAATAAATAGCCCTCAAGCCTAAAATCTGTGTTTTTTCTAAAGTTAACTACATTTTTAATTCCCATAGCCAAAAAATTATCCGCCCTTAATTTCGGCTCAAATAAAGATCTTGATTCTGGTAATGGATAATAAGTAGAACTGTTTAATAAATCGCTGGTATAAGTATTAAATTTTGGACGGGTACTAATTACACCATTAAAAGTATAACCCAAATTATATCGCTGGGTTATCGTGTAATATTTTTCTCTGGTTAAGCTTAATTTAAGCCATTCGCGATTATTATTGGAAGAAGAAATGGGAACACCGGTAACGTTGCTTAGTATGTTGCCAGGCTCGTATTTTTCTGTTCCTTTAATGTAATTCAGACTCATATCCCACAGACTGCCAGAAGAAGCATATTGTTTTCTGTTTAATAAGTGTTTACTATAGTTTATGCCACTTATGAAACCTTCAAATTTGGTAAGGTCTAAAATATTTCCTGTTGTAAACGTATTGTTAGGGCTATAATTATCATTGTTATTAATGTAAAAATTATGCAGCTGAAAAATAGCACTTTTACCTGCAGAAATTCCCGCTCTCAATCCCAAGCGCCTGTCTGATTGATGGATATAATCTGGATTTTTATTTTTTGAGAAAAGTTCTCCGGGATTAAAGAAGTCCCATTTATTATATATAAACTGGCTTTCAATAAAAAAGGGAACCTTAAACGGAAAATCGAATCTTACAGCGCCCAGAGCAGATTCATAAAACCTGCCGGTATAAAAATTGGCATTAAAAGTATAAACAATCTTATCCAGAAAGCTATATTGCAAGCCAAAATAAGCGTTACTAATAGGTCTGCTAGATATATTTCCACCAATGTCGAATTTGAAATTACCCTGAGGGTGCACCAGTACATTAAATTCGTAAATATTTTCCTGAGGCTTAAACTTTAAACTGGGATAAGTAGTTCCAAAATTATCATCGCCTAGCAATTTGTAATATCCATCTTTTATCTCACTTAAAGAAAGCTCCTTATTTTCATAATTGAAAATGTTTTTTACATAAGACTTTTTCCCCGAACTTACACCGGTGACATTTACAGAATTAAATTTTAAATAAGGATTTTTATTTGTAAAATGCTTTCTTCTTTCTTTGATATCGCTTTCAGAAACCCGTCTTTTTGTGATTTTTAGTATATTAGGCATTTCTGCCAAGGTGCTTTTATAACCTTGTTCTATAATTTCTTTTGCCGGTTTAAAGTTAGTAGAGCTAATACTTTTTAAATCGGGTTCTATGTAAATTCCGTTTTTACCAATTACCGTAGAGTCTGATTTGCTGAGAAACATATACATTAAAAAACGATTCATTAGTTTTTCGTCATCATCAGAAGGATAAGTGTTGAAATTTTTCGACGAAACGTTAGTGCCAATAATAACATCTGGCTTAAATTCAGATTTCATTACATCTACCGGGAAATTATTATATAAGCCGCCATCAAACACAAATTTATTGTTCACTTTTATGGGTCTGAAAACCAGAGGGACGCTCATACTTCCACGAACAGCTTCTGCTAAACTTCCTTTTTTAACCACAATAGCGTGTTCAGAAAGTACATCGGCAACAATACACCTAAATGGGATAAACAGATCGTCAAAATTGTCTTTTGCATTTGCAGATGCTTGTGATAAGAGTTCTAGCAGTGCGAAATTTAGCGGTATATCATTAATTAAATTAGATGGTAGCTTTAAGTTTAAGCCGCTGTCTATCTGTATTTTAGCGGAAAATAAAGAAGGGTTTAAAGGCTTTTTATCAAAATAGTAGCTGTAATTACTTTGATATTTTCCGCTAACCCAGCTTTGGAAATCATCACTTAGCGCAATATATTCAATTTCTTGAGGAGAATATCCGGCGGCATACATAGCGCCTACAATAGCGCCCATAGAGGTTCCGGTAATGTAATCTATCGGGATATTGTTCTCTTCCAACGCTTTTAAAACACCAATATGAGCAAGCCCTTTGGCTCCGCCACCGCTAAAAACCAGGCCTACTTTCTGCGAATAACTTTGCAGACTTAGCAATATTAAAAGTAGAAAAGTAATAAGTTTTTTCACATCGTAATATACTTAAATAACATGTTTTTTCAATTATTAGGTACTAGGGAGATAGGTTTTTGTGAAAATAAGGGAGTAAACAAAAATGGACGCTCATTTTAAGCGTCCATTTATATTGATTAATTTTTTGTTTTTAAACTGAGAAACTTTCTCCACATCCACAAGTTCTGCTGGCGTTTGGATTCACGAAATTAAAACCTTTGCCATTTAACCCGTCAGAGAAATCTAGTTCTGTACCAGCAAGATACAAGAAAGATTTCATGTCTAATACAATTTTCACTCCGTTATCTTCAAAGTTTTGGTCTCCAGTCTGGCTTTCATTATCAAAATCCATATTATAGGATAAACCAGAACAACCTCCACCTTTTACAGAAACACGTAAAAAATAAGAATCGTCAAGACCTGCGTTAGTCATCAGTTCTGCAACTTTCTGTTTTGCTTTATCTGTAATTGTTACCATCTCCTCTTGTTAGTTTTACTGGTTGTTAAGTTTTTGTTGCTAATCATTAGTTATGATACAGCGCTTCAAGCTCTTAACTTTCAGTGTTTCAAATCTCATGCCTCAAAATCTTACGTCACGTTATTTCTAGTGATGAGATTTTTCAAGCTCTAATGCAGGTAAGCCATTTTTTACTCTGTAATCATTAATTGCCGATTTTATGGCATCTTCTGCTAATACAGAGCAGTGTATTTTTACTGGCGGTAAAGCTAATTCCTCAACAATATCCATATTGTCTATAGAAACAGCTTCGTCAATACTTTTACCTTTTAACCATTCTGTGGCTAAAGAAGATGATGCAATTGCAGAACCGCAGCCAAATGTTTTAAATTTAGCATCGGTAATTACATTGTTCTCGTCAACCTCTATTTGAAGACGCATAACGTCGCCACACTCAGGAGCTCCTACAAGCCCTGTTCCTACATTTTTTTTACTTTTATCTAAAGTACCCACGTTTCTTGGGTTGCTGTAGTGATCTATTACTTTATCGGAATAAGCCATTTTATTTAAGATTTTAGATTTTTGACTTCAGATTTTACGCTGCGTGTCATAAATCGATGTTTATATCTTTGTTATTAGTCGTTTTTTCGTTCTCTGTAATTCCTGTCTTCTATGAATCGTAATTCGTAAATCTACAATCGTAACTCAGAATTAGTGTTCGGCCCACTCAATAGAATCCAAATCTATACCTTCTTTAAACATTTCCCATAAAGGAGATAGTTCTCTAAGATGATTTACCGCTTTTCTAGTGTTTTCAATAGCGAAATCAACTTCCTCTTCTGTAGTAAAGCGTCCAAGACCAAATCTGATAGAAGAGTGTGCTAAATCATCAGATAAACCCAGATTTTTTAATACATAAGAAGGCTCTAAAGAAGCAGATGTACAGGCCGATCCAGAAGAAACTGCCATATCTTTCATCGCCATCATCAAACCTTCTCCTTCAACATATTTGAAAGAAATGTTAGCTGTATGAGGCAAGCGGTTTTCTCTGTTACCGTTTACGTACGATTCTTCAAGTTCTAAAAGGCTGTTTTCTAATTTATCGCGTAGAGCAGATAGACGGGCAGCCTCAGCGTCCATTTCTAAACGACATAGCTCGCAAGCTTTTCCTAAACCTACAATACCCGGAACGTTTAAAGTGCCAGAACGCATGCCTCTTTCGTGGCCACCACCATCCATTTGAGCTGTAACTTTAACTCTAGGGTTTTTTCTTCTTACATATAAAGCGCCAACTCCTTTTGGACCATACATTTTATGGCCAGACAGTGCTAATAAATCAATGCCGTCTCTGTTAACATCTACAGAAATTTTACCAACAGCTTGTGTAGCATCTGTAAAGAATAAAGCTTTATGTTTATGCGCAATCGCAGCAATTTCTTTTATCGGTTGAATTACGCCAATTTCGTTATTGCCATACATTACAGCTACTAAAATTGTTTGCGGAGTTATGGCGGCTTCTAATTTAATTAAATCTACCAATCCATCGCTTTCCACATCCAGATAAGTTACTTGTGCACCTAACTTCTCTACATGTTTACAAGCGTCTAATACAGCTTTGTGTTCTGTATTTAGCGTAATAATATGGTTTCCTTTGTCTTTGTACATTTCGTACACACCTTTAATGGCAAGGTTGTCAGACTCGGTAGCTCCAGAAGTAAAGATGATTTCTTTTTCTGTAGCGCCAATTAATTGTGCTACCTGTTCTCTTGCATAGTCAATAGCTTCTTCTGCAGCCCATCCAAAAGCATGGTTTCTGCTGGCTGCATTACCAAATTTTTCTGTAAAATAAGGTATCATAGCCTCCAAAACTCTTGGATCCATCGGCGTAGTAGCGTTATTGTCTAAATATATCGGGGTCTTTAACATCTCGTATAAAATTTATTCAATTACAAAGATAAGAAAAATCATTTTTAAAGGGTATATATATTATCTATATAGGCATAGATAATGGTCATTTTAAAGCAATTTTGATAGGGGTATAGCGGTAGTAAGAGAAATTCAAATTATAAATCTGGGATATTGAAAAATATTCATCATTATAATATTTGTGTTTAATTTCTTGTATAAAATATTCTTAATGTATATATTTGCGCACTCTAAGAAAACGTGATTAAAAGGAACAAGATATAATGAAAAAAGATTTGCATCCATCAAATTACAGACTAGTTGTTTTTAAAGACCTATCTAACGATTATGCTTTTTTAACAAAGTCTTGTATAGATACAAAAGAGACTATTAAGTGGGAAGACGGAAACGAATATCCGTTAGTAAAATTAGAGATTTCTCACACTTCTCATCCATTCTATACTGGAAAAATGAAATTGGTTGATACCGCAGGGCGTATCGATAAATTCAAAACTCGTTACGCTAAAAAATAATTTAGTAAAAAAGAGAGGATTTTTTAAAGTCCCGGCTTGATAGTCGGGACTTTTTTTGTTCATTTGCACTATGAAAATAATTTTCTTTGACGAGCTTAAAAGAGAGAAATTATTTCCTCTAACATTAACCAGACCAACAGCAGATATTAGAGTAGGAATATTAAAAATCTACGAAAAATGGGCTCAACACTACAAGGCAGAAATAGCATATAAAACAGAGGATTACCTACAGAAGAAATTTCCGTTTGAAACAGCAACGAATAATCTTTTTATAAATGGCTCTATACTCCCTGATGAGAAATTATTAGAGTATATAGATAAACTTACGGAAGGAGAAGCCTTGTTGAAAGGTGAAACCCTAATAGCGGTAAAACTAAATCAAAGCGATGCAAAAAATTTCAACATAAAGCATACTTCGGTCTATAAGCCTAAAGAATATTTGTCGGAAATTAATCAGATACATTATCCAGAAGATATTTTCAGAAAAAATCACGAGCAGATTAGAGCAGATTTTGATTTGGTTACTAAAGGGAGAACTTCTGCTAGCCTAAGTGCCACAAATACCATTATTGGCGAAGATATTTTTGTGGAAGAAGGGGTAGAAGCCGAATGTTCCAGTTTTAATACCAAATTCGGTCCAATTTATTTAGGAGAAAATTCTCAGGTTTGGGAAGGCTCACATATAAGAGGTGGTTTTGTGCTTTGCCACGATTCACAGGTTAAAATGGGGACAAAAATATATGGAGGTACTACGATTGGACCTTATTGCAGAATGGGCGGAGAGATAAATAATTCGGTTATATTTGCTTATTCTTCTAAAGGGCATGAAGGATATTTGGGGAACTCTGTTGTGGGCGAGTGGTGTAACTTTGGCGCAGATGCTAATAATTCCAATATGAAAAATAACTATGCCGAAGTGAAGTTATGGGATTATGGCGCAGAGCGGTTTAGAAAAACAGGGTTACAATTCTGCGGATTAATTATGGCAGATCATGCCAAATGCGGAATTAATACCATGTTTAATACCGGAACGGTGGTAGGAGTGAGTGCAAATGTTTTTGGTGCCGGATTTCCACGTAATTTCATACCTGATTTTGCATGGGGAGGAGCCCACGGTTTTGAAAACTATGCTCTTAAAAAGGCTTTTGAAACGGCCGAATTGGTTTTTAGCAGAAGAGAGAAAGTGTTTGATGATGTAGAAAAAGATATTTTGACCTATATATATAATTACACAGAAAAATTCAGGAGATTTTAAAATGAGAAAAAAAATTGTTGCCGGAAACTGGAAAATGAATAAAAGCTATTCCGAAGGTTTAAGCTTATTTTCGGAAGTATTAAATATGGTAAAAGATGAAATTAGAGGTGAGCAAGCGGTAGTGGTTTGCGCACCTTATATTCATTTAAATGCTTTATCGGCTTTGGCTAAAGAATCTAATCAGGTTTTTGTTGGTGCTCAAAATGTTCATCAGGAAGCTTCAGGTGCTTATACAGGAGAAATTTCAACAGAAATGCTTTCATCTGTTGGTGTAGAATATGTTATTTTAGGTCACTCAGAGCGTCGCCAGTATTTTGGTGAGGATAATGCTTTACTGGCTAAAAAAGTAGATGCTACATTAAAAAATAACCTAAAGCCTATATTTTGTATAGGAGAGACCTTGGGTGAAAGAGAAAGCGGTCAGCATTTCAACATTATCAAAAGCCAGCTAGCAGAAGCAACTTTCCATTTATCGGCAGAAGATTTTTCTAAAATTGTGATTGCTTATGAGCCGGTTTGGGCTATAGGTACAGGTGTAACAGCATCGTCAGAGCAGGCACAAGAAATTCATGCTTTTATTAGAAAAGAGATTGCAGCAAAATATGGTACAGAAGTAGCAGAAGATATTACTATACTTTACGGCGGCAGCTGCAACCCTAAAAATGCGGGCGAATTATTTGCACAGAAAGATATTGACGGCGGATTAATTGGCGGTGCATCTTTAAAATCCAGAGATTTTATTGATATCGTTAAGGTGTTAAATAGCTGATTATTATGTAATTGATGATGAAAAACTTACAGCTGGATTTCTGGTTGTAAGTTTTTTTGTTTAAAATTTAATGATAATGAATTATTATGAATTAGTTTTTACACTTGCTGATACTGAGGATTTTCATAAAGATTTACTAATCCATCAGCTAGGAGAAGCCGGCTTTGACACCTTTGAAGAAACTGAAAGTGGCTTTAATGCTTACATAGCAGAATCTGTTTATAACGAAACTTCTATTGAAGAGCTTTTGCTCCCTTACCGCGAAACGCTGAATTTCTCTTATACTAAAAATTTCATCAAACAAAAAAATTGGAACGAGGTATGGGAAAGTAATTTTGAACCCATACAGATAAGAGATCAGGTTTATATCAGAGCAACCTTTCATCCCGAAAGAAAAGAGTTTCCGTATGAAATTATGATAGAGCCTAAGATGTCGTTTGGTACAGGCCATCATCAAACCACTAAATTAATGCTAGAGTGGTTATTAGATATGCAACTGAAAGATAAAAAAGTGTTGGATATGGGGTGCGGTACAGCAATTTTAGGGATTTTAGCCGCTAAAATGGGTGCTGTCAATGTAGATGCTATTGATTACGATGAGATATGTTATGCCAGTGCTAAAGAAAATGCTGTTTTAAATAATGTGAATTTAAACGTTTTTTGTGGCTCTAAAGAAGTAATACCAAATAAAAAATACGATATCTTGTTGGCTAATATTAACCGTAATATTTTATTAGATCAGATAGAACGATATTCTGAAGCGGTTAGTTCCCATGGCGTATTATTATTGAGCGGTTTTTATGAAGAAGATTTAGAAATTCTAAAGCAGGAAGCAGAAAAATATCATTTTATCTATAGCAGCCATCAAAAAATGGATAACTGGGTCTCTGCAAAATTTATTTTTAACAAATGAGAGTACATTTTATCGCAATAGGCGGGGCGGCTATGCATAATTTAGCTATCGCTTTAAAACTTAACGGATTTGACGTAAGCGGGTCTGACGATATGATTTTTGAACCCTCCAGGACCAGACTGAAAGAGCATGCCTTGCTACCCGAGCAAGAGGGCTGGAATGAGGATGTTATTACACTAAAATTAGATGCCGTAATCTTAGGTATGCATGCAAAAGCAGATAACCCTGAGTTATTGAAAGCACAAGCATTAGGAATTCCTGTTTATTCTTATCCTGAATACATTTACCAACAGTCTCAAAACAAGAAAAGAATTGTAGTAGGAGGAAGCCACGGCAAAACCAGCATTACGTCTATGATTCTTCACGTATTAAAATATTACCATAAAGATTTTGATTATCTGGTTGGAGCAAAAATAGAGGGTTTTGACAATATGGTTAAGTTGTCTAATGCACCAATTATTGTGATTGAAGGCGATGAATACTTGTCCTCTCCAATTGATAGAAGGCCTAAATTTCATCTCTACAAAGCACATATAGGTGTTATTAGCGGGATAGCCTGGGATCATATTAACGTATTTCCAACGTTTGAAGACTATAAAAAACAATTCGACCTTTTTATAGATACCATACAAAATAATGGGAAGCTAATTTATTGCGAAGAAGACGAGATTTTAGTGGAACTGATAAAAAAACATATTTTTGATAACGAAATAGATTTATTGCCGTATAAAGCTTTAATTTCTGAAATAAAAGACGGAGTTACATATATAAATTATAACGGTAAAAAAATAAAGTTAAGTGTGTTCGGACACCATAACTTAATGAATTTAAATGCTGCAAGATTAGTCTGTAGAGAAGCTGGTATTAGTAACGATGAATTTTATACAGCCATAGCAGAATTTAAAGGAGCTGCTAACAGGTTAGAAAAATTGGCGGAAAACAAAAACATTACTGTGTTTAAAGATTTTGCTCATTCTCCATCTAAACTAAAGGCAACAATAACTGCTGTGAAAAAACAATATGGCGATAAAAAACTGATAGCTTGTATGGAGCTTCATACGTTTAGTAGTTTAAATAAAAACTTTTTATCAGAATATGCTCATACGATGAATGAGGCAGATAACGCTATTGTTTTTATTGACGAAAAGGTGTTGAGGCAAAAGAAAATGAGCGAAATATCTCAAAAAAATATAATTGATGCTTTCAAAAGTAACGTTATGTTTTTTAACAATTCAGAAAATTTGGAGCGATTTTTGTTAAATATAAATCAGCCAATTTACAACGTATTATTTATGAGTTCTGGAAATTTTGGGGGTATTGATTTAGTTACATTATCGAAAAAAATATTGAAAGATGAAATAATTTGTTAATTTTATAAATCGTTAACTATCGACGCAAAAATTAGTGTTAAAAATTAAGTATTGGTTAAAAAATGAAATTATTAGGTAAGAAAATTAGGCTTTTAAGGCATCAAAGGGGATGGAGCCAAGAAGACGTATCCAAGCAATTAGATATTTCTATCCCAGCCTTTTCTAAAATTGAAACTGGTATTACAGACGTAAACCTTTCAAGATTAGAGCAGATATCGGCTTTGTTTAATATGTCGGTTGTTCAGTTATTAACTTATAATGATCCTGAGCAGGAAGTGAAATATAACACAGAATTAGAAGATGCGAATAAGAAACTTCGTGAGAGGGATTCTGAAGTTATTGAATTACAAAGAAAGGTGATTGAGCTATACGAAGAGATTAGAAATATGAAATCTTACGTGTAATAAAATGATATCTTTTTCAGGTAATCTATGCAAGTTATAGATTGCACTTAAAAATAAAACCTTGTCGTAGCTATATCAACAAGGTTTTATTTTTGTACAAGATTTGTGGAATATTATCCGCCGTATATTTCTCCTTTGGCCGCTGCTAAAGTATTTCTTAGTAGAGATACTATCGTCATTAATCCGATACCGCCCGGTACAGGTGTAATGTAAGAGGCTATTGGGGCAACGTTATCAAAATCAACATCACCGTAAAGTTTAAAACCAGACTTTGTAGTTTCAGAGCTTTCGCGGTTCATACCTACATCAATTACTACGGCACCTTTTTTCACCATATCGGCTGTGATAAAATTTTTCTTGCCAATAGCCGCAATCAAGATATCTGCATTTCTGGTAAATTCAGCTAAATTAGTGGTTCTGCTATGTGTTAAAGTTACTGTGCAGTTTCCTGGATTAGCATTTCTTGCCATTAAAATACTCATGGGGCTGCCTACAATATTACTCCTTCCTACTACTACGCAATTCTTGCCTGCAGTTTCAATTCCATAATACTCTAACATAAGCATGATGCCGTATGGAGTAGCCGGTAAGAAACATGGTAAATTACGTTGCATTCTTCCCAGATTAATGGGGTGAAATCCGTCTACATCTTTGCGATAGTCTATTGCTTCTGTAATTACATCCGGATTAATGTGCTTGGGTAATGGAAGCTGAACGATAAATCCATCTACTTCAGCGTCTTTGTTCAGTTCTTCAATTTTGTTAAGTAGCTCTGCTTCGCTAACAGTAACATCAAATCTGATTAAAGAAGATTTAAAACCAACTTTTTCGCAATTACGCATTTTACTGGCAACATAGGTTTCACTACCTCCATCGTTACCTACTAAAATAGCAACCAAGTGTGGTTTTCTACCGGTTTTCTCAAGCATCTCTGCCGCATCAACAGCAATTTGTTTTTTAAGCTCTTCAGAGACTAATTTTCCGTCTAGTAATTTCATTTTGTGTAGTTTGTTAGAATTAACTGGTTAGTTTGTTCGCACAGGACTTTAAATCAATTAAATAACTGTCAGTTTAAAGCAACTATATGCTAACCATATAACTAACTAAATTAATCCAATTTCAATACTGCCATAAACGCCGATTGTGGGATTTCTACGTTTCCTACTTGGCGCATGCGTTTTTTACCTTTTTTCTGTTTCTCTAATAATTTACGTTTACGGGATATATCACCACCGTAACATTTCGCTGTTACGTCTTTTCTTAATGCTCTTACGTTTTCGCGGGCAATAATTTTTGCGCCTATAGAGGCTTGTATTGCAATATCAAATTGTTGTCTCGGAATCAATTCGCGTAACTTCTCGCAAATCTTCTTACCGAAATCGTAAGAATTGCTTCTATGTATTAATGATGAAAGTGCATCCACCTGCTCTCCGTTTAGCATAATGTCTAATTTTACTAAATCCGACTGTTTGTAACCAATCTGATGATAGTCAAAAGATGCATATCCTTTAGAGATAGTTTTTAATTTATCATAGAAGTCAAACACAATCTCGCCCATTGGCATCTCAAAAACTAATTCTACACGATCTGAGGTAAGGTAATGCTGGTTAACAATAACACCTCTTTTTTGTATACAAAGAGACAATACAGGCCCCACATAATCCGATTTGGTGATGATATTGGCTTTGATATAAGGCTCTTCTACGTAATCTAATTTGGATGGATCCGGCAGTTCAGAAGGGTTGTTTACTACAATTTTATCTTCTTTTGTGGTGTAAGCTACGTAAGATACGTTGGGGACGGTAGTAATTACCGTCATATCAAACTCTCTTTCTAAACGTTCCTGTATAATTTCCATGTGCAGCATTCCTAGGAAACCACAACGAAAACCGAAACCTAGAGCAGCAGAAGATTCTGGTTCAAATACAATAGAGGCATCGTTTAGCTGCAATTTGTGCATGGCTTCCCTTAACTCCTCAAAATCTTCTGTGTCAACTGGATAAATACCCGCAAATACCATCGGTTTTACTTCTTCGAAACCTTGTATGGCTTCTGCACATGGCCTGGCAGTATGCGTAATAGTATCGCCTACTTTAACTTCTCTGGCTTCTTTAATTCCTGAGATAATATAGCCTACATCACCTGTCTTTACCACATCTCTTGGGGATGGTTGAAGTTTTAAAATTCCCACTTCATCGGCGCCGTATTCTTTGCCTGTAGCGACAAATTTTACTTTGTCATTTTTTCTAATTTCTCCGTTCACCACTTTAAAATAAGCGATAATACCACGGAAAGGATTAAATACAGAATCAAAGATTAAAGCTTGTAGCGGTGCTTGCGAATCGCCTATCGGAGGTGCAATTCTCTCTATAATAGCACCTAGAATATCGTATACGCCCATGCCTGTTTTTCCAGATGCAGGTATGATTTCGTCTCGTTCGCAGCCAATTAACTCAATAATCTGGTCTTTTACCTCTTCAGGCATTGCTCCCGGAAGATCCATTTTATTAAGAATGGGAATGATGGTTAAATCATGTTCCAAGGCCAAATAAAGATTAGAAATAGTTTGTGCCTGTATACCTTGTGAAGCGTCTACAATTAATAAAGCACCTTCACAGGCAGCAATAGATCGAGATACCTCGTAAGAAAAGTCTACGTGACCAGGTGTATCAATAAGGTTAAGCACATAGTCTTCACCATTGTATTTATAATTCATCTGGATGGCATGACTTTTAATAGTAATACCACGTTCGCGTTCCAAATCCATATTGTCTAACAGCTGCTCTTGAGCTTCACGCTGGCTGATGGTATTGGTATATTCTAATAAACGATCGGCAAGAGTACTTTTACCATGATCGATGTGTGCAATAATGCAGAAGTTACGTATTTGCTTCATTTGATTTGCAAAGATAGATTTTTTACAGCTAAATTAATGAGAGATTTTTATAGAGAGCGATACAGGGTTAATTTTTAATGTTCAATTCTAAATTTTTAATGAGATTTAGATGATGTATTAGTTTTTAATGGATTTTGATTACGTGGATTAGGGATTTGGATAATGTGATTACAAGGGGATTTTTAATGTTCAATTCTTAATTTTTAATGATAATTTAAACGGTGTATTAGTTTTAATGAAACCTGATTACAAAGGGTTAGGGATTTGGATAGCCATTTAATATTAAACATTAGACATCCAACATTTAATATTCAACATTTAAAAGACTCCAAATATGATATGGTCCGTTGATTTTAGAGATGCAATTGAGCTGCTTTTAAAGAATTACGAAGGAAATTCATTCAAGATTAAGTATTTTGAGCCTGTTAGTGGCGGTGATATTAATTCTGCCTATAAAATTATTGGTGAAAACCTTTCTTATTTTATCAAGATAAATGATGCAGCGCAATATCCGGATCTTTTTGAAAAGGAAGCTTTAAACTTACAGGCTATTGAGGGAAGTGGAGCTATAAAAACACCAAAAGTAATTACACATGGTGCGCTTAATCAGTTGGTGTATCTGGTGCTGGAATGGTAGATACCGATATTGCCGAACCTGCTGCTATGAAAGATTTAGGTATACGACTAGCTAATATGCATCTTCACAGACATACACATTATGGTTTTCATACAGATAACTATATGGGCAGTCTAGCCCAACAGAATCATGAATCTGTAGATTGGGTAGCGTTTTTTGTAAAAAACAGACTGTTGCCACAGATAGAACTGGCAAGTTTTAAAAATTTGCTTGATATAAACGATGCTTTGCTTTTTGATAAATTAATAGAAAAGTTACCCAGTCTCTATGAAAAAGAAAGGCCATCTTTAGTACATGGTGATTTATGGAGTGGGAACGTGATATTTAGCAATTTGCAAGAACCTGTTTTGATAGACCCCGCTACCTATTATGGGAATAGAGAAGTAGATATGGGTATGACCCGTTTATTTGGAGGGTTCTCTGGGGCTTTTTACGAAGCCTATCAACAAACTTATCCACTTAAAAGAGGGTGGGAGCAGCGCTGTGAAATTTGGAATTTATATCCTTTATTAATCCATTTAAATTTATTTGGAAGGGGATATTTAAAACAGATCAAATCGGTGCTTAATAAATTTGTATAATGTGTTTATTTATAATTAAATACGGACAGGGACATAGCCTGGCCGTATTTACGTTTTTTAGGGGGCCAATTGTTTTTGGCTGTTGTTATCAATCAGTCTGAAATTTTTAACTGTTTTTCCTTTCAAATGAGAAGCCCAGCGTTCCAGTATTGGGGTTTCTAATTTGAACTCCCGGTATTCGTCCGGACTCATAATAGGCACACCACTTACAATGGGGTAAATGCGTTTGCAGTCTTCGCAAACAAAAAATCCTTCCAGAATATTTTCTTCTAAATCTTTAGTAATTGTAGTCAAATCAAGATTTGCTTTATCAAAAGGACAGCAAAGTTTATCTATGGTGTGTAATCTCATCTTATTTTATTTTTAATTTTCTATTATATTTTATTGCTGCTTCTTGTGGATTTTCGGCACTCATGATTCCAGATACTACTGCAATTCCGGCATATTCTAAATCATTTAAGTCCTTTATGTTTTCTGGTTTAATACCTCCGGCTAAGAAAATAGGTATACTTGTTATCGCTTGTGCGGCTTTTACTGTTTCAAAAGTTACTATTTCACAATCTGTTACGGTGTCAGATGGAAATATCGAGCAAAAAGAGATGTAATCTATTTGATGCTTTTCAGCCCATTCAACATTGTGCAAATTGTTTCCGCAAGTAAGGCCAACAATTTTATTTTCGATTAAGAAACCTAGGGGTACATCCGGCTTGGGGATCTGGTCAAAATGAACACCGTCTAAATCACAACCTTCTATCCACTGCCATTTATTATTGATGACAACCGGAATCTCATGAGGCCTACATATACTAATCACGTCATGTATAAAATCTTTGTGCTGAATTAAATCGGAATTGAAGTTGTCGTATATCTGGACAGCTATAATACTCTCTTTAACTACCTTCTTCAGATTGCCTAACAGCGTTTTGTTATCTTGAGCCGGATCTATTACTAAATAGAGACCTTTGTTTAATTGTTTCTTCATTTCCATCCTTTCTTTAATGCTGTAAAAAATGTTGCCCAATAGGGATCCTCTGTCTGATAATCCAATGCAGTCGCCTGCCCATTCTTACTCAATAACAATATATCTGCATGTTCCTTAGTTAATTTACCTACTTCTACACAAGCTATTCCATGTTTGTATAAACGAGCAGTTACATTAGTTACAGCTTCTTTTTTACAGCTAACAATCATCGAACCAGCTCCTATGCAATTTCTCGGGTTTAGTTTAAAGATGTCACATACAGCTTGTTGTGCTTCTCCTATAGGTAGCTTTTCATCGTATATCAGAGCTCCGTTTCCAGAAGCCACTGCCAATTCATAAATAGCGCCCAGTACACCGCCTTCGGTAACATCATGCATTGCATGAATTTCTTTATGTTCCTGATTGCACTCCGAAGCTATAAGGGCTTCTTTTAGTGAAGATGTATGATAAAAAGATTCACATGCCTGCTGATAGAGAATTTTCCCGACTTTGTTTTTTACTGTTTCAGGAAAGCTCATCGCTAATATTGCCGAAGCCAATATTGCGCAGGATTTAGTGACCAATATGGCATCGCCTGGTTTAGCGTACTTAGAAAGTAATACCTCATTTTTAGGAGCAACGCTGACAAAAGTTCCGCCTCCGGCAATTGTTGAATTTTGACCTTCTATAAAGCCCGTGTGCCCGCCTGTAATATTAACTTTTAAATCTTTGCAATACTGATGGATGTAATTCCAGTACTCATTAAAATCGGTTTTCGAAAAGTTTGCAGGCAGGTTGAGTACAAATTGCCCGTACATAGGAGCAAAGCCAGTAGTTGCCATATCATTTGCCATTAGATGTACAGAAAGCCAGGCAGATTCTTGTAACCCTAAGGAAGGAACCAATGACAGCGGATCGCTGCTTAGTGCCATAGCAAGATTGCCAGGGAGCTCAACAATTGCTACATCTACACCAAATTGTGG
>PJUF01000424.1_pt1 | contig 31449 bp, 22 predicted proteins | sample 1512191 | NCBI WGS metagenome assembly PJUF01 (sample SAMN08177673, study PRJNA422409) | Feces metagenome, whole genome shotgun sequencing project. | isolation source: Chicken feces (3) enriched on wood chips | host: Gallus gallus | place: USA: Madison | collected 2015-01-15 | reverse complement strand
GAGCAGACCGTAATCAGTTTGCCATTCCACTAAGAGAGCGAGACCTCAATCCTAAGCTGCCATAATTCTAATTATGGAATCAATTATCAAATTATAAACTATTAAAATAAACTATTATGACACCTATTTCAAAATTTTCTAGTTCAATCAAACTGCTCTTAACATGTGTAGTTTTATTAATCTTTACAAACTGTAAAAAAGATAGTGATGGTGGCAAAACGGCACCTAAAATAACCTTGCAGGCAGAACAAGGGACTGGTCAAGGTCAATATCTGGCAAGTCATGAATATTCACCAGGAGGCAGTCCGCTAAGTATTAGTATATCAATTACCCCCGCTAGTGAAATTCAATCTTTCACAATCACTAAAACAGCAAATTTAAGCCCCGATCCTACTTATGGGCAAAATGGAGCCCTTACAGTTGATTTAGCCTCAGTTAGCTCAAGTCAGTATACATTTAGCTACTCCCCAACTTTAGAAGATGTAAATAAACTAATTGGGTTTAAATTTACGGTAACTAACAAAAATGGCGTAAAGTCTGAAAGCGACTTAACGCTAACCGTAAATCTCTCTCCTGCAGGTAATTTGCCTTTCAAAAAATGGCAGCTTAAATCTATATTTTTTGTAACAGAGAATGAGGATGTTACAGAAGATTGTAATAAAGATGACTTTTTATTATTAGAAACTGATGGTAAATGTTTATATAACTATGGTGCGCTAAGCTGTAATATATTTGAGGAATTTGATACCCCACAAACATGGGAGTTGAGCAGTGATGAGAAAACATTTACACTGTTTAGGTTAAGTGGGTTTACTAACGAAATTACTCCACAAGTATATGAAGTTAAAGAGCTAACTCTAACTACGCTTAAAATTCAACTTACTGTAGATATGACCGCTTTAGGAGGTGGACCTAATGATACTTTCCTTTATACATACACAGCAACGGCAAGATAAGAGAGGCTATTTAAATAGCAATATAGAGTTTTAAGTCACTAAATAGAAATCATGCTTAGCGTGATTTCTATTTAATTAAATCATAAGATAAGCCGATACTCAGAATGAAAACGCCATTTAAAAATACTCATGATGCGCTCATATTTGATATGGATGGAACTTTATGGGATGCAGTACCTACCTATACCAAATCGTGGAACGACTACTTTGAAGCTAACCATATCGATAAATTTTTCACAGATGAGTATTTAATGGGATATATGGGATGGGAAGAAGAACCTTATTTAGCGGCTGTATTGCCAGAATACTCTATATACGAAAGAAACAAGATATATAAGGAAGTAATAAACTTACAATATTCAAATATCGAAAAACACGGGGGGAGGTTATATGATGGAGTGGTTTCTGGTTTAGAAAATCTATCAAAAGAATACCAACTGTTTATTGTAAGTAATTGTGCAGAACACACCATTACTCGTTTTATGAAATGGGCAAAGATAGAGCCTTTTATAATCGATAGCATGGCATTTGGACTAAACCATAGGCCCAAGAGTGAAAACATTACCTATTTAGTCACAAAATATCAATTAAAAAACCCGGTTTATATAGGAGATACGCAAGGAGATGCTGATCAGAGTGCATTGGTTCCTATTCCATTTGTATATGTTTCTTATGGTTTTGGTACTGCTGCTGATTATCTCCAAAAATTTGATTCCTTTAACGATTTAACAGCGTATTACCTCTCATTGGTTTAATTTCTAAATGCAGTTAACGCTACTAATCCGTAATACTAAATAGAGACACGCTAACATAATTAGATGAAGTAAATCCTGATATATGAAGCATATTAAAATTTTAGTGGCCGTACTATTTTTAAGCAGTATGGCTTATGCTACTTATGCAACTGTAAAATTACCCGTAATATTCCAGAGTAATATGGTTTTGCAAAGAGATAAAGAAGTTTCTATATGGGGCTACGGAGAGGCAAATGAAAATGTAACTGTTTTATTTAAAGGAGCTGTTTATAAAACTATTACTGATAATACAAAAAAATGGTCGGTTAAATTACCTGCTCAGCAAGCAGGAGGTCCTTTTGATATAGTTATTAAAGGCAAGCAGAACACAGTTTCATTACAAAATATATTATTTGGAGATGTATGGGTTTGTGGCGGACAATCTAACATGCAATATACCATTGCACAAATTGGCTATAAGCCAACAGAAGACGATATTAAACAACGCCAAATAAGGGTGTTTAATGCCACTATTGATGTAGATTATATACCCAAGGAAGATTTAACCGGCGGCACATGGAGCGAAGTGTCTGAAACCACATTACCCAATTACTCTGCTACCGCTTTTTTCTTTGGTAAATCTCTTCACGATTCGTTGCAAGTACCTATAGGTTTGCTTAGCGTTAATTTAGGGGCTACTGCTATTGAAACCTGGATGAGTGCAAAAGCGCTGGAAGAATTTCCACAATTTCAAGAATATTATAAAGCGTATTTAGCTCCTGCAAAAAGTAAGGAAACAATTAACAAAGAATTTGAGAAAATAAAATCTTCATGGGAAACCAAGCATTACCTAAAAGGTAATGGTTTAAAGCAAAAATGGTATTTACCGGAGACTGATGTCTCTGACTGGAAGACTATGAATATACCTGCTTGGTGGCAAGATAAAGGCGAAGAAAATTTTAACGGTGCAGTATGGTTTAGGAAGACATTTGATCTACCAGAAAATCATCAGGGAGATACTTTCCATTTGGTATTAAATCAAATTGATGATTATGATATTACATGGGTAAATGGCCATAAAGTTGGCGAAAGTTATGGAAATCTTAACTGGAGATATTATTCTGTACCTAAGAATATATTAAAGCCTACGGGCAATGTTATAGTAGTTCGCGTGTTTGATATTGGTGGAAAAGGAGGTATTTATTCCAACGCTATTTGGGGCAATCCAATTGTATTGGGAGATTGGTTATATAAAAAAGATTATAAAATAAACGCCGAAAAATTTCCAAAACCTCATGTGGTTAATATCAGTCCATTTGTTTCGCCATCTGTGTTATATAATGCGAATATCTCACCTATTACGTCCTTAAAAATTAAAGGGTTTATTTGGTATCAGGGAGAAAGTAATGCCAACCGAGCAGAAGAATATAGAGCGCTTTTTCCGGCTCTGATAAAAGACTGGCGTAATTCTTTTAAGCAGGGAAACTTACCTTTCTTGTTTGTACAGCTGGCAAACTATCAGGCCGAAGATGTACAGCCCTCAGAAAGTGATTGGGCCGAATTGAGAGATGCACAAAGTTCAGTTCTTAATATGGCAAATACAGGTATGGCAACCGCTATTGATATTGGTGAAGCTCACGATATTCATCCAAGAAATAAGATGGATGTTGGGAAGAGATTAGGGATGGGAGCGTTACGGGTAGCTTATAACCGAAACATTGTTTCACAAGGGCCAACCTATAAATCAAAAGAAATTAAAGGAGACAGCATCATCATTCATTATCAGGATGGTACAAATCAATTAGTATCAAAAAACAAATACGGTTATGTAAGCGGATTCGCTATTGCTGGCTCAGATAATAAATTTTATTGGGCAAAAGCTTATATAAAAGACAACAAAGTGGTTGTGTACAGTAATCAGGTTAAGAATCCCATTAATGTAAGATATAATTGGACCAATAACCCGGGTGTAACAGATCTTTACAATGCGCAAGATTTTCCGGCACTACCTTTTAAAACAGATAATTTACCATACCAAACCAGTGGGGCTAAATACTCAACAGAACCTTGGAAATAAACTTAAGACTTTATGAAATCAAGAGACTTCAATTTTTTAGGATTACTCATCGCCTTCTTAGCCGGATGCTTACCAACTTTTGCCGGAACAGATAACATCGCTCCAAAAGCAAAAGTAACAGCGTCTACAGAGTTGAATAAAAATTTTAAAGCAGATAATGTTATTGATGGAATAATTGGTTTAGACGGCAAAAACGAATGGGTTTGTGAAGGAGCTAAAACTTATTGGGGTTATATACGCCACCCCTGGATACAACTGGATTGGGGAACAAAGGTTGGTATAAATAAAATTGTAATATACGACAGACCATCTATAGAAGAACATGTTGCTTCAGGAAGAATAATTTTTAGCGATGGTAGTATTGTTTGGGTAAATGAAATACCAAATGACGGTACAGCAAAGGTTGTGAAATTTGACACTAAGTATGTAACATCATTCAAATTTGAAGTTACAGATGCTACAGGCAAGGATTTGGGATTGTCAGAAATCGAAGTTTTTCCGTCACATTCTAAAGAGAGCGATTATGTAAGTTGGGTAGATCCATATATAGAAACCAATCGTGGCCGCTATTTTTTCTTTATTACCGGTGGCCGTCCTTTTGGGATGGTAGGTGCAGCACCTCATACAAGAAATATCAATCAGTTCGGCGGCGGATATAACTATAATGAGAAAGAAATTCTAGGCTTTGGACAAATCCATAACTGGATGATGTCTGGTATAGAAATTATGCCGGCAGTCAGTTCTGTTAACCCGACAGGAGGAGAATCTGCATGGAAATCTGCATTCAGTCATGATGATGAACTAGTTCAGCCAGGTTATCAAAGAGTATATCTTAGAAATCCAAAAACTTGGGTGGAGCTAACTTCTACAGATAGGGTAAGTTTCTATCGTTTCCGCTATACCGAGGATATGTCCACACAGCTATTAGTAAATCTTGGAGGGCATTTAGGAAATAGTACTATGGCCAATGCCGATGTTAAAGTGGTAAACGATAAAGAATTTCATGGGTCATTTAGTTCGGTTGATAGGTTTTGGGGCGGTCCAAAAGACGTAAAGGTTTATTTTGTAGTGCAGTTTGATAAAGCTGTAGATGCCTGGGATGGTTGGAGAGGAAAAGACTTACAATCAAATATTAAAACTCTTGAAGGAGATGGAATTGGGCTATCTGCTAAGTACACTGTAAAAGCTAGCGATGAGATTAAAATGAAAATAGGGATTTCTTACACCAGTGTAGAAAATGCGAGAAAAAACTTGTTATCAGAATGTACAACCTGGGATTTTGATGCCGTTAGAAATGAATCTCGTAAAGTTTGGAACGAGTGGTTAGGAAAGATAGAGGTACAAGGTGGCACCGACGCTCAAAAAATTAAATTCTATACCGATTTATGGCATGTGCTTCTAGGCAGGCATAAAATCAACGATGTTTCTGGTGATTATCCTGATAGAACCACAGGCAAGCGGGAAGGTACTTTTACAGATGCTGTTTTTAAAATAAAAACCCTGCCTAAAGATAAGAACGGAAAGATAAAGTATAACATGTATAATTCCGACGCTTTTTGGCTAACACAATGGAATTTGAACATTTTGTGGGGCTTAGCTTGGCCAGAAATACAAGATGAGATGTCTGCTTCTATGATACAATACGCTGATAACGGAGGGTTGCTCCCTCGCGGCCCGTGTGGTGGAGGATATTCGTATATCATGACAAGTAACCCAACAGCAAACCTTATCGGAAGCACATTCCAGAAAGGTTTATTAACTAAAGTGAATCCAAAACATGCCTACGAAACCGTAAAAAGAAATCAGATGCCTGGTGGAATGCTGGGAGACTATGAAGATGTAGAATTCTATATAAAAAATGGCTGGTGGAAAAATAACGCAGGCATCACTATAGAAGCTTCATTTCAAGATTGGGTAACTGCTCAAATGGCTTATAAATTAGGTAAGAAAGAAGATTATCAATATTTCTTAAAACGGTCTGATAGCTGGAAAAACTGTTTTAACCCTAAACAAGGATTGTTATTCCCTAAAGATAGTTTAGGAAGATTTACTCATGATGACCCTTTGGACGGAAAAGGGTGGGTAGAAGCAAATGCATGGCAGGCAACATGGGGCGTTTCTCATGATATCCCGGGTTTAGCAAAATTAATGGGAGGTAACACTGCATTAACAGAAAAATTAAACTATGCTTTCGAAAAATCCATTCCAGAAGATTTTGTTTTTGCTTATAGTGATGGCTACGTAAGCTACGCCAACCAGCCCGGTTTATCAAATGCGCATGTTTTTAATTATGCGGGAAAACCATGGTTAACCCAGTATTGGGTTAGGAGAGTAAAAGAACAAGCTTATGGCGGTATAACGCCAGATTTAGGGTATGGTGGACATGATGAAGATCAAGGGCAGATGGGAGCTTTAAGTGCGTTAATGGCCATTGGGCTTTTCGATTTAAACGGAAATGCCTCTGCCATGCCGGTTTACGATATTACAAGTCCAATTTTTGATGAAGTAACCATTAAACTTGATAATCGATATTATAAAGGAAAGCAATTTAAGATCATCAGTCATAACAACTCTGCCGAGAATATGTACATCCAAAAAGTACATTTAAATGGTAAAGGATTAGATAACTTTTGGTTTAAACACGAAGACTTTGCTAAGGGCGGAGTCCTTGAGATTTGGCTGGGATCACAACCGAATAAATCATGGGGTGTAGGAACTTTGCCTCCAAACAAATAGCTAATCAATTTATATAAACATAATAGCAATAAATGAATAATAATCTTGTTATCGGAATTGATATCGGAGGATCGCATATTACAGCAGCATGTATAGACCTTCAAACACGTATGCTTGTCCCAGAGTCATTAGTTCGTAATCCGGTTAAATCTAAAGGCACTGCAGAAGAAATCCTAAGAGACTGGACAAACGCGATTCGTAGTTGTAAAGTATGCGTTCCTGACGTTTCAAATAAAATCGGTATTGCTATGCCGGGGCCATTTGATTATGAAAAGGGTATCTCCTTAATTAAAGACCTGGATAAGTACGAAGCGTTGTATAACCTTAACGTAAAAGAATTATTAGCAAGCAAGTTAGGAATAGAAGCTGAAGATATTTGGATGGTGAATGATGCAACCTGCTTTTTAAAAGGAGAAATTTTTAATAGAACTGCCGGAGAAAGTAAAAACGTACTTGGCTTAACATTAGGGACGGGTTTGGGGTCTGCATTATATGTAGATGGCGTTAGCTACGACGGGGATATGTATTGTTACCCTTACAAAAATGCTACTGCAGAAGATTATCTATCCAGCAGGTGGTTTGTAAAAGAATACAAAAAACTAACCGGAAAAGATATAAACAATGTTAAAGACATCAGAGATCGAATTCCTGAGAATCCTGAAATAATAAATTTATTCACAGAGTTTGGTAAAAATCTGGGAGAAGTTTTAGTGAACTATATTAAAAAATATAATATCAACGTGGTAATTATAGGAGGCAATCTCATCAATGCCTGGGAGTTATTTATAAACGCAACTAAAGAAGTTTTGAATAATAATCAGCTTAATGCTCCATTGCTTAAATCACAACTGGGCGAAAAAGCAGCATTGATAGGAGCAGGCAGCCTGTGTAATGTTCAAGTAGCCTAAACTCCTACTTCTTTTTTTAAATACAAGCAAAGTCAATCCAACCCGATTGACTTTTTCGTTATACTGAGTTTATTTAAAATGCTGTAAAATCCAATCATTTAATAATGAATAAAATAAGTAAAAAATAATTTGCATTTTTAATCTCATGTACATATGTTTGTATGTATATACATACTGGTGTTTTATAAAAAATACTAACCAATTTATTGAACCTTTTAATCAAAAGTTTTAACCAATCTATTGGGATAACCTTTGAGTTTTAAACCAAAAGAATATCTATATGAAATCTTTGAAGAACTACATTACGCTGTTTTTATTTCTCAGCATTGTGTCCAGCACTTTTTCTTGTAAAAAACAGGATGCGATTGCAAATCAGGAGCAGGCAGAGGACCTGAATGTTACCCTTGATTTAGCAAACTTAACGCTTATTCAAGGTAAAACTCAGGTTATCAAAGCAAATTTCGGTACGGGAGTAACACCAAAAAAACAATATACATGGGTTTCTGTAGATGCTCTTATAGCAACCGTTACAGCAAATTCTGATTTTACGGCAACTATCACAGCTAAAGCTAAAGGCAGCACACAAATACGTTTTGTTACTGCCGAGGGGATAGTAAAAGCTCTGTGTTTGGTTAACGTCGAAGAAGAAGTTGTTGATGATGGCATATTAAGGATTTTGGCCATTGGAAATAGCTTTTCTGATGACGCTTTTGAGCATAATTTTCCTGATCTGGCTCGGGCCGATGGGCAAAAGCTTATTATAGGCCATTTGCTTATTGGAGGATCCTCTTTACAACAGCATGTACAAAATGCAAATAATAATACTCCCGCCTATTTTTATAATAAAGTAAATGTAGAGGGGGTAAAAACCAGTACTGGCGGTTACACCCTGTTAAGAGGGATTACTGATGAAAAATGGGATTATATCAGTGTTCAACAGGTAAGCGGTAACTCTGGTCTATACAATACATTTGAAGCGGATTTGCCTCCATTACTCACTTATATTAAATCTAAGGTTACAAAACCAGGAGTTAAATATATTTTACACCAAACCTGGGCTTATGAGGCTACCTCTACCCACGCAGATTTTGCTAAATATAACCGAAATCAAATGACAATGTACAACGCCATTGTTGACGCTGTGGGGAAAGCAAAAACCTTAGTGAACGCAGATGTAATTGTGCCGGCAGGAACAGCTATTCAGAATGCCAGAACGAGTTATATTGGAGATAATTTTACAAGAGATGGTTACCATCTGGATTTAACTATTGGGAGGTACACTGCTGCGTGTGCCTGGTTCGAAACTATTTTTGGCAAAAGTGTAATTGGTAATTCTTATAAGCCAGCAGGTCTTTCTGATTACAAAGCTGCACTTGCGCAAACTGCAGCACATTTCGCAGTTCTAAAACCAAACGAAGTAACCGAGCTAACGGACTTTAAAGCTCCTGAGCCAGCGGGACCATTACAAAAATCGCTATACCTTGCTTTTGGTACAGGAAGTGCTACTCCTGCCGGGTGGAATCGCTTAGCAAGCCACGCTGTTGGAAGCGCTTTAGTCAACATGAAAGACCAGGATGGAACAGAGTCTTCTGTAGGCGTAACCCTCTTAGAAGAATTTTATGGATACAATGCAGAAGGTGCAGCTACAACCATTACAGATTTTAATATGTCTTCCTCGGTCTCTCAGCCTAATCTTTTTGGGAATACCAAAATATTTGGGACCAAAATAGTAGCGCAAAGTAAGTTTAAGTTTACGGGTTTAGACAAAACCAAAAAGTATAACCTTTGCTATTTTGGTTCTCGCATGAATGTAACTGATAATCGGGAAACAGCTTACATAGCCAATGGGACAAACGAAGTAAAGGTTTACTTAAATGTTTCTGGAAATACTTCTAACACGGTGTGTGCTTCCAATGTACAGCCAAATAATAATGGGGAAATTACTATCACTGTAACAGCCGGTCCTAATAATAACAACGCTAATGGTTTCTTTCATATAAACGCTATGCGCATTACCCCAGTTTTATAATGAGTTAGCTAAAGAAAATTACACAGGAGAAGTTTAAAGTAAAGAACCATGCGTTTTCAAACTATCATACTTCCGGTATTGTCAAGTTTAGCAGTAATGCTCTCTGTGTTTTTCTGCTTGCCAGTTTTAGGGATGGTTTGTATGGTTCCATTATTGTTTTCTTTGCAAAGCATCCCTCTAAAGGTATATCTACAGCAAGTGCTGATTTTTAGTTCGGTTTATTCCCTCTTCCTTTTCTTTTGGATGCTATCTTCTTCTACGCAATTCACTGGAAATATTGGATATGGTATTTTGGGAATGGTTGTTTCCGTTGTGCTATTCACTTCACTTTATACAGGAGTTTTTCTGATATGGCGAAAATTTTGCAAAGCAGTATTGAATTGGCAAAATATTGCTCTGTTGGGGTGTTTGTTTGTTTTAATGGAAGCGGTTGATGATTATGTTTTCAAAACGCATCCCTGGTACAGTAATCAGCATTTCGGGAGCCCTTTAATAGGGAGTGTTTATACTCTTCAACTGGCAGAAATTGGAGGGGTTTACGTTCTAACTTTTCTTATGTTAATTATTAATGGAGGCATTGCCTATGGCCTAAAAGAAAAACGGCAGTTTAAAGTTGTTGCAATTATCGTCGTGATTTTTTTCTGTACCAATATTTTAATTTTTAACCTTAGAACAGAACCAAAATCTCCGGAAAATGAAATAAAGATCAACCTGCTCAATGCAAACCTGTCGCCACTTACAGACTGGGAATCAAAAGGGAATGAAATTGTACTAAAGATTATCGCTTTAAGTAAACAAAACGAAATTTCTTCCGCTGCGGATTTTAACATTTGGACAGAGTCTGTGGTACCATGGGCTTATCAGGTAGATGATGACTTTATAAATGCCGTATTGGCGAATGCATCAGGTAGCCAAATTATAAATCTTATTGGGATGAATACCGAATATACACAGAATGTGGTATTCAACAGTGCGTACGCTATAGCGGCTGGCAATACAATGTTGGGAAGATATGATAAAGTTTACCCTTTAGCACTCATGGAAAGACCTTTTAAAAATAACGCTACTATCCAGGTTGCTAATAATGGTGCTTACGTTAAACCCGGTGTCACGTATAAGCCAATACCTACCGAAAAAGGAGCTGTAGGGGTATATATCTGTAACGAAGCAACTATTGCTAAAGCTGTAGCTATGCTCGTAATAAATGGAGCAGATTTTTTGGTGAACATCAGCAACGATGGGTGGTTTAAAGATACCCATATTCCTTTGAGGCACTTTTACTACAACCGATTAAGAGCAGTAGAAAACAGAAGAGATGTTGCCATTAATAGTAACTACGGTTACAGTGGTAAAGCGGCCGCCAACGGAGATGTTTTTATGATTAAACAAAGCGATTCGCCCACTTTTAATCAAATCACTTTATATAAAGCTACTGCAAAAACTATCTATAGTCATTACCCAAACGGCTTTACATTAATCATTATACTTTTAACCATAACGCTTATTTTAATTAAAAAATCATGAAAAAACAATTACTATTCACGCTTTTATTAGCGTTCATCGCAAATGTTTCATTTGCTACAAATTTTATCAATGGCAATTGGCGCTGGAAGAATAACAATGGAAATGAGGCGGCGGTAGCACCAGAAAATTGGCGGGAGGCTCAAAATACAGCTATTGAAGTAACCTCTCGAAGTGAAGTTTTGAGATTACGAACAGAACTCTATAGTTCTGATAAAGCCACTGTTAATAGTGCAGTCTTACAATGGAGTCCTACAGGTACAGACGCATGGCTGCCTCTAAATACTTCTACTGAAGTTAATCCTTTTGCTATTGCAACAACGAATAACTTTCTAACTAAAAATGATCCAACTACCCGACAGTTGGTGTCCGCTTGGCCTACCTCTATATATACTCCAGGAATAGTTATGTATGATAGAGATAATATTAACTTAGTTATTGATGGGACTGTTAAAGTTTATGAATATGAAATTGTACTTATCCCTACCGCCAACATGCAAACAGGTCAGACCTATTACTTTAGATTTTATAATACTGACGAATCTAAATCAGCGAATATTCCGTATGCATCGTTAACTACAGCTGCAACTTTACCTATTGTTCTTAAAAGCCTTACGGCTAAAACTTCAGCCGAAGGAAATAGATTAATTTGGAGCACTGTCTCAGAAAGCAACAACAAATTTTTCAATTTAGAAAGGAGTCATGATGGGAATAAATGGGTAAGTATTGCGAAAATAGATGGTAATGGTACAACTAATAGTGAGTCTAATTACTCATATTTAGATGCCAATCCATTGAACGGGGTCAACTATTATCGCTTAGCTCAACATGATACAGATGGTAAAATTAACTATGCAGGCATTACTTCAGTAACGTTTAATTTAAAAGGTGATGAACTGAACGTTTATCCAAATCCGTTTCTAAATCAGCTTAATGTGAATTTAGCAGGTTATAGCGGCAAAACTTTCGAAACCCGTTTAACCAATGCACAAGGTCAGGTGGTTTTTCAAAACCAATTAACCGCAAATGAGAACGGTATTAATATCCAACTAAATCAAACTCAAAAATCGGGGATTTATGTATTGAGTCTCAGTGGAAATGGGTTGAATTTAGTTAAGAAAGTAAGTGTTAAATAAAACGCTTTCTGATAGTAAATTTTATATTATAGGTGTTTATCCTAAGTAGAATCGGAAAATAAAAGAAAAAAGTTTGTTTTAGGGTCTCAATTAATAAGAGCAATATAAAGAGGTTGTATCATAAGTGTGATTTTTGTCAGCGAAGTCGAAGCCTTTTTTGAGCGATCAAAGAACATTTCGACTCCGCTCAATGTGACAATTTCGATTTGTGATACAGCTTCTTCGTGTTAAAGTGAGCGGGGTTAACATTACTTTTAATTGTTTTAAGATGATTTTACCCTGGAATTCATTACCAATTGTCGGTACGAAATGGCTCCATTGGTAATCCCGCATCGTTAGTGATATAAGTGACTGAAATATCTGTAAAAGCATAACGAATAGCGTCAACGCTCATTCCATTAGGAACAGCTAGTTGAATGCTGTTACCAGTTACCGTAAAATTAGTTGCCGCTACAAACTTTTTGTCTGAAGCAGAAGCAACAAAAAAGTGTTGTGGAGAGGTTTTTCCATGAGCTGTAAGACCTTCAGCATTTCTAAAATTAATACTTATCGTATTTCCGTTTTGGGTATAGCTAACAAATTGCGGGCCTACAGATTTAACTGGTAATTGATAATCGTTATCTAAAGCAAGTAAAGCCAAGCGCTCTCCAACAGGTTGTTTAAAAATATTATGGATGTTATAAGGTTCATTTGTATCCATTACACAGGCCATTCCCGTATTTTCTATGTTGCGAACCTGAGATTGGGCTTCTCTAAATAATGCGTTTTTATAAAGGGAAATATCAGCAAATAAGGTCCCAATAGCTGGCAACTGAACAAAATAAAAAGGCAATGTTCCCTGATTAAATAAGCTGCGCCAACCTTTTATCATATTTCGATGTAATACTGTATAGTTGCTTACGGGCTCGTTAGTTAGGTTACTTTCCCCCTGATACCATAAAATACCTTTTATAGCAACGTTTTTTAGAGGATGAATCATACCATTATAGAGGTTTGAATTATAACTTGCAGTATAATAATTTTGGGTGATAGGGTTTTCGGCGATAGTTTCTGCACTCGACCATTGTTCAATAGCCGTGGCGGGTACAGCAGCTACAATAACTCCAACCGGAACATTACTTGGTAATGTTTGATGCAATTTTCTGGCAAAATAATAAGCTACAGCACTAAAATTTGTGCTATTTGCATGGGTTGGATTGCAAACAACCCAGCTCCCGGCAGATTTGAGGCTATCTTTCGGTGTTGAACTTGTCGTATTAGGAATGGTGAGCATTCTAATATTAGGGTAATTAGCTGAGGCTATTTCTGACTGGTAATTATATACACCATGAAAACCACCAAACGCATCACTAATTTTAGTCATCGGCATGGCCATATTAGATTGGCCAGCGCATAACCACACTTCACCAATCAGCAAATTGTCGAACTCAATTGTTTTTCCTTCAGGTATAGAGCAAGTTAATGTTTGCGGAATATTGGTTACCTGAGCAGGCGGTAAAGTGATAACCCAATTTCCAGAAGCATCAGCCTGGGTAGTAAATAATTCACTATTCCAACTTGCTTTAACGTTTACCGTAGCATCTACATCAGCTTTCCCCAAAATTTTAAAAGGTTTTCCACTTTGGATCACCATATTACTTTGTATAAGATTAGTTATTGAAAGCTTAACCTGATTCACTAATTTATTAAAACCCCAATATTGAAATTTCGAACTGGAGAAACTTGTTAGTTTTATCTTCCCATCTTCACTATCAGTAAGTGCCAGGCCGTTTGCCTTGTTGATGATTTTATAGTATTTGTCTTTTATAACTATCAGCTGCCATAGCTGTTTGTCGTGATTATTAAAGTCATTTTGTTTTACTTGATTATCAGAAGATTCTAAAATTTTTTTACTGCCGTAATTAGCAATTGTAAAATATCCATTGCCCAGATTTTTTATATCCCATTTTTGGTAGGCTACATCTGCCAAAGTAGTAAGCTTGGGGTTATTATCTTGAGCGCCGGAATGAGTCGTTAAGTCTAAATATTGACTATTATTGCTGATAATGTGGAAAACACCAGTCGCATTGAGTTGATGAATGTCTAATCCAGTAGAAGTGTTTATGGCAGCACTGGTTCCCGTTTGGTCAGGAACTGCGTTTTCAGAATTCGAATCATCGATTTTGGATTTACTGCAACTTTGTAAAAGAAGCAAGAAATACAGGAAAGACAGGTATGTTAAAGTTTGTATTTTCATTATGATTTTGAATTCGGTTTATTGCTGAAATTTACGGATTTTTTTCTTCAATTGTTGTGTCAAAATAAGTTTAAATGAGGTTTTTGGGAGATTTTTAATTGTAGGGATTTAGCTTAATTCATTCTTTTTTGGACGCAGCTAAATGATAGCTGTCTATACCCAAAAACAATCGTGTGAAATACTTTTTTTAAGTTTCAATCAGAACTAATTAATACGCTTTTATATTTGGTAATTGTATCGCACTAGTTCTCTCAACTAATTTTGAGTTTGTTATATTTGATGGCTGGGCAAACAGAAGAAAGTCTTTTATAAGAGGCATGAAGAGATAACTTGAATTTTATTTACCGTAGCGATTATTTTTACTATTTACAAACTAGTTAATCATAAGAATGGATGAGATAGTAGAGCTCGTAAATCAATGGGCGCACTTTAAAAAGATTTATCCGAAAGCAACTTTGGAAGAATTTTACCGTTTTCAGCTTGCGCAGCATGATACAGGCACTCTGGCATCCGAACATATAAAAGGTAACGATCCGCAAAGTACAGCAAATCGTTTTATGAAGGTTATTGCCCGCCTTCATCTCGCTTACAATTTCTACTTACGTATCGCATTAAAAGATTCGCCTTTGGCTGCAATTGAAAAATTCGCATTTTTAGCTGCTTTAAATGTACTGGGGGAAAGTAGTAAAACTCAGGTAATCAATTATTTGATGATGGAAATGAGTACCGGAAGCGATATTTTAAACCGGTTGAAAGCAGAAGGGTTTCTTTCGCAACGAAATGACCCAAATGACCGCCGTTCTAAATTGATAAAAATAACCGAAGCAGGAGATGAAGTGTTGCAAGAGTGTTTTAAAAAAACAGCCCTGGTTCGCGAAATATTGTTGTCAGATTTGACTGAAGATGAAGAGAAAATATGCGTTCAGATTCTTTATCCGATTCAGGAAAAGCATGCTAAGCTCGCTATAGAGAGTAAAGGAAAATCTATCGAAGAATTATTCCAAGCTCATGTGGTAAATAAAAAGGAGTGATACCATTCTGATCTTGGTATCACTCCTTTATTTTACTCTTCTGTCATCGTAGTTTTTCCTTTCGAGGTAGTTAACGTGTAATATTTGCCACCATATAACACATGGTTTAAAGTTCCTTCAAAACCTACATCTTTAATAGGTTGTAATGGATTACCTTTTATGTCCGGATAAAATCCCATAAAGCTTTTCATGAGCACTTGAGAGAATTCTATACCGGCCTCCGACTCACGATTGTGCCAACCTCTTTCCGGTATACGTACTCTTGCCTTTTTATTGAATTTATTATCTCCCCATAATTCATGCGACTGAGACCAGCAGCCTTCATACGTTACAGGTTCTACACTTCTATAAAAACGATATGCTTTATCTGCATAACCCATTTCGTTAAGGGCATCAACTGTCCCTGAAGGCCAGGCATCGAAAGCACCTAAGGGGCCATGGTCCGGACGGTCTGAATAGGTAGCCGCAGCATCTTTTAATGAAAGTGCCCTCATCCAGGTATCGGTAAGCAATTCGTCCTCTACAAATTTTACCATGTCTCTTCGCATATCATCTGTTAAATATTTGTTGAGGTATTTACCGAAATACATGAAATCTAATATATGCCTTACTTCTACTCTTTTATTTCCGGGGAATAAAGTATGCCAAATACCATTGCCAGCATACAGCTTCATCACTCGCTTCATCATTTCGTCGGCATCGCTACGAAGCTGCTTAGCTCTTTCCGGTTGCTTTAAATAATCGTAAAATTCAGCCATTTCGTTCATCATCCACACATAGCCGCCATTAAACGAGGGTATAATGTGAATATAGGAAGGTACACATTCTAACACATTCCAGGGGTCGCTACCAAAGTCGGCCAATTTATAAATATCATCTGTTGCTCCTGGCTGGCCATAAATAGATACTTTTTTCCAGTTATAAGCATAATCATTTAAATGATCAATGACTTTCTTGTTTTCTACGTATTCGTTTAAAAATTCGTAATCTTTGGTGATGGTAATGTAAGAACGGATTAACTGAAACAATGCCCAGTAATTACTTACATAGCCATTACCAACACCAACTCCACTGTAATTGTCTATCCCGAAATGTTTAGATGGGTCTATTGCAATATAAGATTTCATCTGTTTTTTCATTCCCACAGGATCCAGTAATGGCATTACACCAGACCAGCAGGTAGCATCCCAAAAGAAATTTACAGTGGCACCCCAGCGTGGCCCGCCTGTTAAAATCGGATTTTTATGGACCGGAAGATTTGTGTTTAATAAAGTTAGTACTGTAAGCGGACCAGTATAATAAACTTTATTAACCTTTTTATCATTCGATTTTAATACCGGAAAACATCCGGAAAATAATTCGTTATTTGGTTGAAAAAGTTGTTGCCAGCGGTCTTTCCAAGGTATTTCTACATCAGCAAAAGTTCGGTCGAAGGTGTTTGTCCAATTCTCTAAATTGCCGTCAATTTCGCTTCGTTTATTATCCCAGGTCATAAAAAAGCGAATTTTTTTACTCGCTCCGGGTTTTAAGCTTACATTCCAATGGGCGGTACCACCACTATTTTTAGTTACTAATTTAGACGGGGCATCAATTAAACTGAAGCCAACTAATGCGTCCGTTTCTGTATCTGCTATTATAAGTTGAGTTTTATTAGACGATACAACCTTGTATTTTGCACTATTCAATATTTCGTCGTCTGATGGCCAAACAGGTATCACGGTTTTGGTAGAGTCAAAATTTGCATCCATTGGCTCAGCGGTAACCGCTTTCAATTCGTGTTTTTGCAAGCCAATGTTAGCTACAACATTTACAATTTCATCACTTCTCGTATTGGTTTTCCCCTGTAAAGTAGGGTAAGGGTAGGCCCAGGGCCATTGGTCTTTCGAATAATGACTGATAAAGCCTATTAAATCCTGTTCAATAGCATATTTTTGCTTTTTATTTGTGGTATTGGTTATGGTGATTTCCCACATGATTCCGTTTTTTTCTGGGATAGCTTTTGTGGTAGTTGCCATATCGTAAGTAGTTTGAGAAACTTTACGTAGCGCCTGATATGGATACCAACGGAATAATTGTGCTCTCGGAGATTTTCCATTTACTCGCATTACGCCAGTGTGGTAACCTCCACTATAAGGGGCAGATGCCAACCAACTAATCGAAACCATGTCCAGATTAAGTAATGCTTGCGCTCTAAAATTTCTTAAAGAGGGTGGCATGGTTACAGTATCTGCATTTACCCATATGCCAGAAACTTCTTCTAATGATGGTAAAGCAGGATTAGTCTTTATTTGTTTTGGTTGCGAATAACTGTTTTGTACAATGGTAACAGCAAAAAACAAGAATAATATAATTTTCTTCGTCATAATTGGTGGGTTTAAATTACAAGAATAGAACTGCTTCTAATTTTTAAATTGCATTTTGTATTGTTGGTTTAATTTATCAATTACTATTTCCGGATTTTGGTTATTCGTTAAGTATTCGTGTACTACATCTCCCAGCCATTCTTGATATTGCGGCCAGCCTGCAATTCTTGGTCTGACAAAGGCATTTTCAATGGTAGGTAAAATGGAATAAAAGAAATCATTTTTTAAACCGTCATTACTTTTTTCAGTCCATGCACTTAATTGGCCGGGTTGCCCGCCTTCCTGTAGGTAAAATTCTTTTTGATAATTAGCAGCACAAATCCATTTCACATATTCTGCTGCATTATTAATTTGTTTACTTTTTGAAGATATTGCGATGCCGGCGCCGCCTAAAATCGCCTGTTTTTTACACGGTATTCCTGTGAAAGCTAATGGTTTATCAAATGAAGAATTCGCATAGTTTATATAAGCAAATGCCAAAGGACTATAAACAATATCATCATGTGAAGTCATGTAATTATACAACTGAATAGGATTCATATTTATACTGTCTGGATGCGAGCAATTCAACAGCGATTTCATCATTTGCAAAATACGAACGCCAGCATCAAGCGGGATTAATTCATCATTTGCTGCCAATGCAGGATGACCAAGCTGAGCACTTAATGTTAAAAATGTACAATTGCAATCGGTAGGGCACAAGGCAAAACCAATAAATTTAGCTATAGATTTTAATGTATTTGATAAGCTTATAACTTCCTCCCAGGTTTGTGGTAGTTTACTACTAGCTATGAGGTCTGGCCTAAAAGCTGCTACCTGACATGCAGCATCTATTGGTATAGCATATTGGTGGTTGTGGTAATTATAACTTAAAAATGATGGACCCACACTTTCAATACTAAAAGCTTTTCGTTCCTCATCTGATAAAAAATCATTCAAATCTATTAGACAACCATTGGCATGGATGTTTCCCATGTGAGGATGATCTAATACTAAAAGATCGTAATTATCAGCAAGTACTTCTATTGGAGTGTCTCCAAAATCTTTTAATGTTCGGCGATGCCAGGTAACCCGAACCCCGGATTCATTAAAGTATCTTTCGATAGAAGCTTCAAGAGGGGCATAGCCCCTCGGATGATCCCACGTGATGCCTTTTAGCTCCACCATATTTAGAGAGGTTTAGTGCGTTCAAGTGTGCGTATAATTCCGTTTAGGTAACCAGCGGTGAGTGCTCTGCTACGTTCGCACCACGGGCCATCGCCAATAATACGCGGAACGTGTCCGTCGATAATCATTCCTCTGAAACCAACTTCCCGGAACTTTTGTAAAACCTCGATTGGGTCATAATAGCCTGGCTCGTCTACAAACACTTCATGCAGTTCACCATGTCCGGGCAATGCATTAGATACCGTTTGGAAATGCACATAAAATATTTTGTTTTGTTTTCCGTAATGGTCTATCACATCTAAAATATCTTCACCCATTGCAGCCCAGTTACCTAAACAAAATTCACATCCATGGTTATCACTAGGTACAAGACTGAAAGCTTTATCAAACGCCTCGCGTGAACGGAACAAACGTGGAACTCCCCCCAAAGACGGCACAGGTGGGTCGGTTGGGTGTAAGGCTATTTTTAATCCGACAGATTCTACTACAGGAATAATATGTTCTAAGAAATAGTGGTAGTACTCCCACATCTCGTTTTCAGAATATTCTCTGTCTAAAAATAATGGGGCATTCTTGTAATCATTCAAATTGATTGACATGGATTCGGCGCCACCCCGCAATTTATAAGTTACAGAGCTCCTTAGTACATCTGTAGGATCCCAGTCATAACCAAAATAAGGAATGCCAACTCTGGCAATATTCTCAAGAGTTCGTTGTATTTTTTCTATTTGACGATCTCTGTTAGGTTTGCCTAACATAATATCCCTGTAGAAATCTCTTGGGAAATTTTCTATAGCATTTAAGCGCAACCCATAATCTTCAATACGGTTACGTAATACTAACAACTCGTTGTAAGACCACTCCCCATCTCCATTTAATGGTTGTTGAGCGTGGGCGGTATCAATTAAAGAAGAGCGGTAAAAGTTTAATAAAATGTCTTCTCCGCCTATTTGTTTAATGAAACGAAGCCTTTCATCATCGGGCTGTGAAAAAGAGCCAAAGCCAATACGCATCGGCAGTTTGTCGAAATCAATTGTTGGGTGGTTCATGTATGGTTATGTTTTGTTTATTTTTCGTTATAGCGTGGCAGAGTACATAAACCTCCATCCACTTTGATATCAATGCCGGTTATAAATCCAGCCTCATCGCTTGCAAGAAATGCTGCAGTAGCTGCAACTTCTTCAGGAATTCCTAATCGATTCATAGCATGCATAGCAACAGATTGTTCCAACAGTTCTTTACCTTCTTTATCTATTCGTTGCTGTAGCATGGGCGTGGCTATAGTGCCCGGCGAAATAGAATTAAAGCGAATGTTATCGGCTCCAAACTGTCCGGCAAGTTGCGTTGTCATGCTCAATAACGCTCCTTTGGCAGCAGCGTAAGCTGTCCAATTGTTCCAGGAACGGTGGGCCTGTGTAGAACACATGTTAATTACACTGCCAGATCGCCTCTTTAGCATATGTGGCAATACGTTCTTGATAAGACGATAAGCACTGGTGAGATTTGTATTTAATACCACATTCCAATCTTCTTCGTCCATTTCTATTATATTCCCCCCTATGGCAACAGCAGCATTGTTTATTAGTACGTCAATTTTTTGATAGCGGTTGATAGTTTCTGCAACTAATTGTTCAACATCTTGAGTAGAGCGTACATCGCAGCGGATGGCGTAAGCATTTATCTTTGTTGCTTCTTGTAAGCATCTCTCATAATCTATATCTGCCATTATTACCTGCATACCCTCTTTGTTAAAGCGTTGAGAACATGCTAAACCTATTCCATCGGCAGCACCAGTGATTATTGCAACTTTTCTATCAGAATTCATTTTTACAAATTTACTTCGAAACCGATACAAATATATATTTTTTAACGTATTTTAAAACGAATTCGAAATATTTATTTATTTGTGGTTTGTAAAATCTATAGACTTTTTGCTCAGACCTCAACAAGATGAATAAATGCGCCTTTACTTTCTTAAATTAATTTCTGTTTTTATTTTGATATTTACGCCCATGAAACGTTATATACTTTTATCGCTGGCTGTGCTGATTATGAAATCTAGTTCTGGACAGGCAATTCCCCGGTTTAACCCCGATACTTTGCTCACGGTAGTTATAGACAGCGTGGTAGTTATTAAAACTGCGAAAGGAGGTCTTAACGCTGATGTTTTTATAGAACGTATTCTTAATGATACTAGCTTCTATGAAGCCTTCAGAAACATGAAGAAATACCAATTTATTGCCGAAAATAGTATTTACACTTACGATAAAAATGACAAGGTAAACGGCAGCATCTATAGTAAAATAAGGCATACAGACAGCGGAGGAAATTATAAAATGGAATATCTGGACAAGAAGGAAACTGGTAAGCTGCATAAAAAAAACGGGAAATATAACCTGTTAACGGTACAAATGTTTGACTATATTTTTATGAATGCTTATAATTCTGATTTTGTTCCCGCTGCCGAAAACAGCAGTTCAAAAAAAGCAAAATTTGGAAGTAACGAGTTTTATAAGGATAAGCTCAAAACATTAATTTTTACGCCGGGAAGGCCGATAAAAGGTGTCCCCATTATCTCTGGCAAAACAGAAATTTTTACGCCTAATATGCGCCAATATTATGATTATGCGTATTCTTCTGGAACTTATCTAGATTCTATTCCCGTTTACCGTTTTAAAGTTACAGAAAAGAAAGACCTGTCTGGCTGGACAAAAAGCGGAATCATGATAAAAGAGCTTACTACCATTTTTGATAAGCGCAATTTTCAGATTTTGGGCCGGTATATAGATATGAAGTTAGATAATGTGGCTTTCAGTTTTGATGTACAGATGAATATTGAAATGGCTTATGTTAAAGAAGATTTGTTGCCTACTAAAATAAGTTATCAGGGAAATTGGGATATCCCGTTTAAAAAAGAAGAAAGAGCCAGTTTTCTGGTGTTACATAAAGGTTATAGAAGTAGGTAGTTTTCAGTTTTAGTTTCTGGCGCCGGGTAGAGGGCTCGGACACGCCTTCGCAAATAAAATCTATAAATAATGGCACAAAAAAGCTTCGCCTTCTTAAGAAAACGAAGCTTTTATCTTTACTGTAAATTCTTTACTTTCCGGCCTGGTATAATTCATACCAATCCTGTTTGTCTAAATCTATCGTAAAGGAATTCGCTATATTTTTAATTCTTTGTTCGCTTTTGGTACCTATTAAAGGTAAAGCTCCTAATTTTACTAACCAGGCAACCGCCAGAGATTCAATATCTACACCATACTTAGGGGCAATTTGCTCTAATTTGGCCCTTACCTTGGTAGCAAGTTCATCTGTTCCGTTAGCAATTCTTCCTTCTGCTAAAGGTGCAGAAGCCAATGGCCTCATGTACCGTTGTTTAATATAGTCTATTTGGCCACTATCAATTGCAGAGGTGTTTAACAAGCTAAGCTCCAGGTGATTGGTTACAATGGGGATGTTTAAATAAGAAGCTAGTAGCTGGTGCTGGAAAACCGAAAAATTAGTGATGCCGATATTTTTTACCTTTCCGGATAGCTTTAATTTTAACAAAGCGCTTGCAGTTTCTTCTAAATTACTGGTATGGTCTAGATGATTTAGAAGAAAAATATCTATATAATCTGTCTTTAATTTTCTTAAAGAATTCTCTACAGACTGGGTAATATGCTCTCCAGAAGTATCAAAATGAGATACCCTAACATCCGGCTGGCTGGCATCCGGAATGCGTAACCCACATTTGGTAAATAAAACTATATCTTCTCTTTTGAATGCATTTTTAGCTATCAAATCTCCAAACAATGCTTCAATCTGATAATTTCCGTATATATCTGCATGGTCAAAAGTGTTTATTCCTAATTCAAGGCATAGGTTTACAATTTTCTCCATCTCGTAAGCTGTGTTGTTGCCTACTTCGTTCCACCTATAGAAACCATAAATTGCCGGAGAGACTTTCGGACCGGCGTCACTTAAATATATTTTTTCCATCCCTATCTTTTAAAGTACAATTATAATTAAAATCGGTGTTTTAGCATACTTATTGTTTGCTTTTAATTAACAGACTTACATATGCGTTTAAGAAAAACAGAAAACAGGCCATCATTAATTCCCTTACTTATTTCTATAATCTCTATTTTACTGCTTATTCTGCTGTTTTTTGTGAACCCTAAATTTAATGGTTTCATTAAAGAGGCTTATAATGTTTTTGTTAGTGATAATCCAGATAGAATTAATTCTTGGGTACAGCAATTTGGGCTATGGGGGCCAATTGTTATTATTTTAGCAATGATAATACAATTGATTTTAGCTTTTATTCCCGGTGTAATCATTATGGTAATTAGCGTATTGGCTTATGGGCCCTGGCTGGGGAGTCTGATAGCTATCGTTGGAATTGTAATTTCTGCAACGGTAGGATATATTATTGGTGATTATTTTGGTGATCTTACCGTACAAAGATTGGTAGGCGAAAAATCTTCCGAAAAAATTAAAGCATTTGTAGAATCTTATGGTATCTGGACAATTATAGTGGTAAGAATGTCGCCTTTTTTATCGCATGATTTGGTAAGTCTAATTGGCGGCGTTGTAGATATGACTTACAAGCGTTTTATTGTAGCCACCATAGTGGGGAGTTTGCCTTTACTTTTATTGATTGCCCTTTGCGGACAATCTTTAGACAGCCTAAAGCCGGCGCTTATTATAGGGACTATCATTAGCGTTATTGTATTTGCTCTGTATATTATTCTAGACAAAAGAAGGAAGCGCAGAAAAAAATCAGCGCAAAAGTAACCTAATTTTCTATAGCACTAGTTTTTAGGAAATGTTTGAAATCACCGGAAGACGGCGATTCGAAAATTTCTAAGTCAAAATAAGATACCGAAGCTAAAAGATGATCGAAGATATCGGCCATTATGACTTCATAGTTTTTCCAAATTACAACATTTGTAAAAGCATATATCTCCAAAGGTAAGCCGTCATTTTCAGGGGCAAGTTGTCTGGCCATCATGGTAAAATCTGAGGTTAGATTCTGGTTACTTTTAAGATATTCGTCTATATAAATTCTAAATACACCAATATTCGTTAAGTTTCTGCCATTTACCAGCATTTCTGTAGTTCCATGAATCTTAGCATTATAATCAGCTATTTCCGTAGTTTTATCATGAAGATATTTTTCAATCAGCTTAATCTTTTTCAGCCTTTCAACTTCATCATTAGAGAGAAATTTAATACTGGAGATTTTGATTTTAATTGCTCTTTTAATTCTCCTGCCTCCAGAGCGTTGCATTCCTCTCCAATTGATAAAAGAATCAGATATGAGGTTATAAGTAGGTATGGTTGTAATGGTTTTATCAAAATTCTGAACTTTTACCGTAGTTAGTGTGATTTCTATAACATCGCCATCTGCGCCGTATTTATTCATAGTTATCCAATCTCCTATCCTTACCATATCATTAACTGTAACCTGTATACTTGCTACAAAACCCAGAATAGTATCTTTAAAAATTAACAACAAAATGGCTGATGCGGCACCAAGTGTAGTAAAGAAAGCCACTATAGATTTACCGGTAAGCGTTGTGAAAATCAAAATCCCGGCAATGAAATATAACCCAATCACCATAACCTGGATATAGCTATCTATGGGTTTGTCCATAAAAGAATCTTTAGTTTTCAAATAATCTCTTAAAGATCTTAGCACAGACCTAATGATTTGTATACCCAAAAAGATTGAATAAATATCTAATAGTGTATTAACTGCAGGGATAAATGCCGGAAAATCATTCAATACTACCGGTATTAATTTAACAGTTATACTTAACGGAATTAGCCTGGAAAGGAAATCAGGTAAACGATGCGCTAATAGGTAATCGTCAAAATGAGTTGATGTTCTGGATATGAAATGTTGAAAAAGCCTGGAGATAATTCCTTTTGCAATGAAATGAGTGAGTAAGACAATAAGCAATAGTGCCAGTAACATAATGATAAGTTTAAGATAAACTACCCCATAATTGTCAAGCCCAAATTGTGTGATTACTCGTTCTAAAAAATTGTGTATGGTAACGGCTAAATCTTCTATCTTAAAGTCACTCTTCATATCATCCTGATTTTTTAAGCTTCTAAAATAGGTATTTAAAGAAAAAGCAAGAAGGAAACAGTAATTAAAAAGGGAAAGGGATGGTTTCATACATAGAAACCATCCCTTTCCCTTTGAACGAATTAATGTTTATATTTTAGAATACAAAACCTATACGAATCGCACCAACTACACTAGGTTCTAATTCGAATGAGCTTCCTGGAGATTTAAATTCTACACTATTTCCATTATCATCAGTTTTCACTGTTCCTTCTTTTGAATATAAGAATCCAAGACCAGCTTCAGCTCCTAAGAAAAGGTGTTTAGCAATGTAGTAGTCTGCACCAACAACACCACGTAAACCTAAATCGATAGATCCCGGGCCTTTAACTTCGTAGTTATAACCAGACTGGTAAGTGCCTCCCATTGTTACATCTTTTCCCTTCTCGGTTTCTTTGCTAGTACCAAATATTAGGTCAGCACCAACATAAGGAGACAAACGTTCTGTACCAGCGAAATGTTTTTCAACACCTAAATTGATTTTTAATGAATTGTCAGAATATTTAACTGTTCCTTTTTCATCATTAGGACCATAAACATTATCAGTATTTTGATCAATACCAACACCAAAGCCAATTCTATATGCTAAGTTTTCTTTTGCAAAATAACGGAAACGTAACAACGCCTCGTCTTTAAAATCGAAGGTTGAGTTGATAATACCTCCATACAATCCAAACTCAGTAGTTACAGAGCCTTGTTTTGGCTTAAAATCTTGAGCGTTAGCAGCAATTGTTAAGCCTGCGATTGCTGTTAATGTTAATAATAATTTTCTCATAATAGTAATAATTGTTTTTTCAGTTCGGGCGCAAAAATGAAGCTTACAGGCATAATTTCAGTCATTTTTTTGTCAACAAACAATCTGTGAGGTTTATATTGCTGATACCGAATAGGTTAATTAATTCTGTAAAATGTTATTTCTATTTATTTTCATTCTCTTAGAAATTTTTAAAATTGCTATATAATTAACTGTTGAGTTTGGATTTTTAAGAATTTCTATTGGTTTTCTAAAAGCTTGCTTCTGAAAATTATATTTAAATTTGCTTTTCATGATTAAGAAAGAGACCGTTGAGCGCATTCTGGAAACCGCAAGAATAGAAGAAGTGGTAGGTGATTTTGTGCACCTGAAAAAAAGAGGCACAAGCCTTATCGGCCTTTGTCCCTTTCATGGAGAGAAAACGCCATCATTTTATGTCTCGCCGGCCAAAGGAATTTACAAATGTTTTGGTTGTGGCGAGGGCGGAGATTCTTTGCAATTTGTTATCAGTCATGAAAAATATTCATATCCTGAAGCTTTACGCTATCTGGCCGGTAAATACAGTATAGAGGTTGAAGAAACCGAGGTAACTGAAGAGTATAAGGCAGAAGTAGACCGAAGGGAAAGCCTGTATATAGTTTCTGCCTTTGCCGGAAAATACTTTAAAGAACAGCTTTGGGAAACCGATGAAGGGCGGTCTATCGGGCTCAGTTACTTTAAAGAAAGAGGCTTTAGGGAAGATATTCTTAAGAAGTTTGAGATTGGTTATTCGCCAGAAGACTGGACAGCCTTGTACGATGCCGCACTGGCAGAAGGGCATAAATCAGAATTTCTGGAAGAAACCGGCCTGGTAATCAAAAATGATAAAGGCAGAATTTACGATAGGTTTAGAACACGTGTTATTTTTCCTATCCATAATTTTACCGGAAGAATTATTGGTTTTGGTGGCAGAACCCTAAAAAAAGATAAAAGCATACCCAAGTATGTCAACTCGCCAGAAAGCGATATCTACCACAAATCAAATGTTCTTTACGGATTATACCAGGCTAAAAAAGCCATTAGAGACCGTGATAACTGCTTTTTAGTAGAGGGATATGCAGATGTGCTGGCCGTTCATCAGGCCGGTGTAGAAAACGTGGTAGCTTCTTCGGGTACTTCTTTAACTACAGAACAAATTAGGCTTATTGCCCGCTTTACTAAAAACGTAACCATTCTTTACGATGGCGATGCAGCCGGAATTAAAGCTTCTCTGCGTGGCTTGGATATGATTTTGGAAGAAGGTTTGGATGTTAAAGTGGTACTCTTTCCAGATGGCCACGATCCGGATTCTTACATTCAGCAATATGGTGCTTCTGAATTTAAAACGCATGTAGAAAAGAAGACTAAAGATTTTATTTTTTATAAAACCGAAATTCTTTTACAGGATGCTGCTAATGATCCCATAAAGAAAGCAGGCGTTATCAGAGATGTGGTAGAAAGCATCGCAAAAATTCCTGATGCAATAAAAGCATCGGTATTTTTGAGAGCGTGTAGCGGACTTTTGCAAATGGATGAGCAGATTTTGATTGCTGAGCTCAACAAAATCCGTTTAACTAAGGCAAAAAAAGAGAGCAATAGCGTACCATCCCCATCGCCTTTTGAGCCACCACCAGAATTCTATCAAGACGGGCCACCACCAGATTTATTTGACGATGCTAAAAATCAAACACCTCAAGATTATCCGCAAGAAAAAGAAATGATTCGGATTTTATTAAGCTACGGAGACAAGCTGGTAAATTGGGATGGTATGACAGACGCCTACATTGGACCCTATATTGTAACGAATTTAAGCGATGTAACTTTTAATCACCAGGTTTTTAACACAATATTGAATTATTATAAAGCCGAACTGGAAAAAGGTAAACTTCCGGCAGAGAAAGATTTTATACAACATGCTGATAAAGAAATATCATTAACGGCTATTACGCTTTTAACCAGTCCGTACATGTTAAGCGAGAATTGGTATAATATGCACAATATTGATGTAAAGGGCGAAACTGATAATTTAAAAGGGGTAGTAATGGGCGCTATATTCCATCTGAAAAAGAAAAAAGTATTTGCATTAATTGCCGAGAAGCAACGCCAAATGCAGGTAGAAAAAGATGAGAATAATTTAATGATATTGATGAAGGAATATCTGGAGTTAAAGGCGGTAGAGAAATATATATCAAACTATTTAGGTACCGTAATAACAAAATAAATTGGCACAGCATAATGATTTTGGACGGAGAGGAGAGTTACTGGCAAAACAGTTTCTGGAACAGCAAGGTTACGAGATTTTAGACGAAAACTGGTGTTTTGGAAAAGCAGAAGTAGACTTGATAGCCTATAAAAATAAAACTATTATATTTATCGAAGTTAAAACAAGATCTGGAAATGGTTTTGGTCAGCCAGAGGATTTTGTTGACGGCAAAAAGCAAAACTTGCTCTCTGAGGCGGCAGAAGAATACATTTTTTTAATGCAGCATCAAGGAGAGATAAGATTTGATATCATCGCTATACTTTTTGATAAAAAATTAGAGAATTACAAATTAAGACATATTGAAGATGCTTTCTGGAACTATTAAGACATTTAATAAATTGAACGCTATAATTATCACCTTTTTTATACTGCTTTCTGTGTTTTCCTGTAAAGACAAGAACCGGCAGCAAAGCTATAATACGCTGTTTCCCGAGAGCGGAACTATGTTGAAGTTGGGAGAAGATTTAAACTTTTCTTTAATTATCAGCGGAGGGCTGCCAGACTCTATTCAGTATTTTGTTGATGATAAGCTGGTGGCATCTAAAGCAGATACAGCATCTTTTAGCCTCAGTACGCTGGGAATGACTTTAGGTAAAAAGCAACTGGTAGTCAAAATGTTTAGAGGCGATAAAACAGAAGAGCTGAAATCTCAAATTGTAATTACATCTTCTATAAAACCTGTTTTATATAGTTTTGAAATTGAAGATACTTTTAACCACGACATAACTTCTTATACGCAAGGTTTAGAGTATCATGGCGGTGTTTTTTACGAAAGCGATGGCGAATATGGTGCATCTAGTCTTAGAAAAGTAGCCTTAGATGGTAAAGTTTTACAGCAGAAAGATTTAGAAGCCCGGTATTTTGCAGAAGGTATAACCGTAGTGGGCGACAAAATATTGCAGCTTACCTATAAAGAGAAAGTGATGTTCGTGTATGATAAAAATACTTTTGAGCTTTTACAAACCATTCCTTATAACCACGCAGAAGAAGGCTGGGGACTCACGTACGATGGAGAAACTATCTATAACACCGATGGTACCAACAGAATTTTTAAGCTCAATAAAGAAACTTTCCAGCCAGAAGGCATTATAGAAGTTTATGACGATAAAGGTGCGGTTGTTTATTTAAATGAGATGGAATGGGTAGACGGAAAAATCTACGCTAATATCTATACTTCTGATATGATTGCCATTATTAATCCGCAAACTGGCGAAGTTGAAGGCTACATCAATCTGATTGGTTTACATAAAGACGCCGTTGGAGATACCTCTCAGGATGTACTTAACGGAATTGCCTGGGATGGCAACGGGAAACGCTTATTTGTTACCGGCAAAAAGTGGAATAAACTGTATCAGATTAAACTGGTAAAACAGTAAGTTTAGAAAAATAGCATCACTCAAAAGATTAATTAAGGCTAACTGGATTTTGGAAACTGTTAGCCTTTTTTCTATTTATATCTTTATATTTCCTCGTTGAGACTGATTTTAAACAAGATTAGTATGTAACAATCATTGTGTGGTTACGTTTTTGTTACATAGCAAACTGTGCGCTGCATATCATTTATAAATAAGTTTGTCATAAAGAGATGCAGTATGAGAAAAACAAAGATATTTCCAACCCTAATATTAGCTTGCAGCATGGTAGTTCCAAATATTAATTTGAGCGCTCAGGAAACGCATAATCCATTCTTTTCAGCTTATAACACGCCGTTCCAGGTTCCGCCTTTTCATAAAATAAGAACAGAACATTTTATGCCTGCTTTTGAGGAAGGCATGAAACAGCAAAAACAAGCCGTAGAAGCTATTTATAAGGTGCGTTCTGTGCCAACTTTTAGCAATACCATAGAAGCACTAGAGAATAGCAGTGAGCTTTTAAACAGAGTGAGTACTGTATTTTTTAATCTCACCAGCGCAAATACCAATGAAGATTTAGAGAAAATTTCTAAACAAATTGCGCCCCTTCTTTCTAAACATGCGGATGATATTTATTTAAATAACGAATTGTTTAAAAGAGTAAAGTCTGTATATAATAACAGCGCTAAGTTTAACTTAAATACCGAACAGGCAAAGCTTTTAGAGAAAACTTATAAAGCTTTTGTAAGAAGCGGTGCCAATTTAAACGAACAAGCTAAAAACAGGCTTCGTGATATCAATAAAGAACTATCTTTAATTACCGTAAACTTTGGTCAGAATTTATTAAAAGAGGTTAATAGCTACGAATTGCTAATTGAAAATCAGGCAGATTTAGCCGGTTTGCCAGCCGGATTAATTGCTGCGGCTGCAGAAACCGCTCAAAAAAAGGGAAAACCCGGAAAATGGATTTTCACGCTGCATAATCCTAGCGTAATGCCTTTTCTGGAATATGCAGATAACCGCTCTTTAAGAGAGAAAATTTATAAAGCTTATACCCATAAAGGAAACAATAACAACGAATTTGATAACAATGCAAATGTTGCAAAATTAGTTACGTTAAGGGCGGAAAGATCAAAACTTTTAGGTTACGATAGCTATGCAGATTTTGCTTTGCAGGAAACCATGGCCAAAACACCAGCTAATGTTTATGACTTGTTGAATAAGCTGTGGAAATCTGCATTGCCGGTGGCAAAGTCAGAAGCTGCAGAAATGCAAAAGCTGATGGACAAAGAAGGAAAAGGGCAGAAGTTAGCGGCCTGGGATTGGTTTTATTACGCCAACAAGGTAAAACAGGAAAAATACAATTTCAATGCAGAAGAACTTCGTCCGTATTTTCCTTTAGAGCAGGTTAAGCAAGGCATTTTCTACGTTACTAATCGTTTATATGGCTTAACTTTTACAGAAATTAAAGACATCCCCAAATATCACGAAGATGTAGTTGCATACGAAGTTAAAGAAGCAAACGGAAAGCATGTAGGTATTTATTACATGGATTTCTTTCCGCGAGCGTCTAAACGGGGCGGAGCATGGATGACATCTTACAGAAGCCAATCTGTAAAAGAAGGGAAAAACGTATCACCAATAGTTTCTATTGTTTGCAATTTTACCCCGCCAAGCGGTAAACAACCTGCGCTGTTAACACCAGATGAGGTAGAAACTTTCTTCCACGAGTTTGGTCACGCTTTACATGGGCTTTTATCCAATGTAAAATACAAATCCTTGGCGGGCACTTCCGTTTCCAGAGATTTTGTAGAACTGCCATCGCAATTTATGGAGCATTATGCTTTTGAGCAGGAAGTTTTAAATCAATATGCTAAACATTATAAAACAGGAGAGGTATTGCCGCAAGCTTTGGTAGATAAAATGAATGCGGCGTCTAAATTTAACCAGGGTTTTGCTACGGTAGAGTATCTAGCAGCTTCTTTGTTAGATATGGCTTACCATTCGTTGCCTGTAGAAAAATCTGCTGTTGACCCCCGCCAGTTTG
>PJUF01000422.1_pt1 | contig 31514 bp, 22 predicted proteins | sample 1512191 | NCBI WGS metagenome assembly PJUF01 (sample SAMN08177673, study PRJNA422409) | Feces metagenome, whole genome shotgun sequencing project. | isolation source: Chicken feces (3) enriched on wood chips | host: Gallus gallus | place: USA: Madison | collected 2015-01-15 | reverse complement strand
TATTTATTTCTTTTTAGAAAACAAGTCTTTTGCAGATATTAGAAAAAAGCCAAAACTGGGGTGTTCCTCCTGCACAGTCTTTTCTGCCCTCTGCCGGGCAATGGCAGGTACTTTTTTCGTAGCGTGTTTAATTGTTTTTTATTAGGCTCTCATGAATGCTTTGCATGTTTTCCGCAAAGAGTACCCAAACCCGAGTGGAGCGAACACTTGAATGCCATTTGAAAAAATAAAAACTGATGAAAAAACTCTCGGCTACGCCTTTTGCTTTTAAAGGATCTGCTTTGGCAATTGTATCTTTTCCGCAAAAGTCAAGGCCGAATTTAAAGGGTATTTAATGGCTTTGCTTAGGCTTGATACGTCTGTTATTTATATATTGTAGAGATTTGAAACAAAAATGGTGCAAGCGGATGCTTGCAAAATTGGGGGTGATTCCCCTCGTTTAAGTCATCCGTTGGAATTGCCTTTGGTATAGTGTTATTATTACTGCCTTTCTAAATAATAAGCAATGTTAGCAGCAATATTATCATTCTCTATTGAAAAAGGCGAGCGTAGGATAAGATGATTAGCGTCTGTTCGATGGATGTCTAAACGGTAGCCTTCTCTGATATCTCTTGCATTTGAACCTGCCGGAACTGTTTTAAATTGGAACATGGGTTTGCCTCCATTATTCACTAAATCCCAGTAAATATTTTCTGATGTTCCATTGCTTAAGCTTATCTGACCTTTGTAACTGCTGTATAAGCGCCAGGTGCTACCTATAAACGATTCGTAGGGAGCAATATTGAAAGCATTTCCTATCTGATAATCTGCGGGAAAACCTTCCAGTTTAATGTCTGAGACCAGCCATGTCCCGGTTAAATCGCTTTTCGAGGTAGAATTTATGGGGGCAGTTGCGTCTTTTTGAGAACTGCAGGCGCTGGTGTATAGTACAACAATAACACAGGCGAGTATAAAGGATAATTTTTTCATGATAGATGTTTGTATTTATGTATAACGTATAAAAAGGATTTCTAATATAATTGCACTTATTTACTATGAAAAATACAGGAAAAAAGATGTTCTTTAACCAGACCGCCCATAGAGCGTATTTTGGTAAATAGCTGGCTTTGGTGGTAAGCTGCCAATTCTTTTCCCAGGCTAATGATTTTCTCTTCTGGGGCCAGTTTCTCTTTAGACATTACCTGGAAAACTTCCTTTAGTCGTTTTTGGCCTGCTCTGGCCCGGTATCTGATAATGTGTCTTTCCTCTTGTTGGTATTGGTGCATAGAAGTCTCGCTAACTAATCCTATGCCCATAAACACCAGCTTATTGTTCTCCTTAAAAAAGTGTGGAAGATAAAATTTGAGCCGGCCTTCGTAAGATTGCTGGTCGAAATCTATAGCTCTTAGTCTGTATTGGTTGCCTTCAATATCCGGTGTAATATCCACCACATAATTGTAAGAACGCATATCGCCCAAAAGGCGCACAAAACATCTTTCGTTAAATTTCACAAACTCTTTACATATCCTGGTTTTGTTGAAAACATTGTCTGTTACAGATTGATTGATAAAGGCATCGCCCGGCATGCCAGCAATATGTTCTTCTATTAAGGTGTTTTCGTTTGTAAGGTAGTTGATACGGTTTGGAGAAAGAATGTGTTCAAATTCTAAACCGTAAATACGAGAAGCATCGGCAACTTTAACATAAAAATGATCGTAGTTATCATTAAATTTATTGATGATACGTACTCTGAAGGGTTTAGAATTCCCGAAAGAGCAATAATCTATGCGGGCAATAATCAAATGTTCCATAACCTCCATACGTCCCGATGCTCTTAAAAGAGCATAAATATAGGTTAAGCCGGGAAAAAGCTCCTGCATTTCAGACTCGTCATAATACACGGTATGCCACAGCGTGTCTTTTCCATTATTGTCTAATAGTGGGACAGAAAGGTTAAAGCGCAGCATATCGCTGTACATTACGGGTAGTTTTACCTCGCGGTCGTATTTGAGCAGGTATTTACGCAAAGGCTCTATAACCGGGTAGGTATACTTCTTTTTGGAGGGAACGTCTTTTCTGTCTGCAAGTATCATAGCTCTGAAATAAAAGCGTAATTTCAGGATAAGAAACGCTAAAAACAAAAAATCCTCCGATTTTTAAGCGGAGGATTTTTTTGTGTCGAGTGGATTGGTTTATTTAATCTCGAAAGTTACGTTTACCGTATATTGCAGCTTAATTTTTTTGAAATCTATTTCCGGTGCAGCCATGCCATCGGCAGCAACTTCAGCTTTTGCCGACATCATTGCATAGTTTCTGTAAACAGGTTGTACATTGTAATCTGTATTATGATCTTGAATCAGCAGGGCACTTCCTAACCTGTCTCCAACGGCATTTGTTAAGGCTGTGGCCTTTTCTTTTGCATTAAGTAGCGCTTTCACTCTTAAATCGTTTTTCAACTGTGCAATTTTCGAGTGGTTATAGCTCTCTACATAAGTAGAAGCGATACCCTTAGGGTCTATAGCCGCAATAATTTGGTTGAAGCTGTTCAGATCTTTTACTTTTAACTTGTATTGTTTGCTTGCCAGGAAGTTAGGGTCTTTCTTTTTATTCCAATAATCTGTGTATCCGGATACATTGTTAATCATTAAATCTTCTTTTGGAATACCTGCTTTAATAACAGCAGCGTAAAGTTCTTTTTCTAACTCTGTAATACTCACTCTTTTTTTATTGTTATTATCCTTAAAATATTCTTTCAAAGAAATAGCAATATAAATTTCGTCAGGTGTGATTTCTGTTTCTGCGCTTCCGTTAACTTCAATTTTTCTTCTTAAATCTACCGTTTGAGAGAAAGTGGTAAATGTTGTAGCCATTATAATGGCAGATAATATTAGCTTTTTCATAATTCTTTTTTTTAATGTTTTACAGTAAGATGCAGGAAAGATTAAGATTCCATAAAAGGAAAATTTTTTTTTTTATTTAGGCGGGATATTCCACAAAATTCCTTTCTGTTTCGTACAAACGGATGTAGAGCTCCAAATTATCGTCAATTCTAGATCTTAGTAAATTCCAGATTACTACCGCAATATTTTCTGCCGTTGGATTTAATTCTTTAAACTCTGCAGTATCCAGATTTAGGTTTTTATGGTCGAACTTTTTGATGACCTCTTGCTGGATAATGTCTGATAAAATTTTCATGTCCATTACATATCCCGTTTTCTCGTTAGGATGGCCCACTACTTTCACAATCAGCTCGTAATTATGTCCATGGTAGCTGGGGTTGTTGCATTTTCCAAACAAGTGTTCATTTTCACTGGCAGAGAGCTCTGGGTTATGCAGCCGGTGTGCGGCGTTAAATTGTTCTTTTCTAAAAACAGCTATCTTATTTTTCATGTAGTGTAAAAATACGAGAATCCTTTTAGAATACCTTAAATAGGTCTTAAATGTTTGTTAGAGGTAAAAATTACTTTTTATTCTGTCTAAATAAAAAAATTATAAGCAATTTGCACATTACAACTCTATAGTAATTCTTTGTATGGCGGGTAAAACAATATTGGTCTGGTTCAGGAATGATTTGCGCATTCATGATAACGAAATATTGCTTGAAGCTGTAACCCGGAGTTCTTTAATTGTACCCGTTTATATTTTTGATCCACGTTACTTTCATGAAACCTCTTATCACACGCTTAAAACAGGCGGGTTAAGAGCCCAATTTATGATAGAAAGTGTAAATGATCTTAAACAATCTTTACAGGCGTTAGGTGGAGATTTATTGGTGAAAATAGGTAAGCCAGAAGAAATATTACCGAAATTAGCCAAAGAATATCAGGTTGCAGAAGTGTACCACCATCGCGAAGTAGCTTCTGAAGAGACAGAAATATCTTCGCATGTAGAGGATGCTTTATGGAAAATGCAGATTAATTTAAAGCACTTTATAGGCCATACGCTTTACCATAAAGAAGATTTACCTTTCCCGATTAAGGATATTCCCGACTTGTTTTCAAAGTTTCGTAAAAAGGTTGAGCGTGAAGGAACAGTAAGGGCAGTTTTTGAAAGTCCCCAAAAAATAGAAATACCGCAGCATTTAGAACAGTCTAGTTTACCCACATTAGTAGATTTAGGCTTTGAAGATAGCGAAGTTTCTATAGATGTTAACGGTGGCGAGACCGAAGGTTTGAAACGCCTGGAAGAATATATATGGGAGACTGATTATTTGAAAAACTACAAACAGCGGCGTAATTTGCTGAGTGGTTTATATAACAGCTCAAGACTTTCGCCTTGGTTGTCTTTGGGCTGTCTTTCTCCAAGAAAAGTGTATTGGGAATTAAAAAACTATGAACGCAAACGCGGAGCCACAGATGCTATAACCCTGATGATTACCGAATTGCTGTTTAGGGATTATTTCCGCTTTATGTTTAAAAAGCATAGCACTGCCTATTTTATAGAAAACGAAAATTTACAGTCTTTAACGCAGGCGCAGAAACAATTATTTGAGCAATGGAAAAACGGAAATACCGGAATTGCTTTAATAGATGCCAGTATGCGGGAGTTAAATCAAACTGGGTTTATTCCGGCTAAAGGCAGGCAAAGTGTTGCTTCTTATCTTATTCACGAATTAAATATTCCGTGGTTTTATGGCGCTGCATATTTTGAAGAAAAGCTGATAGACTATGCACCTGCAAGTAATTGGGGCAACTGGGCGCTATTGGCAGGGGTAGGTACGCCACAAAAAGAAATCAAACCTATTCTTGATTTACAAAAACAAATTAAGGAATCTGACCCTAAAGGCGAATATATAAGGTATTGGTTGGATGGCAACGAGGCGCATTCGTAATCATCGACTCTAATTGCTGTATAGTTTCATTCTAATTTCTGAGTATAGATGTTAAAAAAAACTAATTCTATTTCTGTAATAGTAGATTTTAAAATCCTTAAGATAAGGCGATTTTTTATAAAATCTGTTACAAACTAAAACTTATTCTAAACAGAGGTTTGTCTATGGTAAAATTATCGTATTTTAACACTTTAAATTGGTGGTTTACAAACGTATTTTATACTTTTGCCCAACTAACAGAAGAAACGATATGGAGAGTTTTTCATACTTAAGTAACGCAGATCCCGCATATATAGATTCTTTATACCAATCTTATAAAGAAGATCCTCGGTCAGTAGAATATGGCTGGCAAAAATTTTTCGAAGGTTTTGATTTTGGTCAGCAGTCTGATAGCAGCTCTACAGAAGAAACACCTTTGTTCCCAATTGGGGCTACACCAGATCATGTTCTAAAGGAAATCAATGTTTTAAACATGATTAATCTGTTTAGAGAGCGGGGGCATTTGTTTACCAAAACTAATCCGGTTAGACAGCGAAGAAAGTATTATCCCGGCAAAGAATTAGAAACTTTTGGTCTTTCTGAGTCGGATTTAGAAACCGTTTTTAATGCAGGTGTTGAAGTTGGTTTAGGTCCGGCAACCCTTCGCGAAATTTATCAGCTTTTAGATGATACCTATTGTGGCTCTATTGGAATAGAGTATAGATATATGCGTAATCCGCTTAAATATAAGTGGTTTGAAGAACGTATAGAGCTGTCCAGAAACCGGCCCCAGTTTGATGTAGAAAAGAAAAAAAGAATTCTGCACAAATTAAACCAGGCGGTAGTTTTCGAGAGCTTTTTGGGGACTAAATTCTTAGGGCAAAAAAGATTCTCATTAGAGGGCGCAGAAGCTTTGATTCCGGCTTTAGACTCTGTTATAGAAAAAGGAGCAGAATTAGGTATTGAAGAATTTACCATAGGAATGGCGCACAGAGGGCGTTTAAACGTTCTTGCCAATATTATGGGTAAAACTTATAAAGATATTTTCTCTGAGTTTGAAGGTAAATACAATAAAGATATGCCTTTTGGTGGCGACGTAAAATACCACCTGGGCTTCTCAACCGATGTAGAAACCTCTAACAATAAGAGAGTGCATTTGAGTATGTGTCCAAATCCATCGCATCTGGAAACTGTTGCCGCCATAGTAGAAGGTATTACCAGATCTAAGATGGATATGAAATATGACAGGAACTTTAACAGGATAGCACCTATCATTATCCACGGAGATGCTTCTATTGCAGGGCAAGGCTTGGTATATGAAGTTCTTCAGATGTCTAAGTTGGATGCATACGAAACAGGCGGTACAATCCACCTGGTAATTAATAATCAGGTTGGTTTTACTACCAATTATAAAGACGCAAGATCATCAACCTATTGTACAGATATTGCAAAAGTTACGCTTTCTCCGGTTTTCCATGTTAATGGGGACGATGCAGAAGCGGTAGTTTACGCTATCAATATGGCTATGGAATACCGTCAGCGTTTCCATAATGATGTGTTTATTGATATTTTGTGCTATAGAAGATTTGGACATAATGAATCAGACGAGCCGAGGTTTACCCAGCCCTTGCTGTATAAAGCCATAGAAAAACATCCAAACCCCAGAGAAATTTATGTAGAAAAGCTAAAAGCATCTGGCGCAGTAGATGCTAATTTGGCTAAACAGATGGATAAAGAGTTTAGAGCGTTGCTGCAAGAGCGTTTAAACGAGTCTAAAGAAGATCCGGGAGCACCAACAAACCCAACATACTCTGGCGCATGGAATGATTTGCGCATGTCTGTCCCTCAAGATTTTCTGGAATCTCCGGATACCAGCGTGTCTGAGAAGGATTTTATCCGGATAGCAAAAAGAATAACCGAGCTTCCGTCAGATAAGCAGTTTCTGTTAAAAGTAGAGCGTTTGTTTAAAGACAGGAGAAAAATGGTTGATGAAACCAAAACTTTCGACTGGGCAATGGGCGAATTAATGGCTTACGGAACTTTAGTTGACGAAGGAAGAAGAGTAAGAATATCAGGACAAGACGTAGAAAGAGGAACCTTCTCTCACAGACATGCAGTTGTAAGAGTAGAGGAATCTGAGGAAGAATATGTGCCTTTGGAAAATGTAAAAGAAGGGCAGGCGTCTTTTGAAATCTATAACTCGCATCTTTCAGAATATGGTGTTTTAGGTTTTGAGTATGGATATGCTATGGCAAATCCTTACGCTTTAACTATATGGGAAGCGCAGTTTGGCGACTTTGTTAACGGGGCGCAAATTGTTATTGACCAATATATATCATCAGCAGAAACCAAATGGCAAAGAGGCAACGGCATTGTTCTTTTATTGCCTCACGGTTACGAGGGACAAGGCCCGGAACACTCTTCTGCAAGAATTGAGCGTTTCTTAGAGTTGTGTGCCGAGTACAATATGCAAATTGTGAATTGTACCACGCCAGCACAGTTATTCCATGTGTTAAGACGTCAGCTAAAAAGAGATATACGCAAACCATTGGTGAATTTCTCTCCAAAATCATTATTAAGACATCCTAAATGTGTATCTCCTTTAGAAGATTTCACCAAAGGTAAATTTAGAGAAGTTATAGATGATGAATTTGCTAAAGGGGCACAAGTAAAAAGAGTATTGGTTTGCTCTGGAAAAGTATATTATGACTTGTGGGAAGAGCAAGAAAAGTTAAACAGGAAAGATATAGCTATTGTAAGGTTAGAGCAGATTTATCCAACTCCTTTTGAACAATTAGATAAGCTGAAGGCAAAATATAGCAAAGCAGAATTTATTTGGGTACAGGAAGAACCGGAAAATAATGGAGCCTGGCCGTTTATTTGCAGAACTTTCAGGAAATCTAACATAGATTTTGATGTGATTGCAAGAAGAGCAAGTAGCAGTCCGGCAACCGGATTTGCTAAACAGCATATCATAGAACAGGCAGAGATTGTGGCAAAAGCTTTCAATATACAAGTTTCTGACGATGTTAAAGAAACAGTTAAACAAGCTTCTAAAGCAAAAACAGCAAGAGTAGATTAACATAAAAACATATATAAAAGCGAATTATATGAGCTTAGAAATAAAAGTACCTGCAGTAGGCGAATCTATAACAGAAGTCATTTTATCTAAATGGGTAAAAAACGACGGAGATTTTGTAGAGATGGATGAAGTTATTGCAGAGCTGGAATCAGATAAAGCTACATTTGAACTTACAGCCGAAGGAACCGGAACGTTAAGTACCATAGCTAAAGAAGGGGATACTTTAGAAATAGGAGCTTTGGTATGTACCATTGAAGAAGGAGAAGCTGCTGCGGCTAAAGACGAAAAATCTGAGCAAAAAGCAGAAAATTCCCAGCCTGTCAATCAGGAAACCGGTGCAAGCGGACAATCTATAGATGTAAAGGTTCCGGTAGTGGGCGAGTCTATTACAGAAGTTACTCTTACCAAATGGTTAAAAGGCGATGGGGAAGAGGTAGAAATGGATGAAGTAATTGCAGAACTGGAATCAGACAAAGCTACTTTTGAATTGCCGGCAGAAGCCAATGGCGTATTAAGCACCATTGCTAAAGAAGGCGATGTATTAGAAATAGGAGCTGTGATTGCAGCTATCTCTGCCACAGGCGCTGCAAAAGTTAAAAATACGGCTTCTCCCGAAACTCCGGCAGCGGCCAAGCAAACTGGTGGAAGTTCTTATGCAGATAAAACACCTTCGCCAGCAGCAGCTAAAATTTTAGCTGAAAAAGGTATAGAGCCTAAAAACGTGAGCGGCACAGGTGTTGGCGGCAGAATTACCAAAGACGATGCTAATAAGGCAGAAAATGTAAAACCGAAAGCTGACAGCAATGCCTCGCCTGCTAAAGCGGCTGCGCCTCAGCAAAATGTTGCGGGCGACAGGTCTGAGCGTCGTGAGAAAATGACCAATCTTAGAAAAACCATTTCTAAACGTTTAGTTTCTGTGAAGAACGAAACGGCTATGTTAACCACCTTTAATGAAGTTAATATGGCGCCAGTAATGGAGCTTAGAAAGAAATATAAAGAATTGTTTAAAGAGAAACATGGCGTTGGTTTAGGCTTCATGTCTTTCTTTACCAAAGCGGTTACAGAAGCATTAAAAGATTTTCCGGCAGTAGGAGCCAGAATTGAAGGCGAGGAAATTGTATACAGTAATTTTGCCGATGTTTCTATTGCCGTTTCTGCACCAAAAGGATTGGTTGTTCCGGTAATCAGAAACGCAGATACATTGTCTTTAGCCGAGATAGAAAAAGAAGTAATTAATCTGGCAACTAAAGCGAGAGATAACAAATTAAGCCTGGAGGAAATGACAGGCGGAAACTTTACCATTACCAATGGTGGTGTTTTTGGCTCTATGTTATCTACACCCATTATCAATGCGCCTCAGTCTGCTATATTAGGTATGCACAATATTGTAGAGCGGCCAGTTGCAGAAAACGGGCAAGTGGTTATCAGACCGGTAATGTATATAGCGCTGTCTTATGACCACCGTATTATAGACGGAAGAGAGTCTGTGAGCTTTTTAGTGAGAGTAAAACAGCTTCTGGAAGATCCGGCTAGATTACTACTTGGAGTTTAGGTAATCATTAAATATTTTTAAAAATTTAACCTCTGTTCTGTATAGTTCAGAGGTTTCTTTTTACATTAGATTTTGTGAATGATTTCGGTTAACAGAGTATCTTTACTCACTATAAAATATATTTGATTTAATGAGAATTCTTATTTTTTGTGTTTTTCTGCTTTTTTCGATTTTTAAGGATTCTTTAGGACAGCAATTAGAAGGCGGACTTGGTTTTCATGGATTTGCAGATAACAGAGAGTATTCGGCATCAGGCAGAGCATCAAGAACCATATTTGGTGCCCGCATTTCTCCGCAAATTGGATTATTTATAGATAGTATGCACCGCATTAGTGTAGGAGCAGATTTATTACATGAGTTTGGGTCGAGAAAAGCGATACAAAACGTAGTTCCCATAATATATTATCAGTTTACTAATAAAGCATGGGATTTTTATCTGGGATCTTTTCAAAGGTATGGATTGCTTGACGATTATCCGCGTATGCAACTGGATGATACCTTGCTTTATTATCGTCCAAATGTAGAAGGGATGTTTGTGAAATACGAAACCAATACCTACAAACAAACCGCCTGGATAGATTGGACAGGAAAGCAAACCGCAACAGACCGTGAAACGTTTCTTTTTGGTTTTTCAGGAACTTATAAGCCAGGGAAGTTTTTTATTTCTCACTACGCTTATATGTTTCATAATGCTTTTTCTAAAATTGTGCCGACAGATCAGTATTTGCAGGATAATGGTGCTATCCAGCTACAAACCGGATTAGCTTTTTCTAAACCAGCATTTTTAGATAGCTTGAGTATTGCTACTGGTTTTGCCATGTCTTTAGAGCGAACAAGAGGATTAACAGGCTTCAGTTTTCCAAAGGGTTCTGTTACAGATTTAAAGGCCGTATACAGAAAACTTAGCCTGGCAAATACATTTTATGCCGGCGAAGGTCATCATCTGATTAATGGAGACTCTTTTTATACATCTAAAGTTTATAACCGTTTGGATTTGGGATGGACACCGATTGTGTTTAAAAACATAGAAGGTAAATTTACATTCACCCTGCATTTTGCAGATGGAGTTATGGATAACCAGCAGGCTTTTACTTTGCGATACAGAGTTTTTGGGAGTAAAGAATTAAAGAAGTAACCTTTCTAGCACCGAATTGTAAGTGTCTCTAAAGGTTACCTTTAACGAAAGATCAACGAAGGATGCACCTACATAACTATTCCTCTGGCCTATCCTAAAGATAGACTTTTTTTGTGAATGATTCAAATCTCTACCACATTTACATAAAAATCATTTTTGATTTTAAAATCAGAGCCTTTAATGTTTTGCCAGTCAGATGTGGCCTGAATTCTTTGAAATTCTCCGCCATCAATAGAGACATCTAAAGGCATAGAGAAATCTTTAACCTCACAATTCCAACGATAGAAAATCAGGTTATTCTCTTTCCTGATTTCGAGCTTAGGAATGTTTACATATTTAAGATATTGATCAAAGAAATCAGTAAAATCATTACCTGTGCGTTGATTTATGTAGTTAATAATATCACTTGAATTCACGGTTTTTAATCTAAACTGCTCATTCAGGCCTATTAATATAGAGCGCCATTTTAGGTCGTTATTTAGGATAGTACGCAGCGTATGTAACATGTTAGCTCCTTTGTAATACATATCGGTAGAGCCTTCGTTGTTTACGCCATAAATACCCAGCATGGGCTTATTGTTTAAAATGTTGTTTCTCAGACCGATAATATATTCACTGCCGGCCTGTTTGCCATACCAATACTCAGTAAATAAACCCTCGGCATAGGTGGTAAAACTTTCATGTATCCACATGTCGGCAATATCTTTACAGCTGATGTTATTGCCAAACCACTCATGTCCAGACTCATGTACAATAATAAAATCCCATTTTAATCCCCATCCTGTAGCGGATAAATCCCTGCCATCATAGCCATTTTTAAAATTATTACCATAAGCAATAGCTGTTTGGTGTTCCATTCCTAAATAAGGCGTTTCTACCAATTTGTAACCGTCTTTGTAAAAAGGAAACGGACCAAACCAGTACTCAAAAGCTTCTAAAGTCCGTTTTACATTGGTGTCAAAATGTTGTTTGGCTTTTCCGGCGTTTTGTTCTAAGACATAATAATTAAGGTTGAGATCTCCATTTAATCCCTGGTAATGGTCTTTCAGGTGCACATAATTGCCAATGTTAAAGGCTACATTATAGTTGCTAATGGGATAAGATACAAACCAATTGTATTGTTTATATCCATTTATTTCTTTTACGCTTCTTAGCTGCCCGTTAGAAACATTCATGCATTTCCCTTTCGGGATATTTATGCTAATCAGCATGCTGTCGGGTTTATCAGCAAGTTGGTCTTTATTAGGCCACCAGCTACTGGCACCAATTCCCTGGCATGCTACAGAGGCAAATGTATTTCCATTGTTGTCTTTAGAAAAAATCAGTCCGCCGTCCCAAGGTGCATTTTTAGCAGTTATTGGCTTACCTGAATAATAAATCCTGAATTTTGCTTTTACACCTTTCCTTAATGTTTTGGGGAAGTTTACAAATACAGCACCCTCTTCTCTGCTGAAATTTAAATTTTTATTGTTATACAGGATTTTATCAATGTTTAAATCTCTGAATAAATCTATCTGTAAGCTTTTAAAGTTGCTTAGTGCGGTAAACCAAATCTCGTTAGAACCAGAGATAAACTGTTTTTCTAAATCTATAGTAAGGTCTAAATGGTAGAACTTTACATCGTAGCAGGTTCTAAGTTTGCTGTCTAAAGAGCCTCTTAAGGTATCTGCTTTAGTGAATTTAATTTCCTGAGCTTTTGCTGTGGCCGAAAAAGTTAAAATAAATAAAACAAAAAAAAGCTTTAAGTTCTTATGCAGAAGTACAGGTTTATTGTTTTTCATTTTAATAAAAGGCTTTTTAAATAACTAATTTCAACAAAATTCTTTTATTTTGTTAGCTATTACATAAACAATCATTAACTATAGATGATGTATTTACAGCGAGTTTCAGATAAGAATACAGCACAAGAATTTTTACAGTTTCCGCTTTCTATATATAAAAACGACTCTAATTATATAAGGCCGTTAGATAAAGATATAAATTTTGTTTTTGATAAAGAGAAGAACAAATATTTCAGACATGGAGAGTGCGAAAGGTGGTTGTTGAAAGCAGAAGGCGGAAAGACGATAGGCAGAATAGCGGCATTTGTCAATAGAAAAACAGCAAAAACTTTTGATCAGCCCACCGGTGGTTTAGGTTTTTTTGAATGTATTGATGATCAGCAAGCAGCATTTAAACTTTTTGATACAGCCAAAAACTGGTTGATAGAAAGAGGTATGGAGGCTATGGATGGGCCCGTGAATTTTGGCGATAGGGATAAATGGTGGGGCTTGCTGGTAGATGGTTTTTATGAGCCTTGTTACTGCAGTAATTATAACCCTCCTTACTATCAACAGTTTTTTGAAGATTATGGATTTGAGGTCTACTTTAAACAATATACCTATTACAGAAAGCTAGAATGGGAATTGTCGCCTGCTTATATGGCAAAGGCAAAGAATATTCTGGAAAACCCTGATTACACATTTGAGCACATGCATAAGAATAATCTATCTAAGTATATAGAAGATTTTAGAACAGTTTATAATAAAGCCTGGGTAAAACATGCTGGTGTTAAAGAGATGAGTCCGGCACAGGCCAAAGTAATAATGAATCAACTGAAGCCGGTTTTAGATGAGAAAATTGTTTGGTACGCTTATTATAAAGGCGAATGTGTAGGGTTTTATGTAAATATTCCGGAGCTGAACCAGCTTTTTAAATACGTAAATGGGAAGTTAGATTTAATAGGTAAGCTTAAATTCTTATACCACAAGTGGAGAGGAACCAACAGAACCATGTACGGAATTGTATTTGGAATTGCTCCGGAACATCAGAAAAAAGGTGTTGAAGCAGCCATGATTGTTGAGGCAGCTAAAGTAATCTTAGACAAAAAGCAGGTTACTTATACAGATTTTCAGATGAATTGGATTGGCGACTTTAACCCCAAGATGATGAACGTTGCTGAGCAGATTGGCGGTAAAATTTATAAAACACATCACACCTATCGTTATCTTTTTGATAGAACCAAAGAATTTAAGAGACATCCGATTATCCAGTAATTGTGCGTTTAAGCGATATTATTAAGTTTCTCTTTTAAAGTCTGTACAGGGAAGGGCTTGGTAAGGTAATCATCCATGCCCTTTTCTTTTATATTTTCCATTTCTGAAGAAGAAGAAGCTGTAAGCGCAATAATATGGATATTTGCCTTTTTAGGATCTTCCATGTTTCTTATCTTTTGTGTTGCCGTATAACCATCCATAACGGGCATATGAATATCCATCAGAATTACATCAAAATCTTGCTTTGATAAAGCTTCAATTACTTTTTGGCCGTCTTTTACTATTTCTAAATGCACATCCCAGTTAGAAAGCAGCTTTTTCATAAATACCATATTAATCTCGTTGTCTTCTGCAAGCAGAATGCGTAAGCCATTTAAGTTTTTGGTTTGCAGGTTACTTTGCGCAATAGAGCCATGAACGGGTAATTGTGTTTTGGGGAATGAAATATCGAAACTAAAAATAGAGCCCTGGTTAAGGGAGCTTTCTATTTCAATTTCACTTTTGTGCAATTTTAAAAGATATTTAGCAATAGGAAGTCCTAAGCCGGTTCCGCCGTATTTACGTGTTACATTTTTAGAAGCTTGTTTAAAAGGCTCGAAAATTATTTTTTGTTTTTCTTTGCTAATCCCTAATCCAGTATCTTTTATCTTAAACCTAACGCTTATTTGTTCCTCATCTTCTTGGAGTGTTTCTGCACTAAGATTTACAGAGCCCTTTTGCGTAAACTTTACAGAATTACTGGCAATATTTAGAAGAATTTGGCTTAACCGGGTAGGGTCGCCAATAATGTTCTGCTTTTTAATAGTCTCGTCTGTAGATATAAAAAGGGCTAGATTTTTTTCTTGTGCTTGAATGTTAAGCATACCTCCCAACTTATTAAATAGCTCATCTATATTAAAAGTTAATTTTTCAAGTTCAATGTTTTCTGTTTCTATTTTGTTGAAGTCTAGTATGTTATTAATAAGCGAAAGAAGGTTTTCTGCAGAAAATTTTAATATGTTAAGATTCTCTTGCTGTAGCTTATTGGAGTTGTCTCTCATCAGAATATTAGACATTCCGATAACAGCATTTAGCGGTGTCCGTAATTCGTGAGACATGGTAGAAAGGAAATCTGTTTTAGATTTAGCCGTCTTTTGCAATTTCTCTGTAAGAATTTTTTTCTGCTCTATGGTGCCATATAATACGCCATGGAAATAATAATGAGAAATAGCAATAACCAGAAAGTTTATAATAATATTGAAGATATACAGCGAATAATTGTCGTATCTGGTGTTTTCTAACACAAGAACGCCCGACTGAGAGCTAATTAAAAAGCTTATAATAAAGCCGATATTAGCCAACGAATAAACAACCCCCCATTTTCTGCCTAAACCATAAAAACTGAAAACAATTAGCATAAATACATGCTGCATAATAAGCACATCTATACCATATTTATTTGCAACCCTGATGATGGAAGCAAGCATTAAAATCTGTACGGCGTGTATTAAAGCGTTTACCCAATTTGGCCTGGAGAGTAAGAGTTTTAATATGATAGTTGTAACCGTAAAGCTAAAAAGAGGTTGCCCTAATAAATCATAATTTTCGGAAGCAATATGATCATAAGTTTGTATAGCTATTTTAGGGTAATTAAGCAGGAAAATAATACAGAATATCTTTACCTTAGCTTGATCTAAAATATCTGGTACATTTTTAAGGGTTTTATTTAAAGAGCCGCAGTTAAGCAGCGATAAAATTTTCATTTTAGAGGACTATACATGCAAATATATAAAAGATTGACTATAGTGTGTTGCCAGTATTAAGGCTAATAGTATAAGTTCTTGTGTTACCAAGCAAGGTGCCTTGAGCAGGTATATATTTATTAAAATTTAGAAAACAGATAATGACAAAACTATCAGTAAATATCAATAAAATAGCAACGCTTAGAAATTCAAGAGGCGGCAACAACCCTGATGTGTTAAAAGTAGCTCTAGACTGCGAGCGCTTTGGGGCAGAGGGTATAACTGTTCATCCTCGCCCAGACGAGCGCCATATCCGTTACAATGATGTTTACGATATTAAAGCAGCTATCAAAACCGAGTTTAATATAGAGGGTAACTGCCAGGAAGAAAAATTTGTAAAACTGGTTTTGGATAATAAGCCTGCCCAGGTTACTTTAGTGCCCGATGCATTAGGGCAAATTACCTCTAACCACGGTTGGAATACCATAAAATATCAAAGCTATTTACAGGATATAATTGGTGTTTTTAAAGAAGCCGGTATTAGGGTGTCAATTTTTGTAGACCCCAAAGAAGAAATGGTAGAGGCGGCTAAAACAACAGGTACAGACAGAATAGAATTGTATACCGAATCTTATGCGGTAAACTATCATCAGGATAGAGAAAAAGCTATTGCGCCATATATGGCTGCAGCAAAAGTGGCAAATAAAGTTGGGTTAGGTATAAACGCCGGGCATGATTTGGATTTACACAACCTTAAATATTTTGCACAGCATATAGAAGGGCTGTTGGAAGTAAGCATAGGTCATGCTATTATTTGCGATGCGTTGTATATGGGATTAGAAAATACTATTCAAAGGTATCTTTACCAGTTGAAATAGATGGCTAAGGGTGATTAGATGCTAATTTTTGATTATTTCATCCATCTCTAGAGGGTATTTTACGGTTAATGCAATTAGTTCAGATATTTTATTGACGCCTATTTTTTTGTAAATAGTTCTGGTATGTGTTTCAACGGTGCTTTCTGCGATAAAAATAGAATCCGCAATCTTTTTCTTAGAAAGACCGTGGCATAACAGAACGGCTATCTGTTTCTCTCTTTTAGATAAAGATTTAAAAGGGTTTTCTGTAATTTCAGCAGAGTCTTTTCCGTTAAGAACGGCCACCGTTATTGCATATTTAGGTTTCCCTTTCTCGTCTCTAACGATGGTCTTAGTAGTGCCTACTACTTGTTTCCATTCTCTATTTTGATAAAGTAGCTTGTATTCCAGATTTAAAAACTCTTCGATATCCTTTTTAAAAAAGGAAATAGATTCTATTAATGTAAAATATGCCGAGATGTGGATATTGTTAATATAATAGAGATAATCCATCCCTTTTAGCCAGTTTTTATCAAGACCGTAGAATTCTGCCATTTTATTGTTAATGCATATTGGGCGGTAAAGTTCTACATCATGTATAGTTATCATTAAATCAGCTTTGTTAATTTCTTCAAGAAAGGCGTCAGAATAAATAGAATCCCGGTTTAATAAGCCTTGTGCAGAAAGCTGATTTCTTAATAAATCTAATTTTATTTGAAGGTCTTTATATTTCACAAGAGCTGATGTTTATGATTGATTGCAAACATAAATATTATACGGAAAAAACAATTAAAAATTTAACTGAAGCATTAAATGTTGTAATGTTACTGGCTGTTGTTTTAGCGAATGCCTACCGCACATATTGTTTTAAAATGTGACAATGCTTTACTTAGAAAAGCTTTTATTTTTTCCTACTTTTGCCCCCAAAATCAAATTGTTCAATGAAACTTAATGCAGATTATCAGGAGCTGTTTGCACAGAGACATATAGCTACAAATGAGGTTGATACTAAAGAAATGCTTAATGTTATCGGAGTTTCTTCGGTAGAAGAATTAATTGATCAGGCAGTTCCGGAAAATATAAGGTTAAAACAACCTTTAGATTTGCCGCCTGCAAAGGGAGAATTTGAGTATCTGAGCAATTTAAAACAGACTGCATCAAAAAATAAAGTTTTTAAATCTTATATCGGTCAGGGCTATTACGGTGTGATTTTACCCGGTGTTATCCAAAGAAACGTTTTAGAAAATCCGGGGTGGTACACGCAATATACGCCCTACCAGGCAGAAATAGCCCAAGGTCGTTTGCAGGCTTTGTTAAATTTCCAAACTATGGTTTCTGATTTAACCGGAATGGAAATAGCCAACGCATCTTTATTGGACGAAGGCACCGCAGCGGCAGAAGCAATGTTTATGCAATACAGCTTAAGAAAAAAAAACGAAGCTAAAACATTCTTTGTGTCGGAAGGTCTTTTCTCGCAAACTATTGATATTTTAAAAACAAGAGCGCAGCCTTACGGTATCAAATTACTTATTGGCGACCATAGAACTATTGAATTAACAGACGATATGTTTGGTGCTATTGTCCAGTATCCGGCAAGTAACGGAGAAGTTTTCGATTATTCTGATTTCGCCAATAAGGCACACGAAAAAAATATTAAGCTTACCGTTGTTGCAGATATCCTGAGTTTAGCTTTATTAACCCCTCCGGGCGAGTGGGGAGCAGACATTGTAGTAGGTTCTACACAACGTTTCGGTATCCCTATGGGGTTTGGTGGACCGCATGCTGCTTTTTTTGCAACTAAAGCAGAATATAAGCGTTCTATTCCAGGTCGTATTATAGGTGTAACTGTGGATTCTGCCAATAATTATGCTTTACGCATGGCTTTGCAAACCAGAGAGCAACATATCCGAAGAGATAAGGCTACCTCTAATATTTGTACGGCACAGGCTTTATTGGCTATTATGGCAGGAATGTATGCGCAATATCACGGACCAGCGGGCATAAAAAAAATAGCCAATAGAATTCATGCGCTTGCGGTTCTGCTCTCTGATGCTTTACAGGCTTTAGGTTATCGCCAGGAGAATCAGTCGTTTTTTGATACAATTACGATAAATGCTGGCTTTTTAGCCAATTCTATACATGCAGAAGCCTTAAATAACGAGGTGAATCTGCATTATCAAGGCGAGATAATTCATATAGCTGTAGATGAAACTGCAACCATAGAGGATATCAAAACTATTGTAAGATTCTTTGCCAAAGTAAAAGCTAAAAATCTGAATGATGTTGATATAGACGCTTTAGCAGAAAATCTGGAAACTACGCTTCCCGCAACATTGCAAAGGACGTCTGCCTATCTCACGCATCCGGTATTTAACAGTTACCATTCTGAACATGAGATGCTGCGTTACATAAAAACATTAGAAGCTAAAGATTTATCGCTTTGCCATTCTATGATCCCTTTAGGTTCATGCACCATGAAACTGAACGCCACTACAGAAATGGCCCCAATTACATGGGCAGAATTTGGTAATCTGCATCCATTTGCACCTATAGATCAAACCGGGGGGTATATGGAAGTCATTAATGAGTTAAACCAATGGCTAAGCGAAATTACAGGTTTTGCGGCTATGAGTTTCCAGCCCAATTCTGGTGCGCAAGGTGAATATGCCGGCTTAATGGTAATCAGAGCGTTTCATGCAGATAGAGGAGAAGAACACCGTAACGTGGCTTTAATACCGGCTTCTGCACATGGTACCAATCCAGCTTCTGCGGCAATGGCCGGGATGAAGATTGTAGTAGTTAAGTGTGATGAAAAAGGAAATATAGATGTTGCCGATTTAAAAGCTAAAGCAGAAGAGCATAAAAATGACTTAAGCTGTTTGATGGTAACTTATCCGTCTACACATGGTGTTTTTGAAGAATCTATTATAGAAATCTGCCAAATCATTCATCAAAATGGCGGACAGGTTTATATGGATGGTGCCAATATGAATGCACAGGTAGGGTTAACTTCGCCGGCATCTATAGGAGCCGATGTATGTCATTTAAACCTGCATAAAACATTTTGTATTCCGCATGGCGGAGGAGGACCTGGAATGGGGCCAATAGGGGTGGCTAAACATTTAGTTCCATACTTACCAGGGCATGCGGTTGTGGATATAGCTCGCGAAAAATCTATACATGCGGTTTCTTCAGCGCCGTTTGGTTCTGCTTCCATCTTATTAATTTCTCATGCTTATATTGCCATGATGGGGGCCGAGGGCTTAACCAATGCAACTAAACACGCTATTTTAAATGCTAATTATATTAAAGCTCGTTTAGAACCGCATTATCCTGTCTTGTATTCCGGAGCCAAGGGGCGTTGTGCACATGAAATGATATTAGACTGCCGTAGCTTCAAAAATTTTGGTGTTGAGGTTACAGATATTGCTAAACGCCTAATGGATTACGGTTTCCATGCACCAACGGTATCTTTCCCTGTAGCCGGAACAATGATGGTAGAACCTACCGAATCTGAGCCAAAGCAGGAATTAGATCGTTTTTGCGATGCGATGATTGCCATTAGAGCAGAAATAGCAGAAATAGAAAAAGGAAATGCAGATAGGCAGAATAATTTGTTGAAAAATGCACCTCATACTGCGGCTACCATTATTTCCAATAATTGGGATAAGCCTTACTCAAGAGAGAGCGCTGTTTTTCCGCTGCCATATATATCGGTAAACAAATTCTGGCCATCAGTAGGAAGAGTAAATGACACGGTTGGTGATAGAACGTTAATCTGTTCTTGTCCGCCACTGGAAGAATATGCTTGATAATTTCAAAAAGGTTAAAGCCTAATCAGTTAACTGGTTAGGCTTTTTTTTATTTACTTATTTGTTGTTATAGTTTAAATTTTTGATATTACACCTGAAATCTGAATAGAGTATGATGCGCTTTTTTTGTGTTTTAGGCATATTTCTTTATGCTTTCTGCCTGGATGTTTTTTCTCAGGCCAAGCATCAAGTTAGGCTGCAATTAAAATGGCATCATCAGTTTCAGTTTGCAGGTTATTATGCCGCCCAAATTAAAGGCTTTTATGCCCAAGAGGGCTTAGACGTAAGTATCATAGAAGGAGAAGAAACTAAATCTCCCATATTAGAAGTACATAATGAAAATGTAGAATTTGGCGTTACCGGTGCCGATATCCTGTATGAATACATCAGAGGATTGCCTATTGTTGTTACCTCTGTAATTTTTCAGCACTCGCCTTATGTCTTCATGACCTTAAAAGAATCTAATTTAAGAAGCCCTGCGGATTTATATCAGAAAAGGATAATGGTTTCTAGTGATCAAGGCTGGCTTTTGCTAAGATCCTTGTTTTTTAGGGAAGGGGTCACTTTAGACTCCGTAAAACTGTTGAAACATTCATGGAATAATCAGGATTTAATAGACAAAAAGGTTGATGCTATGTCTGCTTATTCAACTGTAGAGCCTTTTCAGTTAAAGAATGCGGGGCATGAGGCTTATTTAATCAATCCCAGAGATTATGGTTTAGATTTTTATGGCGATTTGATTTTTACCAAGAAGAAATACGCTCATGAAAATCCAGAAATTGTTGAAGCTTTTAACCGAGCTAGCATTAAAGGATGGGAATATGCGCTATCTCACAGCGATGAAATTATTGATTATATTTTAAAGCTTCCGGGCGTTGCAGAAAGAAATATAACCAAAGAAAATCTGCAATTTGAGGCTAAGGGAACCGAAGAGCTTATTTTTTCTAATCTGGTAGAGATTGGGCATATCAATCCGGGTCGTTTCCAGAATATGTTAGATGTTTATAAGGAGCTTAAAATGGTGCCTTCATCCGCCACTATAGATGGTTTAATTTACAAGAAGCGAGAAATAGACTGGGCGAAAATACGACAGGTAGTGGTAATCTCTGCACTGTTAGCAATAGTACTGTTGTTGCTCATATTTATCTGGAACAGACGGTTGCTTAAGATTGTAAATAGCAAAACAAAAGAGCTGCAGAATGAGATAAAGCAAAGAAAAAATGCAGAAGAATTGGCCAAGGAAAGTGAGGAGAGGCTAAAGTTGGCTATAAAAAGTGCTAACATTGGCATGTGGGAATGGAATATAGATACTCAGGAGTTAACCGCCAGTAAAGAGTGGTGTATATTGCTAGGTATAAATCCTTTTGAACAACAGCCTATTAAACTTAATATTCTTGATCTGGTGCATCCTGAGGATCGGGCAGGTCTGTTGAAGGTTTTTAGTAAATCACTAATGGAGATCAGGCGATTAAGCATGCATGAAATTAGGTTGCTGAAACAGAGCGGCAATGAAATGTATGTGTTGGTGTCTTTTAATGTAGTTAAGAGCGATAAAGATGCTGTTACGAAACTGTCTGGTGTAATTGTAAATGTCGACAACATCAAAAAGCATGAATATGCGCTATGGCAACTGTCTGAAAAGTTGTTGCAGACCAATAAAGAGTTAAAAAAGTTTGCTTACATCACGTCTCATAACCTAAGAGCGCCAGTAGTAAACATTGTTTCTCTGATAGAAATGTTTGATAAAGGAGAGCTCAAAGAAGATAATCTGCATGTTTTTGATAAAATAGAGCAATCGGTAACTAAGCTTAACAGTACTTTACATGATTTGATTGAAATTATTTCAAACTCTAAAAACGAGTTACCCGAGTTGCAAATGGTAAACTTCAAAGATGTGCTTGATGATGTGTGCCGCTCTATCAATGTAGAGATAGAAAAGGTGAATCCACATATTTCTTTAGATTTTATGGTGAAAGAAATTAGATATTCCAGAGCATATTTAGAGAGTATATTTCTTAATTTATTAACCAATGCCATTAAATATCGCAATAAAGAGAGGAAATTACGCATTACCATAACTACTAGCGAGGACGAGAAGTATGTTTACCTGCGTTTGGCAGATAACGGTATTGGCATAGATATGCATAAAAACCGCCATAAAGTGTTTGAGCTTTATCAAAGGTTTGAGTCTAAAGTAGATGGCAGGGGAATGGGTTTGTTTTTGGTTAAATCTCAAGTCGAGTCGCTTTCTGGTAAAATAACGGTAGAAAGTAGCTTAGGCGAGGGGGCTATATTTACCGTATCATTTCTAAAAGTTTAAAGTCAATAAAATGTAAACACTATCTTTTTACATGAATTACATGTTTAAACATCTATTTATTATTTTAATTTTGCATCCAATAAAAAAATAATAAAATGAAAAAGAATTTATTGCTGGCAACCTTTGTTGCTATATTCACTGTATTTACCGCTAAGGCACAAACTTGCAAAGTAGATACGCAGAAATCTACTATCGAATGGGTAGGACGTAAAGTTACTGGTGCACATAGTGGTACGCTAAAATTTGCGTCAGGTAGTTTAAACTACAATGGTAGCTTAAAGGGCGGCTCTTTTGTAATTGATGTTAACTCTATAAAAGTTACAGATATACAAGGAGAAATGGCCTCTAAACTAGAAGGTCATTTAAAAAACGATGACTTTTTTGCTACAGATAAATATCCAACGGCGCAATTTGTAATTACCAAATTGGCTAATGGTAACAAAACAGTAATAGGTAATTTGACTATAAAAGGTATTACCCATGAAATTTCTTTTCCGGCAGTTGTTACATTAAAAAGTGGAGTATTAACAGCAACGGCAAAAGGAGTAAAAGTAGACAGAACTAAGTATGATATTAAATACGGTTCTAAAAGCTTTTTTGACAGCCTTGGAGATAAAGCTATAGATAACGAATTTGAGTTAAATATCCATCTGGTAGCTACTAAATAGCCTACCGGATAAAAAGAAAATTAAAATTTTTTTGGGCCTTGTGTGTTTCTTTTTTAGAAATACGTAAGGCTTTTTTTAGGTATATAAAACTGGTTTTATCTTTTTTCTGAAATTCTATACAGTTTTCAGTCTAATTTTTTCTGAATCAGAAACTTTAGTAAATCTGCAAAATATACGCGTATAGCGCTTGTTATCGGTGGTATTTAAAATATTTAGAAAAATTTAATAGCTTAGTCAGGTTAAGATATTTCAATGATCCTGGATAAAAGAGCCATTATAATATTTCTGTATTTTTTGCTCATTTCTGATCTTTCTGGTTACGCTAAAGACGATACTGTAAAACTCCAATTAAAGTGGAAACACCAATTCCAGTTTGCGGGTTATTATGCAGCGCAGTTAAAAGGTTATTATCAGGAAGAAGGCCTGAAAGTAATCATTGAAGAGTACAAACAAGGGCGTTCAATTGTAAAAGATGTATTAGATAATACCGCTCAATATGGGGTATACTCATGTGATATTTTACTTGATTTCGATCAAGGTAAACCAGTTAAGGTAATTGCCAGTATCTTTCAGCATTCGCCTTATGTTATTATAAGCCCAAAAGACAAGAAGATTACTAAACCAACAGATTTATCGGGCAAAAAAGTAATGACAGGGAGAGGTATGCGAGTCATTGCTTTGCAGACTTTGCTTACGCATGAAGGGATTTCTTTAGATTCTGTAACCATATTACCTTATAACAGAGAGCTTCAATTTAGTAATAAGCAGATAGATGCTTTAATAGCTTACAAATCAACTACTCCTATAGTGCTTAAAAGAGCTGGTTTTCAGCTCTCTATTATAGAACCATCAGATTATGGTGTAGATTTTTATGGGGATATATTATTTACTTCGTCCCAAGAAATAGATAAACATCCAGATAGGGTAGAAGCATTTAGAAAAGCTTCCTTAAAAGGCTGGGAGTATGCTTTAGAGCATCCCGAAGAAATTGCGAATTATATTTTAGGTTTGCCAGGCGTTAAAGAAAGAGGAATTGATAAGCAATTTTTGCTGGATGAAGCTACGGTAATAACCGAACTTATCAGACCCAATTTGGTAGAAGTTGGGCATATAAATAAAGGACGATGGAATTTTATTTATAAAAGCTATAAGGAATTAGGTAGGGTAAAAGGCGATAAAGATTTACAGAAATTTATCTATTCGCCAGATAATATCGAAAAGGAACACAGGCGTATTCTGGTGCTCATCATTATTTTTTTAGTGTTTTTTGTGCTGCTGTTCATTCTCATCAACATTATCATCAGGCGTAATTTGAAGCTTAAAGAAGAGAAGTTGCAGGAAGCAGATTCCAAAAGCCGGTTTAATGAAGAAAGTATCCAAATTATTTTAGAACATGCCGGCATAATACTCTGGAATTGGGACGTAAGCAGCTATAGATTTTCTATTTATGGAAATGAAGCCATCGGGGCTAAGATTAAAAATATTGAGGATTTCAGAGCGCTTATCCATACGAAGACATTAGATAAATTCGATTTGTTCTTAGATCTTTTACCTAATGATTTTTCTCAGGAGATTCTGATGAAAATTGATGATGAATATCAGTGGAGATTGCTAACCATTAAGGCTAGAAATTATGTGAATAACCGCCCCATAAGTTATATGGGGATGCTAATAGATATTTCGGATATCAAAAAGAAGCAAACTCATTTGGAAAAATTGTCTAAAGAGTTGAAAAAGAGTAATGTAGAGCTTGAGAAATTTGCCTATATTACCTCTCATAATTTAAGAGCGCCAGTAGTAAACTTAGAAAGTTTAATGAATTTTTATAATTACGATGCGGTAGACATAGCAAATAATAATGACATTGTAAGTAAAATGGAAATCTCTGTAAAGAGATTAAAAGAAACGCTTGATGATCTGATTGAAATTGTATCAAAAAAATCTGAAAAATTAACTTTAGAAAATGTCAACATTAAGAACGAATTATTTAATTTAATTCATAAATTAGATAGCTTAAAAAAAGAGTCGAATATACAGATAACTACAGATGTACCAGAAGAGCTGAATATTATATGTTCCAAAAAAGTTTTTCATACTATATTTGATAACCTGATAACCAATAGTGTAAGATTTAAAAAGCCTGATATTCCTTTGAAGTTAACTTGCAGAAGTTTTGATACAGAAGAATATGTGGTTGTAGAAATTGAAGATAACGGTGTTGGTATAGATATGGAAAGGAACGCAGAGAAAATTTTTGGCTTGTACCAGAAATTTCAGCCAGATGCAGAGGGGCGAGGCATAGGTTTGTTTATAGTTAAATCTCAGGTAGAAAGTGTAGACGGTAAAATTGAGATAAGCAGCAAATTACAAGAAGGAACAACTTTTAGAATATATTTTCGTAAACAGGCTTAACAATGACAAAAGATACTTTAAATATTCTGATTATTGATGATGACGAAATCAATAATTTTATAGCCGCTAAGTTAATAGATAAGATTCAGCCCCAAGCTAAAGTGTCTACATGTTTAAACGGACAAGAAGGATTAGACTATATACAATCTAAACTGGATAATAAGGAGGAACTACCTGATATAATTTTTTTAGATATTAATATGCCGGTTATGAACGGCTGGGAGTTTTTGGATGAATATGATAAAATTAAAAACAGGATTTCAAAAAATATAACCATTAATATGCTTTCGTCTTCTGTTTATAACGACGATATTGCCAAATCTAAATCTTTTCCTACCGTTAATAAGTTTATCTCAAAGCCTTTAACCATAGAAAAAATACAGAATTTATATAGCAGTTTAGGATATTAAACTGCTATAATTTTAAACCCTTGTTCGTCTTCAGCTACTTTAGCTGTAGTTGTACCTTTAGCGTGGTAAAACAAGCAAATCCAATCTTCTGCAGCGGCTTTTTTGCCGTATTCCGTACGTAGCTCCTTGGCTAGCCGCCCGTCAAAATCATATTTGGCAATAAAATTTCTGAGGAGTTGTTCTGGCTCGGGCAAAATATCACCGCCAAAAAAACAATGCTTACCACCAGATTGAATATGGAATACCTGATGCCATTCGCAGTGGCCGCCAGTTAGCTCAAAACTAATTTCATCGGTTAAATTGCCATTCCCTTCAATTAATTTAAGTTGTCCAGAGCGCTGTATCACATCAAAAATGTCTGTTCTATAAGATTTAGATTGGCTGGAAAAAGCAGTTTCCCACTCGTTCCGGTTAATCACATATTCAGCATCAGGGAAAGAGGGAATTAATCTACCTTCTTTATTCCATACCATACCTCCACTATGGTCATAATGGAGATGAGACATCAAGACTTTAGTAACATCTTCAGGCGTAAAACCCGCAGATTTTATATTTTCATGCAAAAGCAAATTCCCCTCCTCATTGTTAAACCCCAGTCCCGTGTCTAAAACAAGCAATTCTGTGTCCGTTTTTATTAAAAAAGGGTTTATATGCACAAATAAAGATGCTGGCCTTTCGCTGGCTTTGTGAACAGCAGGGTCAAACGGGATGAATTTCTTAGAGGAATCAACAGAATATGAACCTTCTTTTAATGCAAATATTTCCAAAATAGTATTAAATTAAGTCTGTAATTTACCTAAAATCAGTTGCTTATAATTCAAGTTGTCATGAAGCAATTGATTGTTGTATATTTACTGATTACACAATGCAAATATATGGAAAAAAGATGGGCAGAGCATTTCGTAGCCGATACAGACGCAGTAGAGAAGCTTGCTAAAGAATTAAATCTTGATAAAATTCTTGCCCAGCTGCTTGTGAGCCGAGGTGTTACCGTTTTCGAAGAGGCGAAGAATTTTTTCAGGCCAGAGCTAACACATCTGCACAACCCTTTTTTGATGAAGGGGATGCAAGAAGCTATAGGGAGAATAGAAAAAGCCATAAAAAGCAACGAAAATATCCTGATATACGGAGACTATGACGTTGACGGAACTACATCCGTAGCACTGGTATATTCGTTTTTTAAAGAATTGCATCCTAATATTACTTATTACATACCAGACCGCTACAAAGAAGGTTATGGTATTTCTTTGCAGGGAATAGATTATGCCCAAGACAATGATATATCTTTAATTATTGCGTTGGATTGTGGTATTAAAGCCGTAGAAAAGGTAGAATATGCCAAGCAAAAGAAAATAGATTTTATCATTTGCGACCATCATTTACCTGGCGATGTAATTCCGGATGCGGTAGCGGTGCTGGATCCTAAACGGAAAGATTGCAATTATCCGTACAAGGAACTTTCTGGCTGTGGATTAGGTTTTAAATTGATACAGGCTTACGCAGCAACTCATAATCTACCTTTCTCCTCTGTTGAAAAGTATCTGGATTTGGTGGTAGTAAGCATTGCTTCTGATATTGTGCCAATAACGGGAGAAAATCGTGTTTTAGCTTATTACGGATTACAAAAATTAAATACAAATCCTTGTAACGGACTGAAAGCTTTGATAGAGCTTTCTGGGAAATCAGATGAATTTACCATCACTGATATTGTGTTTTCTATTGGGCCAAGAATTAATGCAGCCGGCAGAATAGACGATGCAAAGCATGCCGTTAAATTGTTAATTGCCTCGTCTTCGCAAATTGCGGAAGATGCCGGTTTTATCATCAATCTTAAAAATGCAGAACGCAAGGAGTTTGATCTAAGCATTACAGAACAGGCTTTAAATATGATTGGCAGCTCGCCGGAAATGGCTGGCAGGAAATCTACAGTAGTTTATGATGAAAATTGGCACAAAGGTGTAATAGGCATTGTTGCCAGCCGACTTACAGAAAAATACTACCGTCCCACGGTGGTGCTTACTCGTTCTAACGGTTATATAGCAGGTTCTGCCCGCTCTGTAGTTGGTTATGATCTTTATGAAGCTTTATGTGAATGCAGCGATTTGTTAGAACAGTTTGGTGGACATAAATATGCTGCTGGTTTAACCATGAAGCCGGAAAATGTCGAAGCATTTTCGCAAAAGTTTGAGCAAGTAGTATCAGCAAGTATTACAGAAGAAATGCTGGTTCAGGAAATTGTGGTAGAGAAAAGTATAGAGCTGAAAGATATTACACCCAAATTTTTCAGGATTTTGAAACAATTTGCTCCTTTTGGGCCACAAAACATGACTCCGGTTTTTATGACTAAAGGAGTGTATTCTTACGGTTATGGTTCAATTGTAGGAAATAACCATTTAAAAATGAGTATCAGACAGAAAGACAGTCAGATTTTTGAATGTATAGCTTTTGGTTTCGGAGATTTTCTGGAAAAAATAAACAGAGGTGCACCTTTTGACGTTTGTTACACCATAGACGAGAATATTTGGAAAGACAGGAGAAGCATCCAACTAAATATAAAAGGAATTAGAACGTACTGATTTTAATCGCAATTCACTTTACTTTGCACAATGAAATTAAGAGCAGAAAATCTTATAAAAAAATATAAACAACGTACTGTAGTTAACAATGTGTCTTTCCATGTTTCGCAGGGCGAAATTGTAGGTCTGTTAGGCCCTAACGGAGCAGGAAAAACAACATCATTCTATATGATTGTGGGTTTAATTCGCCCGAATGAAGGAACGGTTTATTTGGAAGATGAAGATATTACCGGCGACCCCATGTACCGCAGAGCCCAAAAAGGCATTGGATATTTAGCGCAGGAAGCATCTGTATTTAGAAAACTTACTGTAGAAGACAATATTAAAGCGGTGCTTGAAATGTCTAAATATACTCCGGCAGAGCAAAAAGATAAGTTAGAGCAGCTGATAGACGAGTTTAGTTTGCATAAAGTTAGAAAAAACCGAGGCGATTTATTGTCTGGCGGCGAAAGAAGAAGAACGGAAATTGCAAGAGCGCTGGCTGCAGATCCTAAATTTATTCTTTTGGATGAACCCTTTGCAGGAGTAGATCCCATTGCGGTAGAAGAAATCCAAACTATTGTAGCTCGTTTAAAGCATCGTAACATTGGTATTTTGATTACAGACCATAATGTAAACGAAACGCTTTCTATTACAGACCGGGCTTACCTGCTTACAGAGGGGAAGATTATGTTGTCGGGCACTCCGCAAGAGATTGCTTCTAATGAAATGGCTCGTAAATTTTACCTCGGACAGCATTTTGAGTTGAAGATTAAGAAATTTGAAGTTGAAGGCGAACTAAAAACCGTTGGAAGGCCAGGGGAAGAGTAATTTATAATTTTAAACTGCCATTTACTGACAATTGAAGCTTAGGCCTTAGCAGCTAGCTTATAAAGACTGCTTAAGACAGTTACCCAATAAATTTTCAGAATCTCAAAAATACATACCCATTACTCAAATCTAAAGATATGACAATAGTAAACTCTTTTCTTACCTGGATTATGAAGAAACGGATGCATCAGATAGAGCTGTTCATGAAGTATCCTAACGAAGTACAGGAAGAATGGTTTAGTGAATTGATACGTTCTGCTGTTGGTACAGAATGGGGAAAAAAATACGATTATCGGTCTATAGAAAATATAGAACAGTATAGAGAACGTGTTCCTATTCAAAATTACGAGACTCTAAAGCCTTATATAGAGAAAATGCTGGCCGGAGATCAGAATATTCTTTGGCCGTCTGAAGTAAAGTGGTTCGCTAAATCTTCCGGAACTACTAGTGACAGAAGTAAATTTATACCAGTTACCGAAGAGTCTTTAGAAGAATGCCATTTTAAAGGCGGAAAGGATATGCTGGCGCTGTATTGCAATAACAGGCCAGATGCAAGAATTTTTACGGGAAAAAGCTTGGTTTTGGGCGGCAGCCATCAGATCAATCAGTTAAGCCCGGATTCTTTTTATGGCGATTTATCGGCGGTTTTAATTAAAAATATACCAATTTGGGCAGAGTTGATGAGAACTCCGGATATGTCTATTGCTTTAATGGATAATTATGAGGAGAAGATTGAGAAAATGGCTCATGTAACCATGAATGAGAATGTTACAAATATTGTTGGCGTTCCTACCTGGACTATCGTTCTTGCCAAACGTGTATTAGAACTCACCGGAAAATCAAACTTAATGGAAGTTTGGCCAAATTTGGAGCTATATATACACGGAGCGGTAAATTTTGAGCCTTATAAAGAGCAGTTTGAAGCGCTCATCCCTAATAATTCTATGCATTATCTGGAAACTTATAATGCATCAGAAGGCTTTTTTGGTATTCAAGACCATGCCGTAGAAAAAGATTTATTATTGATGCTTGATTACGGTATTTTCTATGAGTTTGTACCTTTAGAGCATGCAAACGAAGAAAATCCCAAAGCTTTGGCTTTATATGAAGTAGAGTTGAATAAGAATTACGCTATAGTTATCAATACCAACGGTGGTTTATGGCGTTATATGATTGGTGATACCGTTAAATTTACCTCGTTAAATCCCTACAGAATTAAAATAACAGGCAGAACTAAGCATTTTATTAACGCTTTTGGGGAAGAAGTGATTATTGATAATGCAGAAAAAGCATTAACCAAAGCCTGTGCAGAAACACAAGCTACCATTCAGGATTATACGGCTTGCCCTATTTATTTTAGCGGAGATGAAGTAGGCGGGCATGAATGGATTATCGAGTTTGAAAAGCAACCAAACGAATTTGAGCGTTTTATTGATATTCTGGATAACACTTTACGTGAGGCTAATTCTGATTACGATGCCAAACGTTTTAAAGACATGGCGCTTAAACGTCCGCTGGTTCATAAAGCGCCTAAAGGAACGTTTTACACATGGCTAAAGAATAAAGGCAAATTGGGAGGGCAGCATAAAGTACCACGGTTGGCAAACGAGCGGAAATATGTGGAAGAAATATTGGAGATGATGAAATAGAATCTTTGATATACTGTCTAAAAGACTAAAAGTATCCTTTTATCCAGAAACCAAACTTTTGGCTTAATTGTAATATGAATTTTCTTACAGTTACAGCTATACTTATCGTATTGATGATGGATAATGATTACAGGTTAACAGTGTGCTGATGCTACTTATGTAACAATCCTCGCAAAAAATAAAATCATAATGCAACTTTTTAAGCCTTTTCGTCATCTAATAGATTAGAACAATATGAATTTGCGGCATAAGTATACATTAGAAGAGATTATAAAAGGCTGTCAAGAAAATGAAGCAAAGTTTCAAAAGCTTTTATATGAATTGATGTCGCCTAAAATGCTGGGTGTATGTATGCGCTATGCTAAAGATAATTTTGACGCAGAAGATATATTGCAGAATGCCTTTATAAAAATCTTCCGTAAGATAGAATTGTATCGCGGAGAAGGTTCTTTTGAAGGTTGGATACGTAAAATTGTAGTAAACACCGGCATAGAATATTACCGTAAAAATTTGCGCAGTATAAGCATAGTAGATATAGATGGGCTTAAAGAAGACGCTGCCATTACAGCCTTTGATATGAGCAAAATTAATGTGAAAGATTTGATGACTTTCATACAGCGCCTTTCTGCCGGTTACCGTTTGGTATTTAATATGTATGCGATAGAAGGGTATTCACATAAAGAGAT